>WLWD01005605.1_pt1 | contig 19205 bp, 14 predicted proteins | sample 6712731 | NCBI WGS metagenome assembly WLWD01 (sample SAMN12718690, study PRJNA576275) | sponge metagenome | isolation source: marine sponge | host: Mycale hentscheli | place: New Zealand: South Island, Marlborough, Capsize Point | collected 2014-11-01
ACTTTTAACCTCAATATTAATTATTCTAGAATAGATTGGTAAAATTTTTAGTGACGTAGCTGGTGCAAAACTGAAATGTCCAAAATAAATATAGTGTTTGGATTAGAATTCAATCGAAAAATCATTTAATTCATCAAATAAATCTGATACAATTTCTGTTTCAATGTCATCGTCACTTTCACTGATGGATTCAGACTCTTCAGAGGAGGAATCAGGCTCTTGTAAAGGAATGACTGTTGTGTTCAGGCAGTTCAGGCACTGGCATCCTGGCCCACATTTCTCTCCCTTTCCAAAGCATCCACATCTTGCCGACACACAACCTATCTTACAGGAACAACCTTTGGTAAGAAAATCAATGGTTTCTTGAACATTGTTTTGCACTGTGGGACATTCCCAGTCGAACTCATAAATTCCTTTCTTGTTTGTTTTCCAGCCACTGGTTTCAGGTGAAGGAAGTGACTCATAGAGATCCACCTCAGATGAATTGGCCCACATCTGTGCTACCCAACAGCAACGCAGCCAATGACGCCACAATGCGGTAAGTGAAGGCATTCCATTTCTCTCATCTGTTATCCTCTCACTTACTATGGCTCTTATGTCATTGTACCACTCCCTGTGGATCGGCAGACTTCCTGTGGCAATTGAACAGCTGTTGGGGAGTTTGTACATCCTTGCGACTGGCCATAGCAGCATAATGCTTTTTGAAATAAAGGGTACCTATCAACCTTTGAAATGATAAAAATCTTTTTTTTTATTAGTTTCCTTATGTTCTGATAGGAAATTCCCCATCTGTTGGCCACTAATAAATTTGGCATGCTGAAAAAAAGAATTGAAAAAAATTGCTTTACCCAGCCCAGCAAAGTATGACACATAGTCACACCCAGAGCAGATGAAGAACATTTGAAATATTACTGGTAATTCACTCTTTGGCAATGATGCCACATCAGGATCCAATTCTAGAGCTTGTACTAGTTTGTTTAGATGAAGATACAGGTTTAGTATAGACTTTGGGACATTCAGTTGGATAATTATTTCTTTTCCAGGAAGTTTGGGTAGAATAGAAAGGCCTATGTTATAGATGTCAGTATCTGGCGAGTAAATCAATATTTGTTGGGCTGTTGTAATCCGTGCATGTCTCCAGCACCTCATATCAACCTCACTAGCGTTGGACTTGTATGTAATGTCTTTTTCTGGTAATGAATCACCAACAATTTTGACTGCACACTGATCACTAAAGCACCCACTGAGATACAAGGTTTGGTCTTGTAGCCTTATTCTTTGCATGTAAGCTAAACGCAGAGCCTGAATCATTGACCATTTACATGTCCTGCAGTTCAGGTAATCTTGCCAGGAAGAATTCTTTAACAAATGAACCAGTGAGGCCTTATTCTTTGCATGTAAGCTAAACGCAGAGCCTGAATCATTGACCATTTACATGTCCTGCAGTTCAGGTAATCTTGCCAGGAAGAATTCTTTAACAAATGAACCAGTGAGGTCGCAGGGATGAAAGACTCATGTGTATGTAACTGAGACTGAAACTGTAAGTGGTCTTGATCTCTTCTGGCTTGTTCAAACAGCTTAGGGTTAAATTTTGGGTGGTTGAAGGGGTAGCTTCATCAAATAGCAAGTGAATTTCTTGAACATCAGCTTGGTAATGTGGTAGCAGGAAAGAATTGAAAATATATTTTGCATACTCCTTTAGAGTGGCAGTAGACCGCAGTGGTTTGCAATTTATCAAAAACATTCCATCAATAATTACGGCTTGTGGTATCCACCGCATTAGGAAGAGTCTCAAACACTACATGTGGTTTGGAATAACGCTTCCTAAGCTTATCCTTCCAGAGTGACTTACTTCCTTTCAAAGGTAGCCCATTCTCATCACATAATGCTCTGGGGTAGAGTGAATACTGTTCCGTGCTGGTGTTGTATGTGCTACCAGTGTGATTACACCAGGCTAATCTCTGTCTAAGACATTTGTTTACTTGCTTAAGCTCTTTTTCTTTAAGAATTACAGATCTTTTTGTGGCCTTTTTTGAGCACATTGTTAGAAGTTTGTTTTTTTTCACTGGGGCTGGAGTGCTTGGATTTCTTAGTATATAGTAGTTTATATAACTATCTAGCTCTTTTTGTCCTATATTTCGAAAATTGAGCAAATCATGAGCTTGTGCTTCTGTTGCCCCAACTCCAGAAAATATGTTCACAATGCCACAATTTGTTGTGGGACATGCAGTTGGAAACAAACACTTTCTCTTTATTTCATTTCGCATTACTACAATGTTTTGTTCTCTTTCTTTTATTTCAGCCTTTTCAGAGAAGAAACTGAATAATGGTGACATGGAATGCTGGAGCTGTGGATATATCTGGCAGAGAAGATTTTTGTGGGCAAAAATTCTATAATTTAGGAAAAGGGAGTAGTATTTCTGGAGGTAAGAAGCAGATGGACGGGACATGGCCATTTTTAAGTCTTTATTCACACACATTTCATGCGCTTCATCTAAGCCTACAGCATGACCTTTAGTCCCTGTGATAGTGACTGTAAAACCTTTTTTTAGGCAATTCAATATGTTTTCAGGAAATTTTTGGAGTTCAGCTAAATGATGTGGTATAAGGCGTTGATATGTGGTGCGATCATAAGCTGAGAAAAGGTGGGCCATTAGTTTCAATGCAGAAACTCGTAGATGCCAATTTTGGCACCTGACAGCTATATACAACTGAATGTATGCAAAACAATCAGCATAATATAAATTGACACCAAAATTTTACAGTGTCATCCTGAGCTACCAAACTTGATACCCATGATTTGAATGCTTTGGCCCTCCCAGAATTGTTAATGATAGTTCTTATTGTACTCTCTTCATTTAAAACTGTATGCACCTCTGGATACTTTGGATTTGCAGTGTCAAATGAAGCAATCAGTGACCTGAATAGGGCTTGCCATACTTGAAGTAAAAACTGGTGAGTACGCTTAAAATGTGAACATTTTTCAAGGCTTGTTAGGGTTTTCCCTCTAAATCCAGCAATTTGAGCTAACTCTTTAAGACCTGCACTGTAATAAATTTTCATCAGCACTGCTGATTAATGAACTCATCTGCTACATACAAGGCTGAGTGAAGTGTCGCTCTGGTAAGCTCATCATTATTTTCATTTGATAAAGTATGCTTCCAAATGTCAATCAAATCTGCTAAGCTGTTGTTCTGTTCATGCATTTTAATAATAGCTAAATGGGCTTTGTAGCAGCTTAAGCAAATATGATGGGATGAATTGATTACTTCACTTTCCTCACGGCTATTGAGTTAAGCATTAATTAAACTGGGATTAGGGCAATGTCTTGTGAAAGTAGTATTCTCTTTTGACTTAATGCCACAACTGAAACAATGTTGAGAGGGTCTAAGAAACTGGCGGTAAAGTTGATTGTAATGATCTCCACACACTATTATTGATTGCAGGTCATCTTGAAGACTTAATAAGACTTTCAACTCGCTGACAGGAGCAAAAGATGGACTGCATAATTTTGTGGTGGATTTACAAGATGGGTACATGCATGTTTCAGAGGTGGAAGCTGGAGTAAGTGGAAGTGTGGACCATTTAGGACGATACCCCGATGGATGTGCTCGTTGGGCTTCCTTATAATGTGATATGCTAATGCAACTGCTTCCATCTGGTTCGCTCCCCCAGTGCGTAAGTAAAAACTTTTTCTCCTCTTCAGACCATGTCTGATAGTGAGAATAATAGGCATTGGACTTACCACACGAAAGACACTTGCTGCATGGTTGCTGTGGGTGAAATTTGGAATATTTCCTGTCCTTGCTAGCCATACCTGCAATTAATATGCTCTCACACATTACAATATTTTAAATACATGTATTATGCTTACTTCTTAGAGTTGGTGAAGACTAGAAGGAAGAGAACTGGGCACCATTAAAAGTCAAGTGATGCAGCTACATAAAAATCTATTGTCATACCATAGATCGTTTTTTGTTTTAGTTTTTGGTTTGTTTCTATGTGTGGGACACAAAATCTGTTTCAATTACTTTGTGCAATAATACTTAGTAGATGCAAATTTGATGGGTTTTTGTTGATCATACCTGCAAACTGGATTGTCCTAAGACTTTATGACTCAATCAAATTTGGGTATGGTGGCTTCTTATCAGCATTCCAGGGCAAACTAGGCCATATGCTTTGGCAGGAAGTTAGGCCTATATAAAGTGCACTGCAGTACCAAATTTGGATATTTAATCTTGCATCATCATTAAGATATAAAAATAATACGAAATGATCATTGGGAAACCACATGAACGCGCCAATCGCGCGGCAAAAAATTAAATCTCGATTACCGTGAAGTTCTGGCTACGCGCGCGGTCCGACTGGGTGTACTTTGAACCTGTGGAAAACTGGTATTGGATCATTGATTGGAAGGAAAGCCAGAGAAATTCCAAAACCCACATTGCAACCTATAATTTTATATGTAATTGCATATAGCTAATAATAGCAGCAAACTAATCGAAGAAATAAAGTCATACCATCATTTAACTTCACACATACAAAAATAGCTAAGATGCAGAAGCGATATTTTTACAAATGAGATATTAAAACAAAAACAGCAACAAAAAATGATATCCAACAGAATATTGTTCACATGAATATAATAATGAATGTGCATATCTGTAGAGCGTTCACAGAGCAAGGCTAGGCATCTTGAGTCAGAACATGGATCAACTGAAGGAGGGTAACAAACAGGCTGCTTCTTCTGCCCCATTCAGTGTAAGTTGCCACCATTTCACACTGGGAGACTCCTTTTACATCACTGCAGAATGCTACATTAAAAAAATCACTGGTAAATACATCATTTCTCATATACAAGTTTTAATTAATAACCCCTCCCCCCAATGTTTGAGCCAGAATTGGTGGATTGAAAAGGCTTTATCATCACAATTATCAAGTTCTGATTCTTCATTCAAACTCGATTAAAACTTTCTTACTTGAAGGGGTCTGGGAAAAATTCAAAGGAAAAAATGTGAAAAAAATCTTAATTGTTGCATGGAATTTGAACTCAGGAACCCTGGTTACAGCTACTAGTATGCTCAGTGTCATAGCTCAGGACCAGCCGAGCCTATGTAGTTTCCCCCACACTGATTTACTACTTAATCAGTCTTTTACTTTAATAACCTATTATCGTTGCAACTCGGAATCATTTCTTTAGAGTTGTTTTATGTTAAATGAATACATTCATTTCAGCATATTGCCCATAGCTAGCATGGAGTTTAAGGGGGAAGCACATTTCTTTTTTTCTTTAATTGTTTGAAGTTTTGCTGTAATACATGTCACACCCACTGAAGCTGCTACTATCTTCCTTTCCATAGTAACTAATCAGTAAGTGGGTGTAAATAACAAGACTGTATGGATGTTATCCAAAAGAATTCTGGCCTCACCTGTGTCTTCCGGTCCAAAAGTTGGCCTCATCACTGAGTGGACCAAGTCAGGATACAGAAATATACTCAAGTTATTGCTAGTTGTGTGGCCCACCAAACCACTTGAAAACATACACTAGCTACCTTTGTATGCTATTATAATAATATGGCTAATAATTTATATTTTTATTATTTTAATGAAAATTTACAGCTGTGGGTCCGGTCTGCGAACAGCGCACGAATCGCCACAGCTCTGGGGACAGCTAGTATCGCTGCCACCAGAGTCAAGCAAGAGGGGTTAGCCTCACTTCGAGATTTACTAGAAAATGCTACTGTAAACTTGACTAAATTACAACACGTGGCGAGAGGACTTATGAGACGAGTCCTCTCGCAAAACTGACCAATCACAATGCTACAGGAAACTACCGCAGGTGACCTGCGCACACAATGATCACAACTCTAAATAACACACACGCATAACAGTCTTAAGTTCTTTCTTTTCATGTGGGCTGGCCCACATCTCCCCCCTCCTCTCTTGAAGGACTGGTGTCACGGCTGCTGTCTCCACCGTGACATCTGCTTAATTCGTCAGCCACAACGTTGCTGCTCCCAGTCCTGTATTCCACCGTGAACTGGAACTCTGATAACTTGAGGGCCCAACCATAGACCCGTCGATTCTTCTGCTTGCCAGAAGTTAGCCACACCAAACTCTTGTGGTCTGTAAATACAACAAACTTCTTCCCATACAAATAAAAAGCAAAATGAATCACTGACTGATACAGTGCCAACCCCTCCAGTTCTTGTGCACTATATCTCTTCTGGGCATCCTTTAACTGCCTGGAGTAGAACGCTACAGGTTTCCACTCTCCTTCCCTTTCGACAGACAATACTGCTCCAACTCCTGAAGCACTCGCATCGCATTCTACGCAAAACTCATCCTCCTTGCATGGCACACATAAACACACATGATTACATAAAGAAATACACAACTTACGGAACGCCTCCAGCATGGAGCTCGTCCACTGCACTTCCCCCGGTGAGGTCTTTGCCGTGTGTGGAGTCAGAAGAGACGACCACTCATGGAAATCACGGACAAACCTACGGTAGTACCCAATCAGACCCAGGAAAGCTCTCAGCTGCTTTCTGGACCTAGGAACCGGGTGTTCCTCCAATGCCTTGACTCTCACTCTCGGTACACTCATAACTCCGTCTCCCACAACATGTCCTAAGAACTCCAATCTCCTCTTCCCAAACATGCACTTGCTCTTTCTACATGTTAACCCCGCCTCACGCAACACACCAAACAACGTCTTCAGGTGCCTAACATGCACCTCCCAACTACCCGACACTATCAGAATATCGTCTATGTAGACCTTTGCGAACTCGTCGCACCCAACTAATACCTCATCCATGAGCCTCTGGAACACCGAAGGGGCATTACACAGCCCGAACGGCATCCTTCGATACTGGTATTTGCCAAAGGGGCAAATGAAACAGGTCTTCTTCCTGTCCTGTTCTACCACCTCCACTTGGTGAAACCCCTTAGCCAAGTCCACCTTTGACAACACACGACCACTTCCCACTCTCTCAAGTAACTCATCCAACCCCGGGATGTAGTAAGGCTCCTTGACTGTCACATCGTTGAGCCTCCTAAAATCCACGCACAACCTTATGCCACCCCCTGACTTCTTCACTGGCACCAACGGCGATGCCCAACAGCTATTGCTGCGCTCTATGATACCACACTCCAACAAATTGTCGATCTCTTCCCTCACTGCATCTCTAATTCCCATGGGCACTGAGTATGGAGACTGCCTAATGGGTGGGCTGTCTCCAGTGTCAATACACATCTTAACCCTATCCGTATTCCCTGGCACATCCGAAAACACATCCCTGAACTCACTCATAACACTTTCCAACTCTTCCACAACCAAACCTTCGCAATCGTCTCTCAGCACATTCCTCTCTTGACTCTCTTCTTCTAACACTAAATCCAACCTATTGACTTCTTCCCTCTCCTTGAACTTCTTCAGACAGTTCACATGCACCACCTTAGCATGCGACTCCTTCCCAACCTTCCCAATCTTGTAGTTAACCTCCCCCATACGTTTTAAAACCTTGTACGGACCTTCCCAGGAGTCAGCCAACTTGCATGACATCCCAGGTATCCTGTATAAGACCAACTCTCCCTCCGCAAACTCTCTCATCTTGCTCCCCTTATTGTAGTACCTCAACCTGCCTTCTTTCCCCTTACTCATCTTCAACGCAGCACAATCCCTCATTCTCTCCAACCTGTCCATTAATCCAGCAACCCAATCGCACACATTCCTTTCCTTCCCTTCTGTCTCGTAAATACCGTGGTATAGTGCATCCAATGGTGTCCTGACCCTGAACCCAAAGACTAGATCAAAGGGACTGAAACCACTATCAGCATGAGGCATCTGCCTCAATACGTACAATGCCAACGGTACATGTCCAACCCAGTCTACCTTATCCTCAACACACCTACCAAGCACACTCTTGAGGGTCCCGTGCATACGCTCCACTGTTCCGTTAGTCTGTGGATGGTATGGAGACGTCCTCAGCTTCTGCACTCCCAACAGCTGGCATAACTGCTTCACAACACGTCCACAAAACTGTGAGCCCTGGTCCGACAGCATCACTTCCGGTATGGCTGTCCTCGAGAACACGCACCATAACCCCTCGGCTACTGACTTCGCCGTCACACTTCTAAGAGCTACTGCCTCTGGCCACCTGGTTGCTAAACATATATAGGTGAGTAGGAACCTACACCCACCCTTTCCCTTGGGCAGTGGACCGACCAAGTCCACAGCAACACTCTCAAATGGCTCAGATAGAACCGGTCTGTCGACAGCAGGAGCCTTCCTCGGCCTCCCTTTGCTCTTCATTTGGCACGTCTCACAGCTCGCACAATATTCCAAAATCTCTCTACTCATTCCCGGCCATATAAAATGTTTCCCAACCAAGTGCGCCACCTTCTCCCCTCCTAGATGTCCGCACTTCTCATGCCCCAACACCAAAATCCGTTCCCTGAATTCCGTCGGTACCACTATCACATCAACAAATTCTTCCCACGACACATACATTCCCCTCAACAGCAACTCCTTATCCCACTTGAAACCTCTCTCTTCTCTCTTCCCCAACTCTCTCCACGTCTTTAAACTCTCATCTGACCTTAAACATTCTCTGAACCTTTCCCCGTCTGAGCCCTCTCCCATAGGCCCTATCTCCCCTGCTAACTGATTCAGCTCTAGCTCGGAGCTGTTCACAGCAACTGAGTCTAAATCCTTCGCACTCCCTTCTTCTTCTCCTTCCTCCTCAACCACACTCCCCCTCGTGCTCTCTTGCATAGATTCTACCTCCCCTTCTTCTACCGAAGCCTCCACCTCATCTCCCAAGTCTTCCTGAACAGACTCCTCCACTGTGCACCACAACTCCTCTACTTCTGCATCCTCCTCACATTTGTCTAGCTCGGCCTCTGCCTTAGCCTGACTCCTAGTCAAAACCTTGACTTCGGCCTCCCTTCTCGCTTCGGTCTCACTCTCCTGCTGGTAATCGGCGACTGCCTGAGCATAAGCCTTAACAGCCTCCTCATCCCTCAGACTCACTGGGACTATGCTGGTAACTCCTTCCCTTTCATCGATCATGGCCAGCTTGGATCTTATCACCCCTCCTACTTCATATGTCACCACAGTACTCCTGTGTGTTCTCTTTGTACCGTGGAAGCTCTCTACATGAACCTCCCCGCAATCCTCGTGACTATCTGACAATAGCTCCCTTGGGATAACTCCCACACTCGCCCCAGAGTCTACTAGAACCTTGCATCGGACCCCATTGACAAGGCCCCATGCAAAATTGTCCTTCTTCCCTTCAACTACCAGCTTGGCTACTCTGCCACCCTCCTTTTTCACAGGCGCCCCCACCTTCTTACTCATGCACTCTGTACTCCTGTGACCTGGCTTACCACAGTTGTAACAGGTTACAACTCTAAAACCCGCAGACCCACTGCTAGGTTCAGGGCTCTTGCCCTTCTTGCAATCAACAGCCCTGTGGCCCTTAGCTCCACATGAGAAACAAGTTAACTCTCTGCTCACAAATCCATCCCTCCTTTCTGTCTTAAATCCACCCCTCTCTCCAACAAATTCTCCCATCCATGGCTTGTAAAAATTCCCTTTCTGCCTCCCAGACATCCATGTCTCCCAAGCATCTCTCAACCCCTCTGCACTTTTAATTTCTTTCCCCTCCAGATACACTCTCCCTGCCTGTGGCATGACCTTCCTAGTCAGTGCCGTGGCCAGAGATACAACACACTGTTCGTGGGTAGTACAGCCCTGCAATACCCCTCTGCAGACTCTCAGGATCTGCTCGCATATTTCCCCTGCAGACTTCTGCTTCACAACCTCCCCAGTTAGCTCAAACAGCTGGTGTCCGTAGGTGAGTGGAGTCTCACCCACGGACTTCAGTAAGACCTTCTTCACCTCCTCATACCCTGCATCTCTTTCCCTCACACTACTAATCCTTGCACATAGTCCTTCTGGCAACCTCGGGAACAGTCTCTCTGTTCATCCCTCTTCTCCAACCCCTGACTCTTTCATAATTCTCTCGAATTTGCCCAAGTAATCCACCAACTCCGTACCCTCTCTGTACGACCCCATAGCCTTCAGCTTCTCCTGTATTAGCTCTCTCCTATCTCTTCTGAGATTATCTTCTTGCCTTCTAGCATTCTCCTCGTCCCTCTTTCTTTCCCACTCTCTCTTTCTAGCCTCTTCAGCCTCCCCCCTTCTCTCTTCTTCTAGTCTCCTACGCTCTGCTTCCTCAGCCCTGTATCTCTCCAACTCCTCCTGTCTAACCCCCTCTTCGGCCTTGCGCCTCTCTTCTTCTTCCCTCCTACGTTCTCTCTCCTCCTCCTTCTGCTTCTCATCTTTCTCAATCATGTACCTCAGCAACACACTGAGCTCGCTCTCCTCCCTCCTAGCCATCTCTTCTGGCCTACTCTCGTCTACCTCCACCAACTGCTCTGACTCAGACTCAGCCCCTGACCCTGCTGACTCACTAACAATGGTGTCCAGCTCCTCAGACTTTCCCGTTCTGACCTCCGTAGGCCGCCTAGGGTATGGTGATCTTTTGGAGTGACCGGGTGGGTGGGTAGGTTTGTACTCGCTATCCACGAGCGTCGTCCTTCTCGATGTCTTCTTCTTAGTCCCCACAGCTCGAACCTCAGTCATAGGGAAGTGAGTGTCCTCGCTGCCCTACTGGAAAGCTGCACAAAAAAAATATACAACACGGATTACAAAACTCAACAACAGAAGTAAAAATATACAACACGGATTACAAAACTCAACAACGGAAGTAACGGTACAATTAAAAAAAAAATGCAACACAAAAAAACACAAGGTGAATGACACACAAATACCACGCCGTTCGGGGGATGTCTCCCAGTGGTAGTTCCCAACACAGCCGAAGCTTGCAGGAGTGAAGGCTCCGCCACCGTAGTCCGGAGTCTGTGAATGAGGTAAGTCCACTGCCGCTGTCGCCCAGTGAAATGCGTAGAACACCACCGCCTCGGCCTGATGTTCGTGACTGGATTTCTTCTTTCTCGCTGCCGCTGTCGCCCAGCAAGAGTGATAGCTCCCACAGCCTAAGCTTCGAAGCTGCGCGTCCTTCTACGGAATGTCTTCCTTCAGGGTGACTCGGGCTCGACTGGAACTCGTTCCGCCTGCCCTCGGTAAGTTGGTTCGTTCCTCCACACAAGCGCACTTGTTGTAGGTTCGTTGGTAGTCTCCAGCGGAATGTCTTCCCCAGAGATCCCACCGCTGCCACCAGTTTCTGTGGGTCCGGTCTGCGAACAGCGCACGAATCGCCACAGCTCTGGGGACAGCTAGTATCGCTGCCACCAGAGTCAAGCAAGAGGGGTTAGCCTCACTTCGAGATTTACTAGAAAATGCTACTGTAAACTTGACTAAATTACAACACGTGGCGAGAGGACTTATGAGACGAGTCCTCTCGCAAAACTGACCAATCACAATGCTACAGGAAACTACCGCAGGTGACCTGCGCACACAATGATCACAACTCTAAATAACACACACGCATAACAGTCTTAAGTTCTTTCTTTTCATGTGGGCTGGCCCACACAGCTGCAATAAAAATTAAAACTTGACAATGTGCAAATTCAATGTCCAATTTGAAAAATGGGATACATTATCAACTGTGATATATAAAAAGTGTAAAATGCAATACAATGAGAGTTTTCAAATGTATGTCCATGTAGTGTTGACAGACTTCAATCCACAATTCTATTACAAAACAAAACAATAATACAAATACAACAATAACAGTATACTTACTGGAGCTGTTGCTGTATTTTATCTGCCACTTGTCTACAATAGTCCACTTGAGACAATACAGTAACAAACTCCTTGAGGGCAGTAGGTCTAGATGATAAGACTGTACGAATGCTACTCAGAAGGTTCCTTGTCTTCTTTACATCAATCCAGTTCTGACGTTGAAGGAGCTGGTCATATATGTCAGGAGATATGAGTCCTTTACTGTAGCAGTGATCAGCTACTGTCATAACACAAGGTATCACTGAGTGGACCAAGTCAGGATACACTCTCAGAAATATACTCAAGTTGTTGTTGCCTAATAATATAACATTTTTAATAATACTAGCTAAGTACCAAACTTGACTTACGTTCAGAAATTTCTACTGCAGCATCTTTCTTTTCATATTTCTAATACCAAATAAATGAGAGTTAGTAAATACAAGTTAGAATACATAGTCTATTTCTACATACCTGTCCATACCAAACGAGGTGTCTATTGGTGAGCACAACTGCTTGTGGGCTGTCTGGATTGAAGAGACATTTCATGACTTTGGGGACAGAGTGCGCTCCATCAACGACCCCGAGATGATTCCCTCCTTCATGTGAATGACAGTCAAAGGCAAACTGGTAGTCCATGTAGCTTTTGTAGTTCATTCTGGAACTGGTCTTCTTTAGAGTGTCCTCTATTTCTTGTTTTAGAGCAGTACATTCATGGTGAATGGAGTCTTGGAATGTAGGATCACATGAAACTACCATTTCGAAATATTTAGATCGAGATACAAATGTTACACGAAGTAAATTGGATCCATACAAAAAGGTCACCATGTTTTTCTTGACACCTTCTCTGATAAAAGTGAAGGACATGTTAGATACGAGACAAGCCATAGAAGCAGAAAAGAGTCCCATAGGAGTAAACCCACTACTGAAGTACATCAATAGAGGCTCCACCAAACATGACCTACAGGATTCTTTGTGGAATAGGTCAAGTTCCTTTGCACTCGTGTTTTCTAACACGCAAGGTATGATGTACTCTTTCTCCTCTTCTAAGACTGACTTAGAATATTCAACTGACACAATCTCAGCTATAATGTGAAGATATGCAAGCAAAGCTACCAGCTGCTCTGGTGGAATGACACCTCCTGAAATTTTAGATGTAGCTGACTTCAAATCTTTCATAGTGAATCTGCCTGTCTTCCTGAATCTCTCGGATGTGGCCTGACCTACGCTATCAAAGCTCATGGCTTTAAGAATGACACCAGTGATACTGTCATACACTACCTGGATGTCTATGATAACCAAGTCTTCCAAACCAGGCACACTGGGGAAGTACATCAGAACACCGGCATGGTGGTGAAGAAACCACAGAGCTATTTTGGTCTCATAGGGTGTCATATTGAATGCATTAGACAAGGCCATGCAGGTCTCCAGGCTGGCTGTACTCACCTCTCTCATGCGAAGACACAAGCTGAACAGAAGCCACACAGCTGGAATCTTCAGCTTCTTAAAGTGTTTCTCCATGGCATTCTCCAGTAGCTGATGCAAGTGATGGATTTCGTCTACTCCACCTTTCATGTTGTCCAAAGAAACAACAAGCTTGTCTTGTGAGCAGAACTGCAATATGCCCTTTCTGTAGAAGTCTGTGTCTCGAATCACCTTTTGAAGCTGTGAATCGACTGTAGCGATGCCTTCCTCAGAAACTTGGTCTTTGTGAGTACCCACTATATACACTACTGACTTGGAGGACTCGAGTATCTCACCAATGATGGGCGAGTTGTCTGCTCCTGGTAGAGGTTGAAGATGGGCGGAGGAACTGAAACAAGATACACTGGCCAGGGTACGCAAAAGCATCTCTTGCAGAGTAAACTCAGAGTTCTTTGGTGCAGTTGTCTCTCCTGAAGCTCTCTGATAAAAGACTCGATACTCCTCGTCTAACTTGAACTTGTAGCTAAAGAACAGCAAGTAGAGGCCAGGTCCTGTGGTGAGTGCTGGTAGCATGTCCATCAGCTCAGGCTGCCCTCCAGTGTCCACTATTCTCAAGAAAGCTTTGAAAGAATGCTTCATAATTTCTGCAAACTGTGGTTGCCTTGAAACTCTCTCGTATATAGCAGCTATTTCAGAATAGTCTTGTGATGTTACAACCTCATCAGCTAGTTGGACATGTGTTGGTGAGAGAGGAGAGGATTTCTTTTGTCTGGACTGCTTCAATGTTGGTTGTGGTGGTTTTCCCACAAGGTGAAACTGCTCTGTACTGCTAGCCTGACTGACTTCTGCCATCGTTGCAATATCTCCACTGGGACGAGCTGCAGCCTCAGAAGTGAATTTAGTCTCCAGACATTTTCTAAGACTATAAAGGAGTAGAGATGCTTCCTCAGTGAGATTCTGTACAATGGTCCAGTTTGTTCCGATTAGCATATTAGAACAACGCTGCACTGTGCCTGTGCTGCCATGAATCTGTTCCTCTTCTTTGGCTGACATAGATCTATGATCTCTTTTGTAACGCGACGGCGAGTTGTAGTCTTGCCTTGTCGTGGTGGACCAAGAAACATAAGCTTTAAAGACAGAAGCTCCAGAACTTCCTTGGAAACAATGAAGTGTTTGTATGCTTCTTCATACTTGTAGTCATCTATCACATAAAATAAAAAATAAGTCCATATTTTGGAGAACTGATATTAAAGAGAACGACTTCAATGAACACAAAACTTGATACAGACACTGGGATTTTTGCTCAAATGAAGTGGTTTCCCCAAAAAAGTCCCCTTTCTTAAACTATGTATCTCTCCTATTGCATATGCACTAATGACTCTTGATACAACTTGAATTATTCACACTGGCAATAGCTCACACACTCCTGTGCTTTGGTGCCTTTCGTAGTGACTTCTAGCTAATGAAGCAACACTTGAGTGTTGCTCTTAAAGCTGTGAGTTTACAGTAGTCTTATAATTACAGTATTATAGTCACACAGGTTTTACTCTACAATAACCCACACACTCCTAAGCTTCTACCCTCAGCTGGCTTCAGCAATAGGAGTGTGGGCAGCTGGTTTTATAGCCTGGAGCTAAGCCAGTAGAATCAGCTGCCAGTGCACCAGCTGCAATTTAGCTCAGACATTCTCAGCTAGTAATTACATATCATACTTTCTTCTAGAGAGAAGCTGCTATTTGCATACACTAACCTGACAGAGTTCCTTTATACACTCCATCTTTAACAACAACCAGTAACTGTCCAGTAGACAAGACTGCAGTAGTTATCCATCCATCATACTCATGACCTGGTCCATCTCCCTCACTAGTAGTCTCAATCCACTTCTCTGTCTTGTTGGAATAAGTTCTAACCTTAGAATCTTCATCTATGCCAATTAGATTCGATAAGTACGAGGCGATAGCGTAGGTACGAGTAGATGTGGTTACTGTCCTCCATATTGTTAGTGGAGTTGTCCTGCCATTACTAGCAGATGCTATGAGGGACTCTAAAGTGCATATAAATAAAATCCCTCTCTTGCCAACTCCTCCTGTGAAGTAGAAGTTGCCTTCATGAAATGTTGATCTCATATCACTGCATGAAGAAGGAAGTGAGTCTGCAGTCGTCCAATGGTCGTTGAGTAGAACTTCCACTACGTCCAAGGACTCGTTATGTGAGCCATACCCACCAGCCACGACCAGGACCTCTGGTGATCCTCCACTAACTGACGATGCTCTGTCGCGACGTGTAGGCATGGCATGTAGCGATGGCTTCCAGTCTCGACCAGTAGTACTAGTCAACAGCGAGTTAGTGAGTTCAAGAGTGGAGGGATGAAGTCCACCAACCAATACAAACTTAGACTGGTAGGTAGTTAGGGACGACCAGTAATGTGGTGCATGAGTAGTAGTCCATGAGTGAAGGTCAGTAGAGATGCTAAGTCTGTCATAATCATAACCATCCAGTAGTATTGTTGTATTCTGTAGTACTGCACATTGGTCAGGCTCGACATCCTCACTCCAGGTATGGCAGTGTTCCCAGTAAAGTGAGGCTTGAGGATGGAGATCTCTCTAAATGCAAATAAATAAAAATATACAAGCAAACAAACAAACAAAAAGCATTAATTACTTTTACAAGAGACTTATGCATATAAACACACAAACAAACTTCAGATTTGATGAACAATACATTTTAAAACAAACACAAACACATGGATTCCTATATAAGCAATGAATATGCCATATAAATATAAACTTTGTAAACTGTAGATAAACACATAGAGAAATGGACGGACATGCATACTAACAATACTAACTCTATAACATACAAACACACAAACACACACTTTCTTACACAATGTTTAGATACATAAACATAATGTGATATTAAAAATGGTTAGTTAGCAACATTACTGAAATAGGAAAACACACTCAAACATACAAAAAAAAAGTTCTTTTTTTCCTGTGTTAAATTAGGCACCAGAAAAAGTTTTGAATTCAATTTAGCATAACAGCCGGTGAGTGCAAAGATAAAAGAGAGAAAAATACAGTACAAAAAAATTGAGTCGACTATTATCACATCATAAGAGAATATGTTATCACATTGTGAGAGAGTATGTTATCACATCATCAGAGAGAGTATGGTATTACATTGTCAGAGAGTATATCATCACATCATCAGAGAGTATGTTATTACATCGTCAGAGAGTATGTTATCACATCATCAGAGAGAGTATGGTATTACATTGTCAGAGAGTATATCATCACATCATCAGAGAGTATGTTATCACATCGTCAGAGAGTATGTTATCACATCATAAGAGAGAGTATGTTATCACATCATCAAAGAGTAAGTTATTACGTCGTGAGAGAGTATGTTATGACATTGTCAGAGAGTATGTTATCACATGTCCTGAGCTACTGATGTTTCCTAGATGTTAGGACCATGGCTGGCTTAGATATTTTTACAATTAGAGGAACAACTGTAGCTGGCAAAGAGCCTACCAAGTGGGGACCTGGTTAGAGTGGTGTGTCCATCAGAAATTAAGTCTGTCTGCTTAGTCAAATGTGACCGGCTCCCAGAAAATCGACCATTTGCAAAAAAAAATGAAAATTCATTTTTTAGCTTCAGTAAGCCCAAAATTTATCAGGAAGTACGATGAGCCCTTAAGCGTTTTTCTCCGACGCTTCTCTGCAAAGATACAAACAAAAACACTACACGCGTTTTCACCAATTAACCGTTCGTTTGTACGAGAAAAATCACTTTACAGTGAGACGCCTGAAGTCCGTAAATTTCTCCGCGTCACGGTTACGCCCACATTTGCCGGGGAAAAAATGGCCGTTTGTTTACTCAAACCACGTTCTCTAGAGATTTCTAGCCTTTTGGCCTTCTTGTTCACTAACTGGATATGCTGTAGTGCAAGCTGTCAGCACCCAGAAGGTTTGTAGCGTTAGCTATTCTCTCTGCCATATTGGTCGACACTATTAGGCTGGAGCTATTTCGCGGGAGTTGTTATGGTGACTCTGTGATGACGTTTTTTATAAGTTCGTTCACGGACCGCTTCAAAAGACAAAGTAAGTTTAGTGTATGAAAACGCTATCTACTAACGCTGAAATTTTGCACAGAAGTCGAGAAACCCTTGTACTTACCCCTGTTAATTTTTTTTTTAAATCCAGAAAAAAAAATTTTTCGGCTTTTTTCGGCCTTTACGTGTTTCAATAATTTATTGCAAATGGTCGATTTTCACGGAGCGGGTCACAAATAAAGAAAGATTTTTGTACAAGCTGGTTTGTGTGTCCTCCATAAGCACTAAATTGGGAGTATAAGGCTTTAGCTTGCTGATATAGCTGTGGAAGATTTTCTAGCTTTTAGCAGTAAATTGAAAGAAAAGTTTGACAAATTTTATTAGTGTTTTAAGTAAGCAGTATTGAAACTAAGCCAAAACAGTAACAAAATGCTGAAGAAAAAGCTGCTTACTCTCATTCTATGACTGTTTGGAATTTGCTTAGTCTCTGTGCTACCTGTATATGAAAATTGCCAACACGTAAACATACATTAAATTACAAACATGCAACATTAAAATACACAAGCATACAATTTTTATAAACACTGTAAGAAACTGTAAATAACAAGCACAGCAATATAAATACACAACTTACTGTATTTCTGGAACAAACTAGACTTCAAATAGCAAAAGTAAAATAGACAATTACAAACTATAGGAAAAAAACGAGGGAAAGCAATGTATGAGAGTCCTCTCATAAAAATGCAGCAGCAAATAAAAATAAGAGAGGGAAACTCATATTTGAGCATGCTCATAAAGGCATTAACCAAGCATCTGGAAAAAAAGGGGGGAAAGCCAAGTCTGAGCATGCTCATAAAAGGTACCAGCATCTGGAAAAAAAAAAAGAGAGAGAGGAAACTCATGTCTGGGCATGCTCATAAAAGGCACCAGAGACTGGAAAGTAAAGAGAGGTTTAAAATATGCACAAAACATGTCCACTATTGCAAAAAAAATAAAAATAAAAATAAAAAATAAAAGCAAAAAAATTAATTCTCAACTATTTTTCTAATTGGATTTACTGAAATGTAGTTTTTGCCCACACCTCAGTTTTGACTTAAATCACTTGCCCTCACTGTGGCACAAAACTTTTAAGGAGCTATCACAAGCAATGCTTGCACAAGTGACTTAATTGAGCCCTTAACCCTTTCACCGTCGGATTTATTTGGACATTTTGAAAAAAATTATATAAAATCAGGACTATAAAATGGTCCATAGCAACAATAGAAAAAAATTGTCTTTATAAAATATATATTACAGAAAAAATGTTTATTTTGCCTAGAAACCAATGTGTGGTAATTACCACTTGTAAACCATAACATGAATATACTTATCTTGTAAACCACGACAATGACTAACGTTATTTTGAACTACAGACTGGTTTAAGCCTGTCCATGGATTATTTTACTGTACAGCTATTTCATGGGACAAAACTAATCAACTAAGGTTTCATATTTATCCTGGGCTCAATTTCATGAATATTATTTAGATAATTCCAGTATAAAAAGAAGCTTATTTTTTGTCAAATGAATCAAACATTTTTAGTCTATGCTGCTTAGCTATTTGTACTGGTATCTAACTTACTTTGTAAAAGTTATCTACATTCCTGATTAGATATGCAAACACTGGATCTAGTAATTAGATAAATAGACACTGGATCTAATAATGAATTCAGCAACTACATAAATACTGGATCTAACAAATTAGCAAACACTGAATCTTGCAATCAGAAACACTGATCTGGTAGGCAAAACTGGTTTTAGTGAACAAACGATAATTTGGTAACTAACCAATACTTCTTGAAAACCCAACTCAGTAGCTACGGGCGCTCACCTCCTTACGAAGTTGAGGCTGACTTTCCGCCATGCATAATCTTTTCCTGCCGCCGTCTTCAAGAATGGAGGCCTCCTCCCTCACCGGCGTTTCAATCCATTG
>WLWD01004378.1_pt1 | contig 19200 bp, 12 predicted proteins | sample 6712731 | NCBI WGS metagenome assembly WLWD01 (sample SAMN12718690, study PRJNA576275) | sponge metagenome | isolation source: marine sponge | host: Mycale hentscheli | place: New Zealand: South Island, Marlborough, Capsize Point | collected 2014-11-01
TCCACTTATTATGCTCAGCTCCGATGCTTGTCTGCTCAGATCCTCTGCTGCTATGGAGTTCTGCAGGTTATTCTTTCATTGACATATCTCTACTGCGCCTGAAAATGAGACTTTGCTATGAAATTTTGAAAATGTATCTGACATGAAGTACAAAATATTTGTGATATAAATATAATATTTATCAGTTTTAAAAGTACATTTAATTGCAAACAATAATTATCCACTTACTAAATGTATATAACATGTACCTTAAAACTCTGCCAATCTATAATTGCATTCTATTTTGATTACATTCAGACACATTGATTACTGTCAACAATGTCGAATTATTATTACATTGTTTCAGAAATGTTTGATTATCCTTCCCATCTTCACATCTTAAACACTACATCAACTACCTTAGAGCTTCAGTGGAATCCAGTGAACTGTTCTTTACTAAATTCCTCTCTGTCTGACTATGTGGTACAGTATGGATCAGGTCTAGTTACAACAACTACAATAAACACCAACTCAACTGCCAGTAAACACACAATTACTAGATTGACTCCATTTACACTGTACACATTCCAAGTAGCTGGAGTGTGCGGTGAAGATAATGGAGGATTCTCCACTGCCATTCGACTCATGACTTCTGAGGACAGTGAGATTTAGTAATCTAATCAAATATATATATAATTTTATGATTCAATTGTGACTCATACATTTAAATATAATCACATATGGATCAAAATAAATCTAGAGCTACCTCTGATTTGATCTTTGCTATTAAAATTAATTAAGATTAAAATATTATGTTTTTTACAAAGTATAGTGTGCTGGATTGGACATGTTTATCTAGACTATCATTATAAAATAATTTTCTCTGTAAATTGGTATGAAATTACATTGTATCTTGTACTATTAACAAGATATAGTTATTGTATTGTAAAATCACTTTATAAACAATTCACCGGTCAAAAATATTTAGGACTAATCATACACAAGTTTAATCTGTAGATTTTTGTATTAAGTCTATATGAAGGAAGGTTATATCTTCTTGTTGTTTTTAATGATGGAGCTAAATGTGTGAGAAAGAAAGACTAATACATTTCACTGTGTAAATTTATAGTTATAAATAATTTGTAACCAACTGTTTGATAAAAACAGCTCATTATTCTCTTAAATACCAGTTGCTTGTCATGTGTCATGTCTTGCTATATTGTATATATACATATAATACATATAATTATTATAGCCCACCAGGGTTAAGAACATAACAGCTACTCCCCAGCTAAACTCAGTGGACATTACCTGGAGGGAACCTGATCCAACTAATGGAATTATTACCCACTACATCATCACATACTGTGTGAATGGAAGTGTTACTATTAGCAACACATCCACCACTACTGGCTTCACAGTACTGAGTCTAGATGCTAGTACTGTAGTGTCTAATATCACAGTATCTGCTAGTACTGCAGCAGGAACTGGTCCACCAGTGACACTCCACAATACTGTCACTACACTTACTCATCCATGTAAGTGTGGTATATTACTTTGTCCTATATGTAGATAATCAATTAAAATATTTTAATAGATAGCTAATTAACCATTTAATATCTAAATGAACTAAACTTCTATATTAGTATGTATTAGACTCACATTGTTATGAAATAGATCCTATACACTATTATGTTGCTACAGACGAATGCTTTAGTACTCCATTTAATTTACAACCTGGTCAAAATTCCCCTGTGACATCCACAAGCTGCAGTTCTGATAAAGTGAGGAAAGACCTGTACATCAGCACTCTGTATTTACTGTGGACAGAGTTTAGTGTGAGTCCATTAGGCAGAGTCAAGGATTGTCCTGTTATGTCATGTGATGAAGTCAGTCAGTCTGGAATCTACTGGGTCAGAAATGGAGAGCAGGTCATCCAGGAATACTGTGATGGATTATACTGACTTCGATACTTTACAGAAGGTGTGAATTCAAATACAACTACTTAATTTGAAATGTGGAGAGTGACTCAAATATATTAATAATAATTAGACATGTAAAATTTTGATTATTAATTTTATCATTTTGGTAAAGAATCCATTAACTCTAAATCTAATTGAAGGCTAGGAATGTAACAATATGAGTTACGTTAACAATATTAAATAGTACAAAGCCAGGAAAATTGTTAATTTGCTATACTGGGTATTTATGATCAGACAACTTCTGTATATATTTTATATTATTGACAGTTACCATTTATTACATCATTATTGTGACGGTGGTCAGCCGCCACATGGGTTCTTTGCCAGTCGCAGAGGGTCTAGTTGTCTGAATTCTCAATAAGTAGGTTAATATAATTCAAATGGTTCAAATAATTCACACAAATCAATGAGTGCAGCCATTCTAACAATCGCTAGACTGAACTGCAGTGAGTCTAGGTTGGTCTTTATATAGGCATCAGTTCAAACACACAAACATGTAGATGTGTAAATAGTAAACAATTAATTAGTCAGAGTTCAGTGTCAACAATGATTAAGTTTGAATGGGATCCGCTGTGGGTTCTTCAATTATCACTGTCTGGAAGCTCTGGGGGTCTTTCTGTTGTTGTGTACATTTCTGTGTTGGGGAGCCATCCCTGACAATTATATCTACAGGTCACATTATAGTTTGCCATAAGATTCACCATAATGACTAAACATTCATTACTGATGATTTGATATAGATGGCAGAAAAGAGAAGAGTAGCTTAGAAAGCCAAAAAGCAGAAAAGTTTAGAAGACAAATTCTCTGATTAAGTAGGAGCACTAAGTCATTAGTGCCCACCTATATCTGAACTCTCTGAAACACAACTGTTGACTCAGGATGGGACACAGTCGGATATACAAAAAATGAACTTAATGGAAATATCTCATCACCACCTAGCACTGGCACTTTCCACTTTATGACACTTGGTGTCACCATGACTACACTGGCTCTATCACTTTATGCTACACCTTAGCTTAAGAAAGCCATCTCTGTCAGTTTCAGTACAGCTGATGCAGGTAATTGCAGTCTCACTTGTAACATTGCACTATAATATGATGCAAACAACATGATTTACCTTTGTTCTTTGTTTTTCTTGGAATGGAGTGAATGGTTCAGTGTTTGCTAACTACAAAACCTCCCAAATGAAAAATAGTTAGCTTCTAATTAAGTTACAGGAATTCTTGTGAATGTTCATTCTGTAAATATATACCAGCGAGTATCCCTGGCCTGTTTAGCTTCTTCTCTTATGAAGACTGTGTCTACATCTACTATTTTCATTCTTCCGGCTATATTGATAACCGATTAGAATGGAATTGCTGAAAAATTACTCTTTTCATCTGAGATGATTTGGTTATAGCTAGCCTGTTTTTAATAGTACTAAGTCTTTGCACCTCTGGTGCTTCCTTTTTTTGTTTCTGTTTACAAAATAAGTTCCACTACATTTAGAAGTAGCACATTGAGTCTTGATTGTGATGAAGAGGGTGAAAATGAACCAAAGTCATCACTTCAACTTCAGTAGCTGGACCATCACTCCAACTTCAGCTCACTCTCTCTTTATTGTTTGGACCTTCCTAGGTATATCTGCAGTGTTGTTAAGTAGCCTCAGAGTTTGGTCCATCTTTAAAGTCTGAATTATTCTTTGTAGCTACATGAACCAGCTATGTTTGAGGTTGCTAGCTAGTGGTCATTTTTTTTGTCAATAAATAATCTTAAACTGCCTTTACTGTGTTTGACGATTTTTTTTTCCTTTTTCTATATCATATTAATTTTATAACCACACTTTACTCTTGTATCTGTGTTTCCTTGCTCTTGACCATGTGGTAAGGTATTCTCTTTCTAACTTGACTGTCCAGTTCACTCGGACCTCTCCTTGACTGGGAATCAATTTAGTGTGTCAAAGCTTGCATCAACTGGTTCTTAGGATTCAGATAAATGGCAACTTTTATCTGTTATCTCTTCTACTGTTCTTCATGTCAAATAAATTTAAACTTACTCCATTTTTGTGGCTACAAATTTGACCTAGCCAGCCAGCTATTTAGAGAAGAAATAATGAAGTCAAATATCATCATCAGGTAATATTCCTCACGGTTTGAAGAATGTGTATTATTTGCACCTTCTGTTACAAATCTGTATTGTTAAACCATTTCCATGAATATGTCAAAATATTGCATAAGTCTTGTTAATAGGCTTAGACTTGAACTAGCAGTACAGTAAGTCCCTTCACCTCTATGGAATGGCAGTCTTAACAAGAAGGTTGCCACAAGGTGAAGGAAATTATAAATATAATTATTCAAGACTGTTCAGGAAGATGAAGACCCACACAGTAAAAACTCGTATGTTACTTTAACATAAAAAATATGTCATATTGATGCATCATTTTTGACATGTTTTTTTGTGTTATTTTGACATATAATTTACATGTCATTTTAACATTTTTGTTTTTGTAACTATAACATATGTTAATGTTAAATTAACATTAACACTGTTTATAATAACATTTATTTCAGTTAATATAATGGTCAGTATGTTACTCCAATTAACATACATTATTGTTATTATAACAAATATTATGTGAGTATAACATTTAGTGGCTTTATAGCGAGTCTTCTTTTCTGTAAATAAAACATTGTTTAATGTTATTTTGACATATTTTTGTGGTTATTTTGACAAATGCTTGTTATTCAAAAAATTATATTTATTATAATAACATGAAGTTATGTCATTATAAGTTACAATCATTGTCAGTACAACAAACTGTGTCACTTTTGCTTATTCTTGTCAGGTCATTTTAACATTAAAATGTCATATAAGTTAATCGACTGTCAAAACAAAAACAACTATTGTTATGTTAACGTAGTTTCAGGTCAAATTAACAGTCAGTAATAGTAAATATAACAACTGTTAACGTGATATTCTTTTAAACAATATTGTTTCACTTGAATTCATTACAATCATAAAGAACAAAAATAATGAATAAATGACATAGGTAAATTAGTTTAGTTTGCTGTTGACAAATAACTTTCCAAAGTGGAAGTTATATTGGAATATGTGGCACTAAGATGAGTTGCTGAGTTAATTGTTAAAAGTTTGTTTTCAAGAAAAAAATATAAGTCTCTCAATCGTGAGTGATATTCAATATCGTAAAAGTAATGAAATGCCAAAAGAACAAACACACCCTGCAATATCCCAGACACCTCCAAATGTATAACTTGTTCCACCACTACGAAATACTGCGTAGATAATTCTTCATCCATTAATCGAACAAGGTGTGGCTGGTTAGTTTCACGATCGGCAATTTCACTTGGTGGAGTCCCTCTCTATAGCAAGTTAAAAAACAACAACAAAAACAAACACACAAAAGAAAACGTTACTTTTTGCCACTCAATTTTTTTAAGTCTTACAAGGATGAAGAAAAATGTTATTATTACTAATTATACTACTACAAAAATAAATAATAACTAATAATAATTATGAAATTACGAAATTTATTAATTAACTGTAAAAGTACTTGAAAAGGAATAAGAAAAAATATTTAGATCCTAATGCAACATAATTATTTTGAAAGCAACTTTGCCGTGCATTAAATGGAAATCTAAATCTTACACTTACCTTTCCTTCCATTACTAAATGAGGAATGTTATTCGAGTCATGATCTGGTCTCTTCTTCCTAGAGTTCGGGATAAAAAAATAAGCCAAGCATCGCAACACTGTTAATGCCTCCGCCTCTGCTATAAAAGATAAAATATAACAATTATTTATTGTGCACATGATGAAATAATGATACTTACCTTCATCATTGGAATCTAAATCTCGAAGCGCATGCTGAAGCCTTGCGGGTTTATTGTATGAAGAGGAAGCATAGTCCAAAACAGGTTTTTTCCATACATCCCAGGCTTCACTAAACCTGTCGAATAAGTTATCTTGCCCAACCATGAGATCAAATTCATAACAAATCTATACAATAATGATAATATGTAAAGAGTTTCCACTACAAAATTATAATTTAACAACTTACGCCTTTAATGCGTTTCAAATGAGGATACTCCATAATTATTTCTTCAGGTTGCATGCCATTATTAACTAATTCCCGCCTAGTTTTAAATGTTCTTTTTATAAGTTCCCTCAGAATATCTTGCTTGGGCTTTGACTTGGCCACTTCTTTTTTTAGCAGTTCTTTATTCCTTTCGGCTGACACGTCATCTTCTGCATCAACGTCAACGACGGCATATGACCGTTTAGGTGTATCAAGTTTTAGCCTTTTTGGTTGTGGCATACTATGTGAACGCTTTCGGTTAACATTTTGACACCTGACATATATATACTGCTTCCATGAATTCTAAAGAATTAGTAAATAAATATTTAGTAAGAATGATTAAGTGTTTAAACTTGAACTTACACTCTCCTTAAGAAAACTATACTTTCTTAACAGGGATTCTGCCACAACACCACAGTCTCTCATTGAAGGATTAGGTAAATATGTACACAAAACTGTAGCCAAAACGCGAACAATATACTTCCGGTCATCTTCACCAAGTCGCTTTTGTTTAAGGTTCTCTTCAGTACTTGCTCGAAATACTGATATAGGAAAAGGATTTGGTACCTGAAAGACATAAATTAAGTAATTTGGAAATCATAATTTACAATGAAATATCCTATGTAGGCAATCCTTACCTGATGTGTTCTGGCTCGTCCTATACTTTCCACTGAGCAAACACTCTAAAATACAACAAACCACATTAGCTGTAGAGTGGTAAAAAAATTTTTTTTTAAACTAACGTGATTCGGTGTAGACTGTGTTGAAGATGCAACCGATTGCACATCAGATGATGAAATTATCACCTACATAAGAAAAAAGTGTTAAGTGCTATATGGGATTATCCAGCAAAATAATTACTGTTGCGTCAATAGATGTTGGACTTTTACTTCGACAACCGTCCCCCTAACCAATAAAAACATTCTACTTCAAAACAATAAATGTTATATAAGCTGAATAATTACCTGTTCATTAACTTCAACATGATCCTAATGGGAATAAAAGTTGCAAACACATCTTCAAAAAGGACTAAACGCTTACCTTGCCTTGGTTGTATTTAGCCAAAACACTCCTTATTGCTGTGTAAACTTTCACCCGAGTACCAAAAGGCTTACTAATGACCTCTTTTAAGCAGTCAGGCCCAGGACATGCTGCAAATGCTTGCAGGATTGCTTCACCATCCATTTCCTGATCTACAAGACCTCTCACGCTAGAACCCACAGTTAAGAAAAGTGCAAGCTTACCTGCAAAAGCCTTGGCAACTTGTGAAGAGAACCCCTTTTCAATTAGCCACTCCCCCACACCATTTACATCAAGTTCTTCCATGTTCAAAACACTTCAGCCAGTTTCTGTACTCTCTATTCTAGACTCTCCGCTCTCGTTTCACCGTCCACGCCACACGGTGATGTGATCACGATTAGATCACGCGTCATCAACTTTAGTCATGTGATTGGTAAGGGGTCGACACGGCTCTATTCTGGAGACAGTTAAACTGTTGAGCTTTGGGGATGGTATTTCAGTGCAGGTATTGTTCTTTTCGCTCTACTACCTGGAAGGTGCATATGAGGCACACTTTTGAGTGTCATTCCTCCACTCCAAATTTTCGTTACCCTTGTGGAGTTTCAGGCTGCATCCAAACATTTTCAACCTATTCTGGCATATCGTCGCACCTGCGAAGAAAGCATTGGACGAATTTAGAATTGTTGGAATTAGAAAGAGAGGTTACTGGACAAGATAAATATTTTCTCCCTCACAATAATGAATACGGAGAGGAAGAATTAAGTGATGAGGAGCTCAGTGAAGCCACAGCTGTCCTGGAAGAAGCTACTTGTACCTCTGCAAATAGACAAAAAAGTGTAGCACTACTGCTTCTCACACTCAAGGAGAAATATAAAGTCACTCAAACAGCTATTGACTTTACTGTAGGGCAGTTGAAAGAAATTGTAGAGTATATGTTTGACGATGTGAAAATGGCAGTGGAAAAAACACTGGAAGTTGACAGAACCGTTATTGAAGAGTGCTTTGATGCGAATCCATTTCAAGGATTAGATACAGAATATCTCCAAGCAAAGTTTTATCGAAAACACTTTAGCTTAGTGGTAAGTTCTAAAACATGCATTAGGACAATTCATGTTTATTCCGATCAATTTCATTGCAGGAACCTATTACGATAACACTTGGAACAGATTTGGTATCAATTCAAAAGGGTAACAAACGACAAATACAAGAAAAGTCTTTTACTTTCCAGTATGTGCCACTGTTAGAAGGATTAGTGGGATTGCTTAAAAAAAAGGAAATATTTGATGAGGTAAATTTTTTGAGTGTTTCAGTGCATGCACATATGGAAGATAATTATTTATTTAATAGTACATGAATCCACATGAATACATTTTTATATTTTATTAGATTATGCGAGGACACAGTCGAACTGATGAGTATATAGCCGATTTCTGTGATGGAGATTTATTCAGAAATCATAACATATTTCAACATACCAATCAGAACCTTCTTCAGCTCATAATGTACTTTGATGAAGTAGAAGTGTGCAACCCCCTCGGTGGACATTGTGGTATTCATAAGCTAGGTGAGTGTGCACACTTTAACAAATAAATAACTAGTCTACTTCTATTTAGTACTAAAGCACGTACGTATGCTATACACACTCACTTATGGGCTTAGTACAGACGCACTCACTTATGTGCTTAGTACTACTGCATCACTTATGTGCTTAGTACAGACGCACTCACTTATGTGCTTAGTACTACTGCACTCACTTATGTGCTTAGTACAGACGCACTCACTTATGTGCTTAGTACTACTGCACTCACTTATGTGCTTAGTACTACTGCACTCACTTATGTGCTTAGTACTACTGCAATCACTTATGTGCTTAGTACTACTGCAATCACTTATGTGCTTAGTACAGACGCACTCACTTATGTGCTTAGTACTACTGCACTCACTTATGTGCTTAGTACTACTGCACTCACTTATGTGCTTAGTACAGACGCACTCACTTATGTGCTTAATACAGATGCACTCACTTATGTGCTTAGTACAGACGCACTCACTTGTGTGCTTAGTACTACTGCAATCACTTATGTGCTTAGTACAGATGCACTCACTTATGTGCTTAGTACTACTGCAATCACTTATGTGCTTAGTACAGATGCACTCACTTATGTGCGTAGTACAGACGCACTCACTTATGTGCTTAGTACTACTGCACTCATTTATGTGCTTAGTACAGACACACTCACTTATGTGCTTAGTACTACTGCACTCACTTATGTGCTTAGTACAGACGCACTCACTTATGTGCTTAGTACAGATGCACTCACTTATGTGCTTAGTACAGACACATTCACTTATGTGCTTAGTACTACTGCACTCACTTATGTGCTTAGTACAGACACACTCACTTATGTGCTTAGTACTACTGCAATCACTTATGTGCTTAGTACTACTGCACTCACTTATGTGCTTAGTACAGACACACTCACTTATGTGCTTAGTACTACTGCACTCACTTATGTGCTTAGTACTACTGCAATCACTTATGTGCTTAGTACTACTGCAATCACTTATGTGCTTAGTACAGACGCACTCACTTATGTGCTTAGTACAGATGCACTCACTTATGTGCTTAGTACAGACGCACTCACTTGTGTGCTTAGTACTACTGCAATCACTTATGTGCTTAGTACTACTGCAATCACTTATGTGCTTAGTACAGACGCAATCACTTATGTGCTTAATACAGATGCACTCACTTATGTGCTTAGTACAGACGCACTCACTTGTGTGCTTAGTACTACTGCAATCACTTATGTGCTTAGTACAGATGCACTCACTTATGTGCTTAGTACTACTGCAATCACTTATGTGCTTAGTACAGATGCACTCACTTATGTGCTTAGTACAGATGCACTCACTTATGTGCTTAGTACTACTGCAATCACTTATGTGCTTAGTACAGATGCACTCACTTATGTGCTTAGTACTACTGCAATCACTTATGTGCTTAGTACAGACGCACTCACTTATGTGCTTAGTACAGACACACTCACTTATGTGCTTAGTACTACTGCACTCACTTATGTGCTTAGTACAGACGCACTCACTTATGTGCTTAGTACTAATGCACTCACTTATGTGCTTAGTACAGACGCACTCACTTGTGTGCTTAGTACTACTGCAATCACTTATGTGCTTAGTACTACTGCAATCACTTATGTGCTTAGTACAGACGCAATCACTTATGTGCTTAATACAGATGCACTCACTTATGTGCTTAGTACAGACGCACTCACTTGTGTGCTTAGTACTACTGCAATCACTTATGTGCTTAGTACAGACACATTCACTTATGTGCTTAGTACTACTGCACTCACTTATGTGCTTAGTACAGACGCACTCACTTGTGTGCTTAGTACTACTGCAATCACTTATGTGCTTAGTACTACTGCAATCACTTATGTGCTTAGTACAGACGCAATCACTTATGTGCTTAATACAGATGCACTCACTTATGTGCTTAGTACAGACGCACTCACTTGTGTGCTTAGTACTACTGCAATCACTTATGTGCTTAGTACAGATGCACTCACTTATGTGCTTAGTACTACTGCAATCACTTATGTGCTTAGTACAGATGCACTCACTTATGTGCTTAGTACTACTGCAATCACTTATGTGCTTAGTACAGACGCACTCACTTATGTGCTTAGTACAGACGCACTCACTTATGTGCTTAGTACAGACACATTCACTTATGTGCTTAGTACTACTGCACTCACTTATTTGCTTAGTACAGACACATTCACTTATGTGCTTAGTACTACTGCACTCACTTATGTTGCTTTTCACGTAACAGACACACTCCCACTTATGTGCTAGAGTACCTACTTGCAAATAACTTATGTTGCTTAGTACAGACGCACTACTTATGGCTTCGTACCAGATGCACTCACTTATGTTGCTTAGTACAGACGCACTCACTTGTTGCTTAGACGACTGCAATCAATTATGGCTTAGTACTACTGCATCACCTTATGTTGCTTAGTCACTACAGACGCAATTCACTTATGTGCTTAATACAGATGCACTCACTTATGTGCTTAGTACAGACGCACTCACTTGTGTGCTTAGTACTACTGCAATCACTTATGTGCTTAGTACAGATGCACTCACTTATGTGCTTAGTACTACTGCAATCACTTATGTGCTTAGTACAGATGCACTCACTTATGTGCGTAGTACAGACGCACTCACTTATGTGCTTAGTACTACTGCACTCATTTATGTGCTTAGTACAGACACACTCACTTATGTGCTTAGTACTACTGCACTCACTTATGTGCTTAGTACAGATGCACTCACTTATGTGCTTAGTACAGATGCACTCACTTATGTGCTTAGTACTACTGCAATCACTTATGTGCTTAGTACAGATGCACTCACTTATGTGCTTAGTACTACTGCAATCACTTATGTGCTTAGTACAGACGCACTCACTTATGTGCTTAGTACAGACGCACTCACTTATGTGCTTAGTACAGACGCACTCACTTATGTGCTTAGTACTAATGCACTCACTTATGTGCTAGTGTGACTGTTTAAGAAGAGAACAATGAATTGGTATGCTCAATTCATAGTTTTGCTAAAGTTTAAAAATAATGAATAAAAAACTAACCTATAATTGGATCATTACATGATAATTTGAGCATCAAGAGGATGGCTAGAAAGTGTGTCCTTCTGTAAAGCAGAATCATTTGTTACAGAGTAAAGCAGGCATACATGTGCTAATTATAAAGTTTCTCTTGTGAATATCAAATGACAATAGTAATTCTTAATTAGTGCTCAAGTGGATTTGTAGCGCAATACATATTTTATAATGTATAGCCACACTAGAATGTGAACTTTTGTGTTAAACAAGAGTAGTAATTATATTAGTTTGGACAATACACGGATTTTTGTATAACAATAATATATGATTATTATAAATCAGTTATCATAAATATTTTCCTCATGTTTTATGGTCTCATAGTGAGATACACTTTGTTTCATTGAGACTTGTCCATATGCAGCACATGTTTCCAACTGGACATCTGTAGATGCAGCACCAGGTTCCAATTGAAAATCTTTAAATCTGCACAATTATGTTCATGTAATCTATTGTTAACTAATAAGAGCACATTGTATTAGAATTTACTGATTGTGATACAAATTTAACTTAAGGAGTAGATTATTTTATTGAACTCTCTGCATTACTTGTTCTTACAACTTGTAGTGATTGAGAAGTTTAAATAGTTTCTCTCAATTAAAATTGTTATAGTTCAAAGTTATGAGATAGGTTAAATGAAACATAAAATAAGCAACTTTGTCACATTTCATCTACTTCAATCTATCTCTATGACTTACAGCAAACATAATTATTACTACATATTGATGTATTCTCTCTCTTGTTTTGAATACTGATTAAAATTAATTAAAGTTAATGGAACAAAGTGAATCTTCCCTAAATAAATGTCCATAAATCAACTGTTGCAATAAGTACACATTTCATTTACCCTCAGCACGCATGTGCAAGAGAGTTATTGAGGTTGTCCTGCCTATCTGTCTGTTTGACTTTCTGTCATGCTCTGATTTTTTAAACTGCTGACAATTAACTGTTATTTAGATTTGAACTTACTCAGGACAACAATTAAAGACATTTTATTGTGCTAATTTTTTTAATTTCAGACTAATTTTGGAGAGAATGCAAAGATATTAACTCTGTAGGTGCTAGCATTTGTGGGTATCGTTACATCATATTTACATGAGCAAATCACTTGTTGCTGCCTGCAGTAGTTTGGCTAAATAGCTGGGAAGCTAATCTAGTGAGAAAGAGAGTCCATTGTTGAAAACACACTACTGGTGGGTGTTTCTGGTCTGTGTATCTACTTCTCTTACAAAGATAGCATTTATAATAGTAGCAATGATTATAATTGTAATAGCTACCTAGTGTAGAGTAATGCTGAGGGTTCACAAACAGAAAAATAGACAGGAAAACTACTCCTACTCATGTGCCTTGAGGGTTAACCTTAGTAATGTGACATCATCGACTATTTCGGAATTTTCCCATAATATATAATTTCTATAATGAATTTTACATCACATTAACTTATTAATTCATTAGTTACTCCACCTATTAGTGAGCTAGTTAAGTCTCTATAAATTCACATTAACTTATTATATTAATTCATATTATTTTCTCCACCTATTAGTGAGATAGCTAAGTCTCTATAAATTCACATTAACTAATTAATTCATATTATTTTCTCTACCTATTAGTGAACTCGCTAAGTCTCTATAAATTCACAATAAATGGGATTTTTTAATAATTTAAATAATATGCAATTAATCAATAATACCTGCTTTTACTGACTTCATTATCTTACCCTTTGTTCTTGTTTGAATATCTCCTTACTGCAATAATTATAACTATAAGTATAATTGAGTATACGAGCACGGTGATGACCAGTGTGACAATGGCTATGATGGCAAAATCTATACATTAAATATTGAAGTTGATTAACTGGCATAACAATTGGAATTCAGTAGATGCTATGCTTCATAAAAACTAGATAGAAACTTTCTCACGTAATGGGGTCTGGGAAAAATCTTAGTTGTTGCCGGGTAATCGAACCTGGGACGAAAGGTCGGAACTTAATAATTGTGATGATAAAGCCTATTCAATCTACTAATTACGGCTCCTCTCCGGAGAGGGAGGTGTTTCCGGTCGATATCGAAAAGGTGTTCTGACGGCACATAATTGATGGTCTGTTGAGTACGAGACTGCAGCAAGCAGTACTACTCAACAGTATAAAGGAAAATGTGAAGGTCTTAGAAGTCGAGGGTTGACGTAGTTCAGTGGTTAGAGCATTGGTGGCTAAAGCCAGTGGTCCTGGGCTCAATTCCCCAGTGACAACCAAGATTTTTTTACTTTTTTCCTTTGCTTTTATTCAGACCCCTTTAGGTGAGAAAGTTTCAATCGAATATAGTTCACTTAGCATTATCACGTAGCATTTAGCATTTGATCTACCCCCTGGACAATGCAGCTGCATCAAGTGTATGTACTCTCTGCTAAAGATGATATAGCAGAGCAAAACACTACAAACTTACATACTCCATAACTTTGAACTGGACATTCATTCTGAGTGGGAGTCGTCAATGAGGCAGTTATTATGGGAAGACTTGATTCAATTCTCTTGCCAGACACTGACTTGTCTCCTACAGTAACTCTAGCAACCACTTGGAATACATATGTTGCCCCACTGACCAAACCATCAATAATGACAGATTTCTCAGATGATGACACCACTTTACTCATTTCCTGGTCTGGTCTCTGTATATTGTTAGTCTGTCTGTAGTAGACTACATAATCAGTGATGTCTTGTACTCTGTCCCAGGAAACTCTCACGGTAATGTCTGTTAAGACTTCAATTACAACATTCTTTACTGGAGCTACAATAATATCAAACAATGGTCATTGGATATTATTTATACCTCAGTACAAACCAATTAAATACATGCAGCAAGTGAAGTTATTACAACTAATAGGAAAAATAAGGTAATTATACACTTGGAGAATAGCATCGTTTATCATAATACTATTTGATTCACAATATTCAATTAAAAAAATCTAAGAAAAATACGAAATATTACCTTCAGGTATATAAACTAAGCCATAACCAGATAGACTATGTATCATAATAGACACATGTGAAACAAAGCTTCTTTGCTTCTTTGCTGTATTTAGCTGAGTATTATTTTAATAATTTTTGTAGACAAATAATATGATTCAAATCAATTTGGAATGGTAAAGCTTCGCATTTTAAACAATAGGCTGTCTTGCTAGCTATTATGTGAATGCATTCTCTCTCTTTCACAGGCTTTTTAAACAATACAGTATTAAAAATATTTGGTCGCCACCGGGAATCTAACCCAGGACCGCTTGTATAGTGCACAAACGCTTCCACTGAGTTACGACAACCACCCGGCAAACAAACACTCCAATTCCATATTGATACTGTTAAGGGGTACTGCTATGCTACAGTCTCACTCTCAACAGACCAACGAAAATTCTCTTCTTTTTACAAATTTTTTTTTCATTCATTAAATTTGTTTACTCCATTAATTTATCACTTCATAATTTCTTGCACAATCTATGAAAGAGAGAGTACATCTAATGAGTAAAAGAAGGCTGAGAAATATATTATGAAGTAGCTACAATAATAACGATTATAAAGATTATTTGAAAATAGCAGGTTTGCTTAACTCCAACCAATTATTTTAATATACATTACATTCATTAAAATTGTATTAAGAGCAAATGATGTGTGTACAATTATTAGTTTTATTAAAAGTTCAATAAATTTGATTGTAACAAAAAACACTCACCTGGTCTGTTCAAAGTGATATCATTTAACATCTGTGAAGGACCATCGCCTGCTCCTGTAGCAGCTATGACTCTGATATTAGACACTACAGTGTTTGGGTCCAGATCTGTAATAGAGAAAGTGGTGTCCCTTGTTGTGTTAGTTATCTCACTGCTGCCATTCACTGAGTATCTGATAGTGTATCTGTTGAGAATGCCATTGAGAGGGGCTGTCTCACTCCATGTCAGGAGAACACTGAAGAACACAGCCATTCCTTTCAAGTTTCTCACAGCAGAAGGTGCTAAAACAAGTGGGGAAAGTATACTTTAGGCACTACGTGTGGCATATTGCATTTATTTATAACATAATTTAGACATCCTTAATATTTTAGACACGTGTAGTATACACTGTTAAAAATGAAGTGTTCCAGTAACACTGCAAGGAGCGTTCCCAGGAGAGGGAGGAATTTATGCCCCACCCATGTTTCCTGAACACTGCACAGAGGGTTATAATATAACACTCTGAGAGGTGTTTGGACAACATCTTTAGCAGAATTGTATTAACACCTTCTGCAAGCTTATTACAACACTAAGTAACATGTTTCAATGGCACTGCTAATAAATAATGACCACACCTCATTCACATAACCTCAAAATTTTTAGATAAATAAATGATTAACAATGAATATATAAAAATAGATTGAATAAAGTAGCTAAACAGTTTTAAAGCTGTCCTTTCAACATGAGTAGATGAAATATCATGATATGCAGTCCATTTATGATCCATCATGTTCAAGATAAATGTACCTGCATTGACACATAAAAATATAACATAAATCAATAAGCAATATACAAACACATTCATAAATGCTAGTAAACACATATTCTAAACACACACCCAGACTCAGCTAAACACTCAATTCTAAACACGCTCATAAATGCAACTAAACACACTATCCAAAATATGTGACCCTCTACGGGAAAATCGGGCACAACGCGGCAAGTGGCCCAATCCGCTGTAAATGCCGCCGTCAAAATACAGCTCTCCGTGTAGTAGTAAGTACAGTGGCTATCATGAGTGAAGCCAAGAATCTTGCTAGAGCATTAAACCTCAGCCACTGTGATGGTCTGGACATGATGGGTGGAGCTGACGCTGAAGCCATGGCTCCAGGAAGTGAGGACCCGCTTTCTGACTGTAAGTCACTTATTACAGTTAACTATAACCCTCATCAGTTCATCATCTTTTTTTCCTTTTTTTTTTTTAGGTGATGAAGAACTTGATGGCCATTTTACCAACTATTATGAAGGTAATAAATTTAAATTTAAATAATTTTTTTGATAAAAGAACAAAACAAAACAACTTCTTATAAAGCTTCTAGGGATGTCTCATCAGCAGAGTCAGGCTCTGCTACTCCACTGTTTGAAGACGAAGATGACCTCTATGATCCTCTGGATTCTTTGGACTGCTCTGTACCAGACATCGAGCCTTCATCATTGCATCCTGTGTACTCATCTGTTTTCTTGTCACCACCCCATTCCGACCCCACTTTTCTTTCCCCTTCCGATACTGTGTCCGTTGCCTGCCGACGGAACAGCATCATCTGTGTAAAGGAAAGGAAGAGGTCAAGAAAGCCATCACCAGCAAGGACGAAACGACTTACCTCAACTGAGCAGTTAGACCAGTTTTTAGCCCGTCACAGTCACCAACTCCTTCACAGTCACCAACTCCTTCACCATCACCAACCAGTTTCGTCACGCCATTCTAAAAGAATTAGAAGTACAGACATCAATTATTAATTATTATTTTTTTATTTTTAGTCATCTCTTTTAAATTATGTATCATCCATACAAGTAATACACACCTTTACTTTGTTCTTATGTCCAGTGTTATCAAAATCTATCTATTTACATTGAATACGCAATATAATTATTCCAACTCAGCTAAAACCACAAAAAAAAATACTCTAGTGGACAATAGTAAAAACAGACGTTACCAAGATATTAGTGCAAACACCAATAAAAATGACTCTAGTGCATGTGGGCACTAATAAGAATGACTCTAGTACATGCGAGCACTAAAAAGAATAACTCTAGTACATGTGGGCACTAAAAAGAATGACTCTAGTACGTGTACATACTAATGAAAAACCACAAGCCCACCTCAGAACCACTCAGATAGCCTTGAAGGACAAAATTTAACGACAGGAAGTGAAACTGGAAGTGACATCATGTGACACGCCCACCAGTGAAGAAATAATTTGGCCTCAAGGACTTCGCCCGTACCTCCAAAGATCACCTGATTAGTAAATTATTTCATCAGGTATCGTAATTTCCTTACAACAACAGCTACTACAATCAAACTAGCAAAAACTAACTTAATCGAACATACTACAACTGACAGACACTAGTATGTGCTGACACTAATACGAATAAATCTAGTACGTGATAACACTAATAAGGATGACTCTAGTACTTGATAACACTAATAAGAATGACTCTAGTACGGTTTAATCACTATGTGCATGCATGGTGTTAGCACTATGTGCGTGCACAGTGTTTGGTGTTAGCACAATGCTAGTACTATGTGTGTGCACAGTGCTAGCACTATGTGTGTGCACAGTGTTAGTACTACGTGCATGCACAGTGTTAGTACTATGTGCGTGCACAGTGTTAGCACTATGTGTGTGCACAGTGTTAGTACTATGTGCGTGCACAGTGTTAGTACTACGTGCGTGCACAGTAATAGTACTACGTGCATGCACAGTGCTAGCACTATGTGCGTGCACAGAAATAGTACTACGTGCATGCACAGTGTTAGTACTATGTGTGTGCACAGTGCTAGCACTATGTGTGTGCACAGTGCTAGTACTACGTGCATGCACAGTGTTAGTACTATGTGCATGCACAGTGTTAGCACTACATGTGTGTACAGTGTTAGCACTATGTGCGTGCACAGTGTTAGTACTACGTGCATGCACAGTTTGAGTACTATGTGCGTGCACAGTGCTAGTACTATGTGTGTGCACAGTGCTAGTACTACGTGCATGCACAGTGTTAGTACTATGTGCGTGCACAGTAATATTACTACGTGCATGCACAGTGCTAGTACTACGTGCATGCACAGTGTTAGTACTATGTGTGTGCACAGTGCTAGCACTATGTGTGTGCACAGTGCTAGCACTATGTGCGTGCACAGTGTTAGTACTATGTGCGTGCACAGTGTTAGTACTATGTGTGTGCACAGTGTTAGTACTATATGCGTGTAGTGTTAGCACTATGTGCGTGCACAGTGTTAGTACTATGTGTGTGCACAGTGTTAGTACTATGTGTGTGCACAGTGTTAGCACTATGTGCATGCACAGTGTTAGCACTATGTGCATGCACAGTGTTAGTACTATGTGTGTGCACAGTGCTAGCACTATGTGCGTGCACAGTGTTAGTACTATGTGCGTGCACAGTGTTAGTACTATGTGCGTGCACAGTGTTAGTACTATGTGTGTGCACAGTGCTAGCACTATGTGCGTGCACAGTAATAGTACTACATGCATGCACAGTGCTAGCACTATGTGAGTGCACAGTGTTAGTACTATGTGTGTGCACAGTGCTAGCACTATGTGCGTGCACAGAAATAGTACTACGTGCATGCACAGTGTTAGCACTACATGTGTGCACAGTGTTAGCACTATGTGCGTGCTGTGCACAGTAATAGTAATATGTGCGTGCAGTGTTAGTACTATGTGTGT
>WLWD01004693.1_pt1 | contig 19197 bp, 10 predicted proteins | sample 6712731 | NCBI WGS metagenome assembly WLWD01 (sample SAMN12718690, study PRJNA576275) | sponge metagenome | isolation source: marine sponge | host: Mycale hentscheli | place: New Zealand: South Island, Marlborough, Capsize Point | collected 2014-11-01
AGATGTGACTGCTAGCTCGGCTAATAATTCCAGTCCTTCTCTGCACACACTCACTCCTCCCTCAAGCAATTCTCTTACTCATACTCCTCATTTCTCACCCATTCATTCATTGCTTTGTCTACCTTTCTTGCTTTCTACATAATAAGTATCACCATCATATTCTGACCTTACAGAAGTAATCATCAGCCATACTCTGGACACTGCAGCTAAAGTTTTAGCATTATTTTTTGGGGGGAAAACCCGCATTACACCATCCTCGAGCACCTATAAGTGCTTGTGCCGGTGAATGGGTTAAGTAAAGGAAGAAGTTGCGATTTTTACAAGTCTAAGTTGATCTTCAACGGAGTAATTATTGTCATGCTACGTTAGAATTAGTTTTCTATAAACAACTACATACATGTTAATTGCAAACATTGATTTAGAATCACCACTTGAGGCTTCCGAGAGCAACCTCGTGTGTGGACACTTCTAAAAACTTCTTCCATGCACTGAACACGCCCCATGTCACCATAGGAACATGACTCACTCTGGTTATCTTACTATCCTTCTCCTTCAAACAAGAGTTGTTATGGCCTCTAATTGACTCATGACACTAACATGACTGCTTGCATATGATTCATAATAGCTATTCCATTTAGAGGTTTAAAAGACTGAACACACTAATTACCTTATGGTGTAGGATGGTCTGGCAATACTGATTCAAGTGGGACTGAGGTGCTTGAACATTCTTTGGTGCTGGGCATTTGCTGGACCTTTACATTTTTTATCATCAAATCAGAATTAGCATGAACTGGTTCTGTTTCTGTATTCTTGTTATTTCTGCTGAACTCCAAGCGTTAACTTGCAGGCTTACCAGCAGGCTAAAGCAAAACAATATAGTCAACCCAATATAGTCAACCCAAGCTAGAGTGACACTGTGATAATGGGCACGAGAGAATTGGAGGCCTACATAAAATTAACTTACACTCAATTAGCAACTTCACGTCACCATTTCAGCAAGGTGCGCGTTATAAAGATTTCGTCAAGAAGTCAAGATTACTTCTACTGTCGATCCGTTCGTGCTATAGTCTGGCAACGTGGAGGCGGGTGAGGAGCTGCGCTGAAGTTTCAGTTAGCGAGAAAGGCTGCCTAGTTTATGACGTCAGTATATCGCTACCGGTAAAATCTATTGCATCCAAATATGCCTGTAGAGGTTTGACAAAGTGTGAATGAACAATAGTCTTTTTTGTACTTGAGGGATAAGCTTCCAACACAAACATCTGTTGTTGCCACGAGTTCCCTCTGGCTTTATCCAGCAGTGTAGTGGAGTCAGAGCAACAACAACCTCACAATTTCAAACCCTCACATATTATTCTTATGCTGTTTATAGTCCTGCTTGCTGTAGTACTGAAGATGGTTTCAGGGAGCTATGTACTATCAGTCAATATCCTCAGTGTGCGTTTTCCTAAGGAATGAAAAGCAATATAAAGTTTATTATGTTGTAATTATTTTGACGATTGCATATCTCTCCAAGATGGTGACTTAACTGTGTGTGTGTGTGTGTGTGTGATCAGGTGATGTTGACAGAGCCTCCCATGAATTCTATGAAGAACAGAGAGAAGATGATAGACTAGAGGTGAGGGGGTACATGAGAGTCACTGCAATTACTTTTTATTGCAGTAATGTGTGTCTGTCTGCAGTCAGTGCAGGTAGTCATGGAGGGCACTATTTGGTATAGTCATGTGTGTGTGTGCGGGTGTGTGTCATGCTAGTTAGTGTTAGCTGTGTCTTTCACTTATGAATCTTCCTGGTGGGAGGGGCATGTAACTATGCCATATACACTCACATATATATTATTAGACATAGCTTATACTAAATTTGAATTGGCTAGTCACAATTTAACAGCTCTATACTTTGTGAATGCTCATAGTCCAGTCATAAGGTTTGACCCTAAAATAATTGCTACAAAAGTTTTTTTTGATGGCTTCTGGTACTGTTCCGCATCACGTTCAACATACTAAAAGTCTACCACAATCTGACCAATAGAAATGTGTTATTTAGGTAGTATTTTGTCCACACACTCATTAATATTCATGAGATGCCATTTGCTGGCCTTATCTTCTGTTTTATTCAATTTAGAGAGATATAATTAAAACCACTGGAGACCTTGGTTCATAAGCTTTAAAATGATATATAAAACATTACCTTTACGGGGAAAGTATAGAGGTTTTAGATGGCTAGGCAGCTTACAAGTCAATAAAGTTATATTCCACAACATTTATTTTTTTTAATCACTTATACTATCAGATAACAGGCTCCTACTACTACCTCATGGCTAATTCTATTGGATATTGAGAAACAATCTGAACCCCAAACCCTCCCCAAGAATTTTAGAAAAAGTGATTGTTAAAATATTAATAAAATATCAAATAGGAATTAAATTAACATAATCTATAACAATACTCATAATAAAAAAAAGAGCAATGATAAAATTATTCTGATTAGCTTACTGTCAATGAAAAACTAGAAAAGTTACAGGGTAGCATGCCTATTTTAAATGCCAAGGATTGCTTGCCGCTTCATTTCAAATTTGGCATTTATGTACTTGCATTGTTCAATTCATGGTTGTAATTCTAAAAGCAGTGATCCTTCTTCTCAAAGTACTGGGCAACACATTATGAAATTGGAGCTTGGAGTTTTATTTCTTATAAAGATTTAATTAAGCACTTTTCTCAATTGTTTAAAATATTAATCCTGTTTTCCCGAGGTGTTTTTGTAACTTTGCGTGCAATTTTTAAAACTTGAAATTTAATGTTTCGCACTTTCTACCTGATTTTACAATTCATCCTTGCTATAAGCAATATAAATATGCATAAGTTACACCACAATGTATAACGCATGACATGGAGGTTGGTGCAGGATTTATACAAGCGAGGGCTGAAGGTCCGAGGATAGCGTAAATCACATACTGACCTAACGAAGGGGTGCAACCTTGTGCCATGGCTCTAGGCTATAGGAGACACATAAAAACTAATTTTTTCATTGGATGATTCACTTATTCACGTCCTAGGAAGTGGGTATGAAATATATTCTCCTTGAATTGAACATCTGATTGGATGGTTTGAATGTACCATGGTACTAATTATATATATTATAAGATTTTATAGATGGACATTATGCTTCCCCTTACATACACACCCTCCCAAGTGAAAAATCATCTCTGAGTGACATTAACAGAAGCATTTCATCCGACACCAGTGAATAAATATCCTAGCTTTGATTTCTTAATATTTGATTCTTCTCTAGACTTAGTCTTGCAACATTGCGCTTTTTTATTCCCTTTTTATGAGATAGAGGAAAGTTAAATGTATTCTCTCACTTTCACAGGCATTTTTTTTTTTTAACAATACAGGATTAAAAATATTTGGTCGCCACTGGGAATCGAACCCAGGACCACTTGCTTAAGCACAAGTGATCTAAGCAAGCGAGCCTGTGACAGTGAGAGAATACATCTAATGAGTAAAAGATGGTTGAAAAAGAAATTGTGAAGAGGAAAGTTGCTAGTATTGGGCAAGCCATATTTTAAGCAGTTATGTCATGTGCTGTCCTTCTCTGGCAAATTAGTATTACTTGCAGACACATCACTTGTATTGTATTGCTCAAAGTTCGTATAGCTACTCATTGTGTAATGGGTTTTGTTCCTCATACAGAGAAGTACAACTATTAGAGGAAAATAATTCAGATTTGTGGCTTCAATATTGCTAGGAGAAGATAACAATGTTAAGGACACAACATTGCTGTTGCAGCTGGCGATATTGATGATAATGCAGACTACAACAGTCTTTGTTTTTGCTCAGACCCTAAGCGTAAAGATACAAAAGTACAATATCAACTGACAATTTGTGTTTTGCAACTGCTCTTTGTTCATGCCTTCACAGTTGGTAAGAAGGCAATATTCCAAAACCCAAACATCATCGCCATGTTCAATCATTATATTATTGCACTACAACATGCTCATAGAAGTATCTTCAGCTCAGCTAAGTCATTTGTTACATTGAAACATCTTCCTCCTACTGCAGCATTCACCTAATATCACTGCCTTAGAGTCTACTACCAGTTGATAGCCTGGGTTGGACAGGAAGGTGGCAGGGATGTCATAAATTGGGGCTGAAGGAAAAAATGACTATTTCCACCTGAGATGTAGTTGTAGACATGCTGTTTATCCTGTCATACTGTCTGTGGTGGCTGTTAGCTGCAAGATCCATACATGTACAACAGGCAGACAGATAATGACTATGAATGACTAAACTGACTTTCACTGGATGGTTCTACATTACTTAGTATATTTATATCAATCTGCAAATAAAAGGTTATAAGCTAAGAAATTTGATGGTACCAGTAATTTCAGGTAAAAGTGAAATAGACTGAAGTTATAACCAGCAAATAACATCTCATGAATATTAATGAGCTTGTGAACAGATACTACCTAAATAACACATTTCTATTGGTCAGATTTTGGTAGACTTTTAGTATGTTGAAAGTGATATGGAACAGTACCAGAATCCATCAAAAAATCTTTTGTAGTAGGGTTAAGCTGTTTTTATCCTTACAATGACTGGACTATCAAGTGTATTTGTCTTGGGTGTTTCTCTTAACAACTTACATATTTGCTTAGTGATATAAAAGTTAATTTCGTAGTTCATGTAATGAGACTGAGAAAATTCATCATTTTATAGCCTAAAGTATGAATTCTGCCTCTCTATGGTGAGTGTTGAGGAGTGGGTGGGGTTCCAAGTTGGGCCTATGGAAACTCCCATATTACCACACCCATGTTTTCATCCATGAACTTGTAATCAATCTGAAGTTGGATTTAGAGAAGGAGTCACGGGAGACAGTGCAAGTAACTTATACTTTATACTAGCACAAGCTCAGCTTTATTTGGAAGTTTTTTTAAAGTGATTATTTTATAATAAAGTTTCTCTAAATGTTCATGTTTGCCGTGGCTATTTTTAGAGGTTCTCTACCAGTTGAATCCAAGTATCGTGTGTAGGAATTATACCCATGAAAATACTCCATAGGATGTCCTGTGAAACACTTTTTTAAACTTGCTCTGCTGGATACCCTCCAATCAGGCTAGCCTTTTGAGTTTGCAATCACATGAGTGATACATGTGATTATGGGGGAGGGGAAGGGGGAGTGGTTTCAAGATGCGATGCCATATGCTGGTTAATTTATTACGTAATCCTTTGTCATAATCACTCATATTGCCTAATTAACCCAAGAGAGCTGATGGTATGCTTATTATTTTGTGTTTGGTTCATCTTCTTGTCATATAATAACATGTAGTGTGTTCAGTGCTAGCAAACTTGTGTGTGTTGTTACCTCTACTTACGGCACACTTTACTGCTCATGTCATAGTTTAGTGTGTAACCTAGAAGAGGAATACTGTAGCATGTGCCAATGGTGCTGTGTCATGTGACTATCACATGATACGAAGTGTCCAAGTTCATGTCTTATACATTAGACACTCAGCACCATTGGCTCACAAATGTTATCAAATTTTAATGATGAAATATTTTGTACTTAAATGTTTATTGAAGGATTGTTATAAGCCCATTGATTATATTTCATTGTATTCTTAGCTACCATATGGTCGTGTGGTGAAGCTGGGAGGAGAAAGGTTTGAAGCTCCAGAAGTTCTATTCCAGCCTCATCTCATCAACATTGAAGGTGCAGGAATGGCCGAACTTCTCTTCAACACCATCCAGGCAGCAGACATCGACACTCGATCAGAGTTCTACAGGCACATTGCTCTGTCTGGAGGATCCACCATGTATCCTGGATTTCCTTCATGTCAAGAGAGAGAGAGAGAGAAGTAGAGAAACTGTACCCAGCCAGGGTGCTCACTGCCAAGTTATCAGTAAGTGTCTGAAAGGGGTGGGGTCTGCTTGGAGGAGGTGCAATGGTTTTGAATTCTTTGTTTGTACTTGAAGGAATGAAGTTTATTATGAGGTCTCTTATTTTACTAAAGGCTGAGCACAAGCATTGACGATGATCCTTTACCAACTATCCATTGCTTACTGTTTCATAAGGCATTTCTTACTTGTCTACTCCAGTACTCAGTCATGATATAGTCGGACAGACCTGTTGTTAGGTTTGGTTCTTGTGAGAGTACTGGGAACTCGGCGTGGATGTTCTAGTTATTCTCTTAGTGTGGCTCCTCAGGCGGCCATTAGTGTGACTCAGTGTGATTAAGAGAGCAACCAAGAGAGAGGAGAGACCAGAGCAGAGATTTGGTCAGGGATAATTGTTGTTAGGTTTTGATCCTAATTGGTCTCTTTATATTACAACCTTTCTTGTTGCATAGCAAACTGCTCAAGTTTTGTTGCTGTTCTTCATTGAACTCTGTATACCTATAAAAAAGCAAAAACAACAGGCTAAATTAGTTTAATTTAGCCAAAAATAGTAAGTGAATGACAATTTAAACTTTGGTGGTTTTATGGTCTTCCAGGTTGGTCAGGTATGAGTGCTGTGTGGTCAGGGTCAGGGATAAGTGCTGTGGTCAGGGATGGGATAAGTGCTATGGTCAGGGATAAGTGCTGGGTTGCCAGAGTTAGGGATTAGTGTTCTGGTAAAAAATAATTTATTTCTTGGCTATAAAAAAAGATATTGCTCTCAAATTTAAAAAGTGTTGAGAATATTGGATTTACTAATTTTTAAAATTATAGAGGACAAAAAAAAATTTTTTTGAGTATTTTAGACATAGGGGGTCAAAAATTTTATACAAAATTAAGATGGTAGAGGATAGGGCTTCACTTACAAAGACTATTAATAGAGCAGCAGTGAACTTCTGATATAATCATTAGCAATCACCTTCATCATTCACATTTTCACTTAGCAATTACATTCATCATTCACATTTTAACTTTATTTTTTGCTTACGAAAGTTAAAAAAATATTTCAAGGGGGGGGGGGTGAAATTACTTCTAGGGGAGGCAAGTGCCCCCCTAAATGAACCCATGGGTTGACCGTTTCTCTCACCCCCCCCTCCCCCCCCCCCCCCCCCCCCCCGCCTATTGTAGCTAATGTATCTTTACTCTTTCCATTGGCTAACACCGTGTGTATGTGTGTGTGTGTGCATATTTAGAAACTCAAAATTCGCATAGAAGATCCTCCTCGTCACAAGCACATGGTGTTCCTTGGAGGAGCTGTGTTGGCAGACATCATGAAGGACAGAGACACCTTCTGGATGTCACGGGAAGAATACCAGGAGAAGGGACTCAAGGTTCTGGAAAAGTTGGGCGTGTCTGCCAAATAGGTGTGGTCTTCATTTTCAATAAACTTTTTTTTTTTTTCTTTTGTTCGCAAAACTTGCCATTTTGTGTTTTAAATTGCATACGGTAATAGATTGTGTGCATTTAGGAATTTATTTATATTATTTCTGTGTGGATATACTCAAATATTGTCAGTTAGTTTTTGTTTACATGAATGGATTTGTATACATTTTTAAGTGTTTGCTGAAATGGTTACTGGTTCAAGTGGCAGTAGTTAATTACTTATTTTGTAGTCACTACTTTTTACTAGGGCAGCTCATCATTTCCTAAGGAAGGCGTGGTGTCTCCTGTTACAGTTGATTGGATGAGCTGCAGTTATCAGACTGAAGGAGGACCCTTCTGAATACACACACACTTCTCTGTCACTAGAGATGGGCATCAATGAAATGCTTATGAAAGATGGAATAAACAGATAATTCGTTCAACGTGGGGATGCATTTCTATTTTGGGTGGGCACCTCAACTAATTAATTAATTGTGATATCTTGCCCTGTCAGTACTAAGATTCCTGTACAATTATACATTAGAATGTAGACCCTGTTAATGTTCTTGTCTGACAGGACCAACCCATCTGGCATACTAGTCTGGCGTCGCCGACCCTTTCCTTCCCTATATTGGTGGGCGGGGAGGAAGAAAAGGGTCTGGTAACTCCGAGTATCAAACAGACTTGTGCTAATGACATCACAGATTTATTACATCACCATTAACGCGCAGGCTAAAATCATGAGTAAAACATTTCGGTGCAACAAGAATATGGTCAAAAAACAAGTTCATAATTTTACTTGAATTTTCATTACAAATGAGTATAACAATAGTGGTTCACACTTGGGTAGGAATTGGTCATATAGAAGTGGCTAACTCTGGAAGTAAGCACTCTTTCCCTACCCTGTCAGGAGGGCTACAAAAAAAAAATTCTTTTTAAGATTCCCCTTCAATACTTTTATCTGCTCTGGCTTTACCACGGAAACTGTAACTTTCTAAACACGCTCTTCATCTCACTAGCTCTTCCATAGCTAATAACGCGGAATAAACTGGGGCGCATTGAACATGTCGTTGAGGAATTTAGGGAAGGAAAAGGGTCGGCGACGCGACCCTATGAAACTTTTCCACAAGATGCTTAGGCGATCTATTCTCTGCAACTGCCTCGAGTGTGAACTCTTCAAGACCCTGGACCACAGCAGAGTGGACCCACAACTACAGGTCAGATATCTATTGAGACTAGTTTCTGTGAGGGTCAGTGAAGATGAGAGTGTGTGGGAGAAGTTCATGACACTTCTGGTCAGTACAGGAGAGAGACAAATGTATGACTATCTCTATGAGCTTACCAGTGAGGAAGATATCTTTTATGACTGTCTCAGTGAGTTCACCAGTGACAGAGATACTGAATAAGTACAGACTTAGACAAAGTTCTTCCACACACCTAACAGACCAGAGTTATGATGTAAAAGTAAAAGATGGGAAGTCCACACTCCTTCAGGTTCAGGTGAGTCCCAAAGAGTCCGTGAGCTACCAGTGGAAGAAAGATGGCCAACCTTTAGCCAATAGCTGCATTTATTATGGAGTCAATGAAGACATATTAGTTGTTAGCCATGCCAGTCAGGGAACAGAAGGAGAATACACTTGTAGTGTGAGCTATAGAGGGAGTGAGAAGTGCAGCAACAAGATCACCTTAACTGTACTCTATTCTCTAGCTAAGAAACGACTCTTAGACTTGTACTCCAGACAAAGAGAAGTACCACCAGACTCATGGCCTCCAGTAGGTACCAAGTCTTTTATCAATTTAACTGTAGTTCATTCTGATCAAGAACAAACTAATGAAGATTCTGTTAATAATGATAATGATAATTTGTTCTAGGTATTCTACTTCAAAACTATAGTTCATTAAACACTGTTGATATTCGAGAGAAAATCGGTATTATTCTCGTGTAACCAGGCTTCTAACCACTACGGTGAGCTGTATATAAACAGTGCAACTTTAATTCGCCTTATTTGTACTACAAGTTATTTAATAGTAGGGCGTGTGAACTGCCCGTTCACAATGTATTGGAAAAATCGCTATAAATGAGTGAAATAGCACTGGACAAAGTGAAATGTCACGGTAGCAAAAGTAAAAGTAAGTGCGCAAACATGCAGCTCTAGCCTTGGAAATGTACAGTTGTAGTTTCTAGTTGGAGACAACGTCATTCTTTAGCGCAGAAGCTATACCCCTATCAGACGGAGTTCTTTTCAACAGATTAGGAGGAGCCATTGATTAAAGCAAAGTTCAAGAGAAAGTTTATCCTGAAGTACAGAGATAGTGACTGCACTATACATAGTAGCCACACTGTAAATGATCTTTAGCTTACTGTAGTCTTGTGCAGCTTTTATAAAGCTGGCCTACTATTAGTGTGTGAACTGTGCTATTCCTGATTAATAGCACGAACAACGCGATTAAAATAACACGAGGCAAATCCGAGTCCTATTTCAATAGCTTTGCGAGCCTACTGTCCCTTAATAGAACAGGTTACCCGTGTTATCACTCGCTAGTAGTAGGCCAATGTGTTTTTTTTTAATCATTTGCAGTGTAGCTACACTAGATAGTGCACTTACTATCTGTATATTTGAGGTTAGTCTTTCTCAGACACTTCCGACGGCTCCCTTTCTAATCTGTTGAAAAAAATCTGTTGCTTGTGCTATTAATATCGAATCGCACGCCTGCCGGTGCTATTGCTCTTACTAAAGTGCATTACGTTACACTTTATAAAGAATAGATGTAACGTAGCAAGCTTTACTCATGCCGATATGAGAGCGAAATTTTGTATCCAAGGAGCTGAATGTTTATTAGGTCACTTGGACTCAGACTAGGCCAGAAAAACAGCAGACAATTCAAGCTCAGGTTCAGCACAATTGGACAGATGACTATAGTATTCCAGAAGTTGTATGTGGGGTGTGGCTAAAATATTTACTTCCGGTCACTCTAAAGGGGGGGTTCGACCGAACCCCTCGAACCCCCCCTGGCTACGGGTATGAACTACAATGAAGTCTTTGGGGAGTATATATCTGGAGCACTACTAGTTACAGAAGGTCGTCCAGGTAGTGGGAAGACTACACTTGTTCATAAAATAGTTAGAGATTGGAGTAAAGGACATGCACTAAGAAAATCACGTTTAGTATATTTCTTGTAACACTTCGAATAGTCAATCGCAACACAACACAAGAAACTTTGTCTAGTATACTCAAACCATTCTATCACAGTGAGGAGGAGTTAAAGAAGGTTTGTGAAGAAATAGAGGCAGCTAACGGAGAGGGGGTGTGTTTCATAATAGACGGGCTAGATGAGTTTCATCTTCAAGATAGAGACAACTCTCTCATTTATCAGCTACTAGACAAGACTTTCCTTCCTCTAGCTATGGTCATTGTGATGTCTCGTCCAGTAGCCATAGAAAATCTACGAGAGGAAGTTATAACACACAAAGTAGAAGTGTTAGGATTTAGCAAAGAACAAATTCTAGACTATATCGACAGCTTTCCATTTGGTAGTTCATCTTGTGACTCAAGTGTAGCCACTACATGCCCAGCTATGTTAAAGGAATATTTGTACAGTCATCCTAATGTGTTTAACATGTGCTACTTACCAGTCCATGTAGCTATGATCTGCTTTCTTTTCAAATATCAAAAAGGAGGTATTCCAAACACACAAACTAACATCTACAAAGAATTCACACGTTCCACAATACTACGTCATATTAGACGTCACAACTCTCACGGACAAGTCCATTCACTAGAGAAGTTAACAGGTAGCTTGAAAGAACATTTTAAGAAACTCTGTCACTTAGCATATAACATGACTATTAGCAAGAAGCAGATAGCTACTCCAGAAATAATGAACGAAGAACTATGTGAATATGTCAGTAGTAATTCAGACGAGTGGTGTCTGGGATTAGTCACTATTAATCATATAGCTGAGCTCTATGGAGTCACCAAAACATACTCATTTCTTCACTTGACACTACAAGAACTCCTAACAGCTTATTACATTACCAACTTAGAGAAAGATAAGCAAATAGATATTTTGTGTAAGTCCAAGAATATATTTTCACCAACAATAATTGTATTTTATTTTGGATTAACTCAATTTACAAGTACATGGGTACTTAAACTATTTGATGCTTTACCATGGTTTAGACGCCAACGATCAATGGGTCATTCATTATTATACCAATGTGCGCTAGAATCCCAACAACAGCTAGTGTGTGATAAAGTAGCGGATCATTATGTGGACAAGTATAACATTCATAACCCAACACCTTTTGACATTTACACTATGGGTTATGTCATACTTAATACATCTCATCCAGTCACTGAAATATCAGTTATTCATCATTGTGATAGCATTGATATTACTGAATTCCTGGAGTATATTCGCAGTATAGACTTCAGTCATTTACAAATTCTAAAACTTTATACAGACATAAAAAAATACTTCAACTCTGTTTCACATATTAAAATCTTGTCCTAGTCTTATTGCATTAGAATTAAAATTTCATGAGATTAGTCATAATAATGCTGAGGCAATTGCTGACAGCTTTAAATATCTCACTAGTCTATAAGATGTGGATATCAAATGTTACTCAACTTCTGGAGGCATCACAACACTGCTTAGTGGATTCACTCACCTTACAAATACTAAATTACACCTAGTCTTTAATGAAATGGATATTAGGGGTGTGTGTGAAATTGGGAGTGGACTGCAACTCCTCACTAATAATAATCTATGCAGGCTTGTATTGAGACAAGGTATTGTTGATGATGATGCAGCTACAGCTCTAGCCTATGGACTACATTCTAATGTTAATATACATTATCTGGATATATCACATAACAGTATCAGTCCTGATGGAGTCATCATATTACTAAAAAAAAAAATACATTGCCTTACTACATTGACAAGGTTGTATTTATCATATAACAACATTGGTAGTGATGGTGCCACAGCTTTAGCCAATCAACTCCAATACCTTACACAATTAAGAGAATTGAATCTATCTCGTAATAATATTGGTCCAAGTGGAGCAGTTAGTCTGGCTAACACATTACATCATCTCACTAACTTACGTACAGTGGATCTATCACGTAATAATATCGACCTTCACTCAGCTATAGCTGTAATAACTGCATCCAAAGATTGTCCTTTACTGTCTTATATATACCTCAACACTGCAGACGTTGTGATGTATTTCACTTCGGATTATTATCGTGTTGGTATTCATGTAGAGGGTCTAGTCTCTCCTGAAGACAACACTGCTATTACTGATCTAATGGCTGCCACACAAAATCATACAATACAGAGAAATATACGCTTGGGGTTCGAGTTCGTCACCTTGGATAATTAAGTATGTCTTACAATAAATATACATATATTAGGAGTTCAATACAAGAGTGTAATAAACATACGGTACATTGGATATTTACCTTGAGTATTTTCTCATCAAGCGAGCATTCAATATTTTCCCATATTTGAATGCTCCAATGTGCCTGTGCATAGTTCTGGACAATTATGTATGGCAGAGTTACTTCTAAATGACGAGGCTTTGAAGCACAATAGTTATACTGTTTTGGAAAATATTCAGTGGTACAATAAACAATTTATTATACTCATTGTACAAAATGGGGATGGCATTTCACTCTCACACTTGTACCAACGATGGTGGTATTTGTATACATATGGGTCAATCACATAATTTTGGTCCAAGTGGTACAGTTAGTCTGGCTGACACATTACATCATCTCACTAAATTAGACACAGTGGATCTATCACATAATAACATCAGCCTTCACTCAGCTATAGCTGTAATAACTGTTCTAATGATTGTCCATGTCTGTTAGATGTTGACCTCAACAATGATATAAACGCTTATGATCCAGATGGTCTAGTGTCTCCTGAAGACAACACTTCTATTACTGATCTAATAGCTGCCACTCGACATCGCACAATACAGATAATTTTAAGCTTGGAGTTCAAGTCTGTTACTTTGGAGTCACTACTTACCTCTCAGAGTACAAAATCAGAAGTTGAAAAATTAAGTAAAGATAGTCAAATAGTAAATGACATGTGTTTTTAATAGTTCCATTAAATTCAGATTGTGGATTCATATACTGTGTTGTACTTTACTAGTTGTCTACTAATACAGTTTTTGTTTTTGTTTTTTTGTATAGAATTCTAAATGCAACCGTAATAAGGTGGATCTGGAGGTGCAATACATTCACTACAAGCCCAGGTAGGTGGTGATTAGAGTCTATAATCTTGCACTGGAGACATTTAGACACTAGTAGCATTGGGTCATTGGCTAAGTATTTTTAAATGTTGTATTTGGGAGTAATTATTGTAAAAATTTTGAGAGGCATAGTGACGCGGTGTAGATAATTCTATCTTAGCTGTTATTTGTTGGACTATAGCTACAAACGTCAATAAACTTTAATTCTTATACAATGTTTCGACCAAGTTTGCTGGTCTTCTTCAGGTACATAAATACAGAAAGTGGAGTAGTATGTATAGTCCAACAAATAACAGCTAATTATAGAGTAATTATTGTGTTGTTTAAAATTCACACAATGTATACTATGTATACGTAGAGTTCTTAATAAAAATAAATATGCAAATTCAATAGAACAGTATTAATTATTCTGACAGGCACAGTTTTCAGGTACAACTAATAGAAAACAAAAGTTTCTCACAGTAGGACAGAAATTCAAATGCAGGAGAGATAGGCAAAGGAAAAGGGGACTCCATGACTCAAGAAGAGCTGAAGAAAGGAGAGGTGACCAATGGTAGAGAATGATAACTGAACAAGATAATTTGTGCTACTGCATTCTTACTTTGCAATACATCAAGCGCCACTATGTGGCGGGGTACTTGCTAGTAGTAAAAAAAAATTTTAATCATTATACTAATAATAGAAATAACAATAATAATAGTATTATTATTAGCTACTATTATTTTTATTGTTATTATTATTGTTATTTATATTATTAGTATAATGATTAAAAAAAAATTTTTTTAGTACTTCATATCTGGTTTGTCCACTACCGATCTAGATACTCGGGCATATAGACCACTATAGATGTTGTAGACTCAGGCTACTCTAGGTCTACAGAGGGTTGTGGAACTGTCTCATTTTCTTGAGGTAAGACAACAATATCTTTCACATGGTCCATGAGTCTTTTCCACAATCGATCTTGCATGACATCCACTATATAGGTTAGAGGTCCGAGTTGTCTCACAATCTCTCCCATACTGCTCCCTGTCAATCATTCCGAGCCATGACCTTCTGTCCCATATAAAATGATCTCATAGGAACACTTTGATCATGATACTTCACAGTTTTAACTGCAGCCTCAGATCTTTGTGCAATTTCCAAGGCCTTTGTCAAAGTCAGGTCTGGTACTGCCAGTAGTTTCCTATGTATGTCCACATCACGAATTCCATATACCAATCTGTCACGTAGGGCCTCATCAAGATAATCACAAAATTGGCAGTGAGTAGTAAAGTGTCTCAGCTCAGCCATGTACTCTGCAATGCTCTCCCCAATGTGTTATCTTATGGAAGTATAACTGGTGGCTCAAAATGCTGAGTCAGCACTGTCATTAAGTCGTCAAAGCTTTTATCCTTTAGTAACACTGGCACTGCTAGACTTCTCACCAAGGAGTATGTCCTGCTCTCTATGACACTGAGGAAAACGGCAATTTTCTTGTCATCTACTATAGCATTGGCAGTAAAAAAAAAGAGGGTTGCTCACTCAAGGTATGCTAAGAACTCCTGAAAGTTACCTAACAAAGTCGGTGACACCATCCTCGTCACCAATGTAATGTCTTTATCCCTCTAGTTCTATTCGGCCCAACTTGATAAACAACCCAACAGATTGTCAGTATGTATAGCTAATGTTGGGATACCATGCAAAAATTTTCCATTTATTGTTGAAAAAATAGAAGGGGCTGAGGCTACTCCAAAGGGTAATCTGTTATATTGATTGAGGGTACTAATAGTTACATACCTTCTGCCCTCAGAATCCATTAGGACTTGTTGGTAGACATGCACCAAAAATATACCCTATTTAGTTAAGGTCTGCCTACCAACCAGAGTTGCAAATAGGTCCTCTGGTAGGTACTGGAAACTAATCAATTTCAAGAACTGGATTGATGGTCACCTTACAGTCACCATATATCTCTGTAGCACCATCAGCTTTCGGAACTGGTACAATAGGTACTGCCCAATCACTATAATTCACTTTTCTGATAATGCCCTGCTTCTCGAGTCTTTCCAAATCTTCCTCAATTCTTCCTCATAACGTACTGGCCTGGGCTTGTTAAATCGGAGAACAGCCGAAGGGCTGACCTGTATATGAGCCTGGATTCCCTTAACTTTTCCCAGTTTATTGCTGGGAACATCATTGTACTCCCTCGAAATCTTTTCTGCTTGTGTCAGCAACTTCTTGATTAATCCCAGTTTAACGGAATATTGTGTAGCTAATTTCTCTAAAGTAGGAAAGGTCCTTCACCATCCACAATCAAAAGTGGCAAGACCCATTACTTGCCCTTATACTTGACATTGACTAGGATTCTCCCAAAAACTTAAGCTTTTATTCAATGTAAGTCTTCAAGCAAATTTCAGGGTTTTTTTTTTTAATTTCAGTAAATCCCAGAATTTCTTCATACAATTTCCGTAAAATCAACCACACTGAAGCCTCGTCCAGTTTATTGTAAGTGGATTTCATCTACTTCCACATCAACTGTAATACCCTTCCAAGTGTCAGACGACTGAGTAGCATAATATTGAACAGCATAATTCTTCATCGAAGGTTGAAGATGTGTCTTGCTTAACTCTTTCACTGCTGGATTGTCAGGGAAATTAAATGTTTTTAAACTTTGTCTTAAAAATGTCTATAAAAGAAAAAAAAACAACTATAAGTAGATAAACCTTTTTCCATATCTGATACTGCACTGTCTGAAACTAATTCTGAGTCCAATATAACTATTCCATCCTCATGCAAATCTTCACAAATGCTTTGTCTTCAAAAGATGTAGTCAAACACCTGGATTCCTTCACTAAGCAACTCATTCTAGATTGAAACCTTTTCATTTAAAGGGGTCTAGAAAGAAGCAAAGGAAAAATTCATTCATACCAGATTTCCAGTTATCATGTAAAATATGTTCCAACTCCTATGATAATAGCATTAGTATTAGCTAGTGGCTGTCTATTAAATCAAGATTCTATTGGCCAGTTGTCCATTCAACTCTAGCTGGCCCTATAATCAGTTACATGTATTCTTCTGAAGTTACAATGTTTACATAAAATATTTGTATTTATGTGGAAGGAGATTACAAGTTTTAATGTGGTTTGTGTGTCCATAGCATCGCTGCTACATAGTTGCCACGTGCGACCGTGACTTGAAAAGAAGATTGCGCAAGATTCCAGGAGTCCCCATCATGTATGTCACGCAACAAAAGTACAGCATGGAGAGGTTGCCAGATGATTTCACAGTTGAGGGGTCATCATGTGAAGTGTACTTTGAACTACATGTCTTTTGTGAGTATATGGAATCATTATAATACATTGTCTGTCTTATTGTTATTGTCAATGTAGCATCTAAGCAGAACTGTTTGAGCATGTGATCTTGTAAAAGCCATTCTCACTCTGAATCATTCAATTATTGCCAAAGTTTTAAATTGTGTTTATTAAAGTTTGTTGGCACACATTTTACATAAGATTCATTTGGTTACAAAACTCTGTGTATGGTGTGATATAACAAATAGTGTTATTTTAATGAACTGAAACTATAACCAAACCCCATTAGAATTAGAGTATTTTAATTACGTTTGGTAAAAATCACTAAAGCTAAGCTGTAGAGAACATGAAATTTAGTTAGAAGACAGCAAAAAATTGATAAAAACTAAAACTAGCTACCAGTAGAGTGGATGACTAGAACTAAGCAATTTTTTTTTATTGAACCAAGTCACCTTGAATCATGCAAGTAATTGCTATTAAGTAAATATTTTCCAAACTACATAAATAATTCTTACAATTTAGGATCAACTAGAACAGGTGCAGACATGAGCAACTCCTTGAGCTCATTAAAAGCTCTGCCACTCTCTTCTGACCACTACTACACAGAGTCTATCCTGGTCAATTGGTAAAGGTACGATGTGACCAGGAATGAACTTTGATAATGTGAAAACAAGTGTAAGAATCAGTGAAGACTCTTCATACCTGTGTGGGTACAGGGAACTTCTCAACCTTCAAGGTTACAGCTGGATTCAGGTCTTATGTCATCCTAAGAGATAACATGCCAAAAGAAATGAACAGCTACTTTCTTGGTTTTAACCTCCCTCAAGTCAGCAAGTTGTAGTCTCTTGAAGATTTTGTAAAGGTTCTGAAAGTGTTCATCCAAACTTTTAGAACTAATCAGCAAGTCATCCAAATTATACAAATCAACACATGACTCTGCATTACCTCAACTATAATGGCTTTTATAAGTAACACTGCGACTTGTGCTAGCACTGAACTAGAATGACTAGCAACTCTACCACCAAAACACACACCATTAGTTTCACTGACAACCACAGCAACAAAATTAAAATTTTGTATGTAAAATACAGCATTTCTTGTATGTCGCCCTATCCTCTGCAGGAATACTATGAAAAAGTTGTTCCACAGTGAAAATACAAAATATCTATTTTGGTGTAGTTTGCTAAGCCCACACATTTTTTTCAAAATGAAAAAAAAAAGAAAAAAAAAAGCGCAAAGCATTCCCAGCGTAGTGGTTCGGTAAAGGGTCTGGCTACGCCGGACTACTGGACGATTTTGCAGTCGTATCCGCCCAACGCGCGGTTAGCAGTTTCGCGTGGAAGTCTGGCTCGATGAAGCTATAAACTAGTGATGCGCTCTAATAGCACAAAATAGCGAAGCGAGCGATGCATGTTCACTGTAATTGCAGCTATTCCATGCATGCATGCTTGATATGGCTACAAAATACTGTCAAAGTGAGAAAACAATAGTGGTAGCTTTTTCTATGATGAAGGCTCCGTGTAGCTGAAACGTTTGTAATCTACATCACATCATGATGAAGATGAGTATCAGGAATAGTCTAATAAATAAATTAGGAACATTTAATGGCTTTTCAAAAAGAAAGATTCTTTACTTTGCTACCTGTTTCTGTTTCGTTTTAGCTCTCCTCCTCCTTGCCCTGTCTTTCATTTCTTATCTCTCTCCTTACTAATTTTTCTTCTGGAGTTTCTAACGCCCTCAAAGCTCTTGACCGAGCGTTTCTAACGTTTTGTCTCTCTTTCGCAGAATTTGTTTCACTGGGCATCGCTACTTCGTACGACGGCGGGTAAACAAAACAAAATGTTGCTAAGAAGGTTACAGCAGGTACTAGAGGCTACAGTCCCGCAGTTCTTATCAATAAACTCATTTCATTGGTTAATCAAATCATGTGACCAATTATAGCGCCGCGCGTGACCAATTATAGCGCCGCGCGAGGGCTAGGGCTAGGGCTAGGGGACCAATCAGAAGAATTCTTTGATAAGAACTGCGGGATGGCTCACTAGAGGAGCGTACCGAGGTTACCGGCGGATAAATGAGTAGGAGGGGTTTGGAAGTGAGCAACGTGCCACGCCCCAGGTGGGCGGGTAAAATGGGCATGTTAAGATAGCACGTGATCGGAAAAAGGCACGCAAAGCTAGCCAATAAGGTAAAGGATTGCCTAAAGTAGAGCGCAAGTCGGAAAAGAAAAAATAATAAAGAGGAAAGATGGAGGACGCCAGGCAAAAGGAAAAGAGGACAGGAAAGAGCTTGGCCAAGACCGCTGGGGAGTCCAGCAGCCGAGAAAAACTCCAACCTCCGACCAAGA
>WLWD01002826.1_pt1 | contig 19195 bp, 14 predicted proteins | sample 6712731 | NCBI WGS metagenome assembly WLWD01 (sample SAMN12718690, study PRJNA576275) | sponge metagenome | isolation source: marine sponge | host: Mycale hentscheli | place: New Zealand: South Island, Marlborough, Capsize Point | collected 2014-11-01
CTGGTGTTGGTATATCTAGTGAACTGGTGTTGGTATATATAGTGAACTGGTGTTGGTATATCTAGTGAACTGGTGTTGGTATATATAGTGAACTGGTGTTGGTATATCTAGTGAACTGGTGTTGGTATATCTAGTGAACTGGTGTTGGTATATCTAGTGAACTGGTGTTGGTATATCTAGTGAACTGGTGTTGGTATATCTAGTGAACTGGTGTTGGTATATCTAGTGAACTGGTGTTGGTATATATAGTGAACTGGTGTTGGTATATCTAGTGAACTGGTGTTGGTATATCTAGTGAACTGGTGTTGGTATATCTAGTGAACTGGTGTTGGTATATCTAGTGAACTGGTGTTGGTATATCCAGTGAACTGGTGTTGGTTATCTATAGTGACGGTGTTGGTATATCTAGTGAACTGGTGTTGGTAGTCCAGTGAACTGGTGTTGGTATCTATGTGAACTGGTGTGGTATATCTAGTGACTGGTGTTTGGTATAATCTAGTGAACTGTGTTTGGTAATTCTAGTGACTGGTGTTGTATATCTCAGTTAACTGTTGTTGGTAGATCTATAGTGTAACTGTGGTTGGTTATCTAGTGAACTGGTGTTGGTATATCTAGAACTGTGTTTGGTATATCTATTGAACGGGTGTTGGTAATATCTATGACCTGTTGTTGGTATATCTAGTGAACTGGTGTGGTATATCTAGTGAACTGTGTTGGTACTCTAGTGACTGCGTGTTTGTATATCCAGTGAAATGTGTTTGGTATGTAGATTGAATGTGTTGGGGGGTATATCTATGAACTGTGTTGTTATCTAGTGAACTGGTTTTTGGTAATATCTAGTGACTGGTGTTGGTTTATTCTAATTGAACTGTGGTTGGTATATCAGTGAACTGGTGTTTGGTAATATATATGACGTGTTGGTAATATTCAAGTGACTGGTGTTTGTTATATCTAGTGAACTGGTGTTGGTATATCTAGTGAACTTGTGTTGGTATATCTAGTGAACTGGTGTTGGTATATCTAGTGAACTGGTGTTGGTATATCTAGTGAACTGGTGTTGGTATATCCAGTGAACTGGTGTTGGTATATATAGTGAACTGGTGTTGGTATATCTAGTGAACTGGTGTTAGTGTGAAAGTGTAGAGTGTTACAGCTACTGCTTGTCTAAAGATTAGCACAATGTAAACAACTACTAAACAAATAAATTAGCTGCCTTTACACAGCTTCTTCGGCTACTATTTTAGTAAGCAAGTCACCATTTAGGGCAAGCATATAAAGTATGCTGTAATTTCTTAGAAAAGCATGTTTTGTTTGTTGGTTGGTTTTCTTTTTCAAGTCAAATAGCTGCGGAGAGTGGTTGCTATGGCATTTAAACCCCTAACCACATATAATTCAAAATTTCAGCCAGATCATTTAGATGAAGACTATACTCAATGTCTACATAGCTACTTTTAGGTCTAAATAGACTGAATGGTGCATTCTTAAACCAGGTGAACAGGATCTAAGACATTAACTTCAATCAAACTAAAGGAATGTAGTCGTATTGTTATTTTTGTATACAGATTTTGTAATCAACTTTGATCAAATTTTACCTTGTGTGAATACTTATGTACAATGGCTTACTCGCTATTTGTGCTCAAGCACACCACTTGTTATAATTTATGTATTCATGTATTCTTGTTTTTTTAAATTTTTTTATCACTTCTGCTGATGGCAGCTGTTAGGTCAGTTGTTGTTAGGGGCCTGCTTTCCAGCTGTTATCAAGTTAGTGTTTTTCAATAGATATACCTCATACTTGTGGTCACTGGACTCTAGTATTTTGTGGCCATTGGCTCTAGTGCTTGCTGTCTACTATTTGACTTGATTGTAGTGGTTCAAAACTTGTCTAACCAATATCTCTAATTCTGTGTATGTGGGACAGTGCAAATTGACAGTGGATTTTCAACCCACTAGAGTTCATGTAATGCATATACTCAGAACTCTCTTTAACTCGGGGTTACATTGGATACTTCAGTGTCAGAACCCGCATCAACAACCATAAGAACTCTCTCTAACTTGAGATTACATTGGATACTTCAGTGTCAGAACCTGCATCAACAACCATAAGAACTCTCTCTAACTTGAGATTACATTGGATACTTCAGTGTCAGAACCCCACTAACACCATAAACTCCTCTAACTTGAGATTACTTGGCTACTTCGTGTCAAACCGCATCAACACCTAAGAACTCTCTCTAGTGAGATCTACAGTCGAACCCCGATCAAAACAAAACCTGAGATCTCTCTCTATTGAGATTACATTGGATACTTCAGTGTCAGAACCGGCATCAACAACCATAAGAACTCTCTCTAACTTGAGATTACATTGGATACTTCAGTGTCAGAACCCGCATCAACAACCATAAGAACTCTCTCTAACTTGAGATTACATTGGATACTTCAGTGTCAGAACCCGCATCAACAACCATAAGAACTCTCTCTATTGAGATTACATGTCGGAACCCGCATCAACAACCATCTCTCTAACTTGAGATTACATTGGATACTTCAGTGTCAGAACCCGCATCAACAACCATAAGAACTCTCTCTAACTTGAGATTACATTGGATACTTCAGTGTCAGAACCCGCATCAACAACCATAAGAACTCTCTCTAACTTGAGATTACATTGGATACTTCAGTGTCAGAACCCGCATCAACAACCATAAGAACTCTCTCTAACTTGAGATTACATTGGATACTTCAGTGTCAGAACCCGCATCAACAACCATAAGAACTCTCTCTAACTTGAGATTACATTGGATACTTCAGTGTCAGAACCCGCATCAACAACCACTGTGTTAAAACTTTTATGCCTCACACGGAGCCAATTGCCATTTTGTGTACATAAAAACTACAATATTTTATAGACATCGTCTTTGATTGCAAGTAGTCTGATTCAAGTACTTGAGTGATATAAATTTAATTCTTTTGTTTTTATAGCATTCAGCAGCTTCCTACACTGTAGTTATTTAATAAAATCGTTTTCTTCCTGTTCAGGACCATAAAGGTCCCTGAACAAACGCAGACAGAATACAACACTCAATTAACACAACTACTTGTCACTTATGCACACACAAATGTATCAACCACTCTCTACCAACACATAATGATATTCATGAGTCAACCCACAGAACTTGTATCAGTGTGAAGTGCTTGTAAATAGTTTTCTTGTAATGTTACTATTGTTAGTTTTGGTTGAGTTGATTCCGTTGCAAGCGCTTGCAGTGCCAGCGATAGAGTTAGCTTAGCTTAGCTAATTAGTAGTGGCAGTCTGGTCCTTCGAACCCTTTACCTGAGCTCGTGGATTTACACCCCACGAACATTGGTCCTTCGAGCCGGATACCTGGTAAGGAAGGCCAGTGACTTAAGCTCTTGCTGAAGCTATCAAAGTATCATCTGCTAATCGAAGTGCTGCTATAACTCTTGCTAGCTAGTGTTGTCTACCCTCTACTACTTTGCTTAGTCTTGACAATCGTAGCTAGTTAGTTCTATCTATTGTAGCTAGCTAGGCTATCATTGATTGCATTTCATCATCATCGTCGACCTCTCATTTTTGCTCGATTTCTACTTCTATCTACGTTGACTGTCGTACGTCTCCAACATCATAATAAATCAAAATCCAATCATCCGTACTATTGTTCGAGATGGATGAGGCCACAGTAACTTTGCTGAAGTCTCAACGAAAGTCACAACGAATAAAGATATCAAAAATCAAAACTGCTGTTGAGAAGTTTAAGGCGCTACCGTCTAAGGAACTCCGTGAACGAGACATTAAACAACGACGAACCCAACTCGAAAATGCCATATCAACTCACAAAGAAATACAAGGTAAACTTCTAACTTGTATGCACAAGGAAGGAGCCTCGGAAGAAGACCTTGACAAAGAAGCTGAATCTGTTGCTAATTATGAATTTGACTATTCTGAACTGCTTGATGAAACCATACAACTTCTCGAGAGATGCAAACTAATTCAATCTGCTCAAGCTGTACAAGAGGAGAGTTCGATAGTTGGCTTGAAAATGCAGATCACACATCAGCAAGATTTGAAACATCAGCAAACGATATCCTTGGCAAGATAGAAAACTTCATTCACCGTTCTTCTGCCTATGAGGACGATGAACAAGTCAGAATCCTATGAAAGAGCATACTAATGCTATCCGAAAGGCCAAGTATAGCATCAAAGATTCTGCCAAAGTTGAGTCTTCAGTACCTGACTCTAAAGCTGTTGGTGTACCTACCATCTTCAAACGATCAAAATTTGACATCCCTCCCCCCAAGTTCTCTGGTAAAGCCACTGATTGGAACGGCTTTCACGACCTCTTTACTGCTGCCCTTAAGTCGCAAGGCGATCTTTGTGACGCTGAGCGTATGTGCCTGCTTTTGGACTCCATGCAGACCCCGGCAGCTCGTGAAATAGTAGAGAGTTATCGTAGCCAGGGAGAAGGTAGCTTTCATGCTGCTATGGAACATCTGAAACGAACCTATGGTGCTCCTTCAGTCCTCTATCCTTACCATGTTAGGGAAGTCGTGAAGAAAGACTCGTACGACTATGATGGCTCCGTTGTCCCCAAGATAAGAAAACGTGTTCTGATCCAACAAGAAGCCATGGAAAGACTTGGAGGTGGAACTCTACCCCACTTCCTAGTTGCTCTGGTGGCTGAAGATTTTTCACCTAAACTATTAGATGAGTGGACTAAATATACCTCTCATCTTAAAAGATTGCCTATCACTGAGGATTTGCTCGAATTCTTAAAACCATTGGAATCACGATATCGCATGAAAAAGAGCCGCATCGCTCGATCGAATTGTCGCATTCAAGGAGACAACACACGTCTACAAAGAAATCATCCATCAGTACTTCACGGCTCTGCAAACTTTGCAATTCTTCTCATTCACTCGCTCAGTGTCCAGAGTTCTTAAGTTATGATGAATCTAAACGAATGAAATTTGTAAAGGACAATAAGTGGTGTACTAACTGCCTGCACCCTTCCCACACGTGCTCACAGTGCACCTCATCTTTTACCTGCAGACATGTAAAGGAAAGCATCATACACTTCTGCATAAGGATGGTTCATCATCTCCTCAACTCAATCTGATCGCAACTACAACCAAAACCGGATCAAAAACACAACAACCATCAGTTCAACCACCAACACATGGATTCCTGAACACCGCCATTATAGAGTTGACCAACGGCAATAGAACAATCCAGATAAGAGCTGCCTTGGATACTGGAGCTAGCACTTCCATCGTCACAGAGAAAGTTGTTACCCACCTCCAGCTGTCACGTTCCTCTCACAATGTCATTGTACACGGTGCCAATGGTGACTCCACCAGCAAGCATTTTGTAACATCCACTGTTCGATCTACCTTCAATCCAGAGAATAAAAGAGATCTAAAAATGTCAGTTGTCTCCAAGTTGCCTCCAGCTAATAGCCCACCCAATCCAGAAGAGATTCTCAACAATGAGATGCTAAAAGGACTAGAAATGGCTGACAAGAAACTAGGTGGCCAGCTTGATATGATCATTGGGATCTTAGACACTGCCGCCTGCATCCTCCCTGAAGCACCCAAACACTGTCCAAATACTGGAATCATAGCCACACCTACCTTGTTTGGTTGGACAATCTCAGGTCCTTTGAAATCAAATACTTCTGTAACACAACTAAAAATTGAACTGGAGGAAACCACATTAGACCAACAATTGGAGCTTTTATGGGAACTTGACAAGACCCCGGAGATTTTCCTTTTACCATCTGAAGATTCTGCAACAAAGCAGTTTAAAGAAACAGTAACCATCAATGAAGACGGGCGGTATATTGTCAAGCTGCCTCGTGTAGATGACCCACCATCATTGGGAAGTTCAAGAAAAATGGCAGTCAGTCGTTCAATCCAGAATGAGCGATCTCTTAAGAAGAAGAATAAACTCAAAGACTTCAACTGTGCGCTCTCTGAATATCTAACTCTGGAACATGCAGAAGTTGTCCCACAAGACGAACTCCATAAGCCATCATACTATTTACCAGTACATGGAGTATTTAAACAATCTTCCACTACTACAAAGGTTCGGCCAGTCTTCGATGGGTCTGCCAAAACAACATCTGGCTTCTCCTTGAATGACACCCTCCTACCAGGCCCTAACCTGTATCCACTAATCATGGACATTTTGATTAAGTTTCGAAACTATCAAATAGCTTTCTCGGCAGATATTGGGAAAATGTTTAGAGAATTTAGCCTACATCCTGATGATCGTGATCTACATCGATTTCTGCTCAGAGCTGAATCTGGAAAATTGGTTGAATGTCGCATGAGGAGACTTACCTTTGGGATCAAGTCTTCACCATTTCTGGCAACGAGTGTACTTTTAGACCTTGCTGACAAGCATCAATTGTCACACCCCCTCGCACACAAAGCCATTCATTCTGCCTTTTATGTTGATGATCTTCTGTCTGGGGCAGCATCTGTGCGAGAGGCAGTAAAACTGCGTGAGGAGATATGTGACTTACTCAGTAGAGCCAGGATGACTCTCCGAAAATGGAGGACGAATAACGATCAATTCAGAGACACTATACCTCAAGAACTTATTGAAACAGAGGATCTCCATCTTCCAGTGATTTCAGATGCTTCTAAAGCTTTGGGAGTCCATTGGGACGTGGGAAAAGACAACTTGCATATCTCAACACCATCCTCTATCAACAAAGAAAAGACTGTCACTAAACGTGTTGTAGCCTCTCAGTCGGCTCAGGTTTATGATGTCTTGGGTATGTTTGCTCCATTCACCATAACGTCTAAGATAATTCTCCGGTCACTATGGAAACGCAATATCCAGTGGGATGCTACCATTCCAGAAGATCTTGAAAAACTTTGGATAACTTGGAGAGATCAACTGCCCATCATCACTCAACACCCTATATCCAGACGGTACAATACCAAAGATAGTCCTATATCAACCACCACACTCCATGGCTTTGCAGATGCAAGTCAAATTGCATATGGAGCTGTAGTATATGTGAGACACACCCATCAAGATGGTAAGTTACATCTGGAAGAAGTTCTTGTATTGCCGCCACTCGATTGGCAACAAATTGTTTGAGTGTACAAGGCATTTTCTTTAGCCAAGCGATGACAATCTCTGAATCTGACCAAGAGTAAATGTTAGATAGTGAAATCTGGAGATGTTGGGCTACATAGACTAATAATTTAGCCAGTAGATAAGCAGCAACAAGTTCAAGTTTGGGTATTGTCTTTTCATTTTTGGTAGGACAAACTCTTGCTTTAGAATAGACTACTGCTGTGCTGATGGTGGCGACATGTCTCCACCCACTGCAACCCTGCTGATATGCTCAGTAGGGGTATGCCAGCAGATAGTCTTGTAGAATCGGATCTATGGTGGCATGGCCCTCCATGGTTAGGTCAACCCGAAGACTCTTGGCCATCTTCAGGAATTATGGCTTTGCCACAGTCTTTGCCAGAGCTAAAGGCAGTCACTTTAACGACTATAGTGGAACCAGTCATGCCCTGGTCCCTGTGGAGTAGATATTCAAGCTTTTCTACTTTGACTAGAGTTCTTTCATGGATCAAGAGATTCATTAACAATGCTCGATCGCACCACACCCAGCCCTCCCTTCTCTTCAACTGGAGTTGATTTTGCGGGGCCTTTTACACTCAGGATGGGATACACTCGTAAGCCTGTATTAATAAAAACGTATGCGTGTGTGTTCATTTGCTTAACAACACGGGCTATACATATTGAGTTATGCTCCAGCCTCGAAGCCGATGAATTCAGGGCAGCATTTCAACGATTTTGTGCTCGCCGTGGCTGTCCAACAAATGTATACTCTGACAACGGAACTAATTTTGTGGGCACGTTCAATGAAATTCAGGAAATCCAACAGCTTCTCGACTCTTCCAAAAATGCCATTTCCTCTCTCTACACTCATCAGCCACTTCATCATAGTTGCCAACTTTTTAAATCGAACTTCAGGGACACTATGCCACACCCAAACCACACCCATTTATTACAGAAATTAATAATTAATTGCCCAATGATAAATAATTGTAATAACAAAGTCTATTTCCCCAAGTGAGTACTAGTAGCTTTCTTGCATGTCTTTAACAGTTCAGGTTCAAACTGCACTTCATGGCAACAGTCATCACAATTAAATTTCAGTGACATCAATGCTACTACTGTGCTTTGATCCAGGTTTGATCTTTGATCCGTATGTATTTTTCTTAGGATTGAAAACCCACGCTCAGAGTCAGCATTGGACGATGGTATTGCTAACAGTCCAGCCATAAGCTTTGCCAGATTGGCAAACCTTAACTCTCCTAGGAGGGTTTTAATTTTACCAACTTCAGACCAAAAAAATCCAGGACGTGGTTTCTCAACTCCATCACAATCCTTATAATACTTTAGAGCAGGAAGGTCTTCTGGACAAAGAAGAAAATCCGTAAATTCCTGAACAAGAAGATGAAGGGAATCTGGAGAATTTAACTCAATTTGAGGAAACCTCTTGGCAAGTCTCTTAATGGTATCTTCAGTGTAAGACTTTGTCTTAATTGGTTGGACAATACCCAAGTCTTGTAGAATTGTGTCACTAAATGGAAATTTCTTGAACATTTTCTGAAGAGTAGCTGAATAGAAAGCTTTGACATGCTGAAAAAATGGTTTTATGTCCATCTCTTCTTCAAGAGCACTAATACACAGCCATGTCTCATCTCCAATACTCAAGTTTTCATCCAATTTAACTTTGTCCATGTCAACCAAATGAATATTATCTCCAGCTTTACGAACAGCTTCTTCGGTTAGGAAACTGACAGCATAAATTTTTGTAAGCCTGACAATATCTGTATACAACTCACACGTTGTGTTCTCATTTGACTTTTGGAAAGACCTATTGAATCTATCTATAGATGGTAGAACATGATTGAGAAAGTGAAGAATGGGCTTTGTTAGTGGATTTTCAAGTCTTTCAGTAATGCTAACTACTTTGGCCGTTTGGTCGTCACAAGAGCGGAAGTACGATAAAAGACCATCAAACAAATCTAAATACCTCGCAGTAGACTCAACCACCTAGTTTGACAATGCTTCAAGAGAACTTTGGGTTCATTAATATAGAAGGAATGCCACATATCAAAAAACTGTTGATTTCTTTTGCTGCTGTGTTGAAAGTAATAATAGATGTCAATAAATAATTGATCTATATCAACTGGCAGAGCAGCCATTCCAGCCTTGACACACAAGTCAGCAAGGTGACAAATGCAACCAGCATCATAAAGATGGGGGTTTTCTCTTTTTATCAGTTTCTGAACACCTGACCTAGCCCCTTTCATTACATTTGTAGCGTCTGACATAAAGGCTATTGCTTTACTAAAATCTAAATTGTATTTGCCCAAAGACTCCCTTAAGGCACTGTATAGATTTACTGCCGTTCCTATGTTCACCACTGGCATGTCTAAAAACTTTGTCTTTACATTACCCAATTCAGCATCCAAGACTCTAACCAAAATAATACATGATTTGTCTTGTTTATCATTCGATTCATCCATTAAAATAGAGAAAGGATTAGACATATAGCCTTAGCATGATAATATGGTGATAATGCCTCCTTTACTATGGCTGTGGTCTTGGTTCTTCCACACGCAAACTTTCTAGCTATTTCAGAATCAGGAAACATCTGAGCAAAAAGCTTTGAAGCGTGTTCACTTAGCAACAAACATTGACCACCGAGTTTCAGCTTCAATAACATTTTGAGCTACTCGCGGTTTAAAGAAGGATGTTACACTTTTGGAAGTAGAAGCAGCAGATGCTGATTCCTTGTGACGTTTGCCACTAACATGGGTTGTTACATCATTTCTGCCTCCATGTGCAACACTGAAATCTGAAAGACAGATTGCGCATCTGGCATGTATTAAATTATAATTTAAATTAGAAACTTATAATTCTGTGTAGTTAATCATGATACCTTTGTGGCTTCTCCCTATTCCTTTAAATTCTTCAATCCACTTTGGATCAAAGTGGGAAACTCTCTTCCTCTTAGTGGGTGGTGGAGAAGCCATACAACAACGTGCGGAGGACAATAGGTAAAGATCGCCAATAAGTAATTGTGGCGAAAATTCACTTATGCATGAATTAATTTATTAAATAAAAATGCATGCATACTCGAGCCGTTCAGTAAGTTTATAGGATGTGGACGATTCGTGATAAGTAAAGAGATCCTCTGCTTTGCCTAAATTCATGGATGTAAAAGTAAGTGTAGTGGGAGCAAATTCCTCTGAAGCTTCAGGGACACACAATAGACAGTTCACACTTCCGTTACGGGACGGGACAGAGCGAATAATTCCGGGACTGTCCCGGACGTTTCGGGACGGTTGGCAACTATGCTTCATTGGCATTTTATTCCTCCTCGCACTCCACATTTTGGGGGGATTTGGGAAGCAGGTGTGAAATCTATGAAGGTGCAACTGAGGAAGCTTATCTCGCCACACCCACTTCGCTTCCAGGAACTTGTGACTATACTGACAGAAGTAGAGGCCATTTTGAACTCTAGGCCTCTTTCACCCCTCAACTCTACTGAGCTGGACAACGACCTGGTTTTAACACCTGGCCATTTCCTCATTGGTAGGCCCATCAAGGCTCCTCCTACTAAACCTGCATGCACTGCCAAGTTATCCAATTTACGTCGATGGAGTTTAGTTCAGAGGTTGCAACAAGACTTATGGCAGGCATGGAGCGCTTGTTACTTGCAATCAATCCAAGCAAGGAACAAGTGGAAAAGCAAATCCGTGAACATCGCAGTGAATGATATTGTCTTTGTTAAAGATGAGTCTTTATCAACCCAACGCTGGCCATTGGGGCGTGTTACAATGGTGTATCCTGGTGATGACGGACACATTAGAACTGTCGACCTTATCTGCAATGGCAAGACATACCGTAGATCGATTCATCGACTAATCAAGATTGAAATGGATAAAGATACCTCCCAGCCTCCCCCGGAGCATGTTCAGGACCATAAAGGTCCCTGAACAAACGCAGACAGAATACAACACTCAATTAACACAACTACTTGTCACTTATGCACACACAAATGTATCAACCACTCTCTACCAACACATAATGATATTCATGAGTCAACCCACAGAACTTGTATCAGTGTGCCTTCAATTTAAGTGCTTGTAAATAGTTTTCTTGTAATGTTACTATTGTTAGTTTTGGTTGAGTTGATTCCGTTGCAAGCGCTTGCAGTGCCAGCGATAGAGTTAGCTTAGCTTAGCTAATTAGTAGTGGCAGTCTGGTCCTTCAAACCCTTTACCTGAGCTCGTGGATTTACACCCCACGAACACTTCCTTTCTATTCAACTCTTAACGTCTTCTATCTTGATTGTATATTTCATGACACAAAATGCTGTCCAAAGGTTCTACCTTAGAGCAGGCCCGTAGCCAGGGGGGGTTTAGGGGTTACAGCTGGAAGTTTTGCTTCCCTGAAAGACCAATATTTATTTTTTAAAAGCTGTTGTACAGCTAACACACTGATGGGATACAATTTTCTTCTAATATTACTGTATTTTGTGAACATTCACAGATACATTCAACTTTCTTAGCTTGCTGGAATCAAATTACAGCTGTATTCAGAGATGTAATTAGCAGCTGCATTGAGCATATACATACCATAATTACTTATTCCATCCACATAGTGAGTTCAGTCATATGCAGCTGATTTTGCTTTGTTCTGTTTTCTGATGAAGCTAGCTAACAGTACCCTTTTGCCCTTTCTTTCAAAAAGACAAGCAGTTAGTGAAGATAAGGTAAAAGGTATGGTAAACTAGTTTAAATGATTGTTAGATATTAATTTTAATTTAGGTTTGCAGCCAATACAAACACTAGAAACAGCATCAAGATCAGCAGGAACTTCTGATTGTGTTGTTAACTCCTCAACACTGCTTGATTCACCTCCATTTAATGATTTGGGAGCCATATGTGACTCAGAGAAATATATGGATGAGATCTGTCAATTAGTTAGTAATCTCTCAGTGGATGAGAAGTTTTCACTACTTTTTCAACATGTTACACCACCTGCTGTTTTCCCCTCTACTTTTTCTCATGGATTTCAGCGTAGGTTTAATCAGTCTTGGCTGAATAAGTATTCTTGGTTACTTTATAGCCCAAAGTTAGACGGCATTTTTTGTGGTCCATGTGCTATCCTACTTTCTGTTTCGGACAGGAAAGATAAAGGTATGCTTGTAAATAGGCCCTTTTCAAATTGGATCAAAATTAGCAGCATATTGGCTAATCACTCTTCTTTACGTTACCATCGAAATTGTCTTGCAATGGCTGACACATTGAAGTTACCTGTTGAAAATCCATCAACACGGGTGGATGTAATGTTCAGTGATAGTATTCAGAAAAAGATTACTGAAAATGAACATATTCTTCGGCAGATTGTAAGAGCAATTCTCTTTTTAAGAAAGCAATTTTGCCTTTTCGAGGTAATGCTGAAAAAGTTTCCCTATCCAGTAATCCAGGTAATTTTTTGGCCTTGTTAAAGTCTTTTGCTAAGACGGACCCAATATTGTCTAATCATTTATATCATCCTCAATCCAAAAATGCCACTTACATTTCTCCACAATCACAAAATGACACTATTAACGTCATTGGGTATGATACAATTTTGGCTGGTATTGTTAATGAAATAAAAGCTTCCAAATTCTTTTCTGTCATAGCAGATGAAGTTTCAAGTCATGGTGTTGAACATTTACCCATATGTCTCCGTTTTGTAGATGATAATTGTGAGATTCGTGAAGAGTTTATTGGTTTTGTGAAGTTAAAACGTGTTCGGGCAATTGATATAACAGAAGCCATTATTCATAGCATTGAAAATTTAGGGCTTAGTTTGTGCAACTTACGTGGCCAAGGATATGATGGGGCAGCTTCAGATAAAAGAGCAGGACTTCTTAAAGCTGTTGTTGATTCTCGAGTACATACTCCAAGTAGAGTTCATCTTCTCAACACTTGTATAACACGATGGGTGGAGAATATTGAAGGATAGGAGCATTTTTCTTTGGCTCATCCCTTTTTTATTAAAATGTGTGACATATTGTATAAGAAATAGCAATTTTCCTCCTTATAGTGATGGGTCATGGACAGCAGAAGATAAGAAAAATGCTCTCTAGCTCACATGAAAGCTTTAGAATCCTTTGAATTTGTATATTGCTTAATCACACTACAACGTTCTTGTTTTCAGATAATTATAAGTTTCTGGAGTAACAACAGTCATGGAGTCATATGCTGACCTGAAGAAGCTTAGAGAAAATATTGAACACTACTCACAGCGCATTTTTTTGAACATAGCTCAAGCCTAGCTGAGCAATCAAACATAGCTGTATCAAAGCCCCGTACAAGTAGCCGCCAACAAAATCGGCCTAACCCAGAACATAGTTCTGTTGCAGACTATTTCAAAAAATCAATAATAATTCCATTTTTGAACCACTTAATTAGTGATATTTCTTCTCGTTTTTACTGCTCACAGCAAAACAGCAGCTTCTTCAAGAACTACTGCCCAATAATATTACATCTACCTCATCCATTGCCATGATAGAACAAGTAGTATCCTTTTATCATGAAGATCTCCCAAATCCAACTATTGTGGATGAAAAATTCTGTAGGTGGAAATCAAAATGGATTCTCATACCTAAGAGTGAACGTCCTGACACTATAGCCAAGTCACTGAAGAAATGTCCTCAACAAAGTCTTACTAACATTTGGACAATATTAAAGCTGTTCGCAACGCTCCCCTTGAGCTCATGTTCCTGTGAGAGATCAGAATCCACCTTGAAACGTTTAAATAATTACATGAGGTCCACTCAAAGCGAAGAAAGACTTAGTAGTCTGGCAATCATTCATATCAATTACACTGACTTGAATATAGATCAAATATGTAGAACATTTATACAAAAGCATCCACGCAAACTGGCTTATTATTTAATTTCCAACATGATATCAGTTGCAACTTAATTATTACAAGAGATGTGGCTATTAAGTAGGTGTGGTTGTGTAGCTATTAAGTAATTATGTGGCTACTAGTGGTGTGCTTGAGCACAAATGGCGAGCGAGCCTTAAACTACACTATTGTTAAATGATTGATTTTAACAACTAACACTCAAGCTACTAAAATAAAGTCGAGTTCTTAAATTAAGTATATGCCATAGTAACCGCTCCCCGCAACTGTTTGAATTGAAAAAGAAGCAGCAAAATCAAGTCACGTTATTTACATTTTTCTTTGTGATATTCTTAATAGTAGTTGTAACGCACAATACTTTCACACAACTGAACATACCTATGCAAGACTTACCTTCGTGGTTCGTCTAGTGGACAATGAATTTTCAAGTAAATGCTGTTGAGTAGGGCTTATAACTGTGACAAATAGCGTATTAACTTACCACCGCCACTAACTCGAATAGAAAATAAGTTTTTGTGTTTTAACTGCACCCACAAAACAATTCAAAGCGGTATTTCTAAGGTGATACGGGTAATGGTCGCTAAACCAGTTTAGTGAAGTTTGGGACGGGGTCGAACGCGGAGCGAACACAAAAATACGGAGGATCAAAGTACAAAATGACATACATACGTCCAAACATATATCTAAATAAATAAACATCCCCGATTTTAGATTGTGTTACCCCTGTAAGTGTCTCGCTTGCTCGCCAATTAACTGGGTGTGGTATTAAGTGGGAGTGGTTATGTGCCTATTAAGTGGGTGCGGTTATGTATAAATTAGTTCAAGTAACCCCCCCCTTTAAAAATCCTGGCTACGGCCTGTAGAGGACTTTAAAAGTGTGAATGGGATAAATCCATCTCACAATCCATGATCCATGCTGTACTATAATTCTATTGTTATATCACATCATGTTAACACATGTGATTTACTTGTACTATAATAAACTGCCGTCATTCTATATTTTGGCAATCATAACCTATCGTATGTATCACGTGACATGATTAGAAGGTGTCTATAATTGGCTTTCTAACACTGGAAAAATATTGGGATTTCCTGTATCAGGTCAGGTAAAGTAAAGACTACTGGAAGGTCACATTTCAGACACATGGTTGTCATCTTTCCATACTCAAGGATATGTCTAATACCCCTGTACCTGTCCTGCTAAAGTACGAGGCCAATTTTCCTATACAATTTCCTTTGATTGAACTGATACATGACATATCACCTGTCCTACACTTACCCTTTACTGCACGACATTCCATCTTATGTGTACTATTTAGATACCCAACAAGTCATCTATACTGGGGCATTCCAGGCACATTTACTGGATCTGTACTGAACATGTCACTTCACATATACTAGACCTGTCCTGAACATCGTCAGCTCATCAATACTGGACCTGTCCTGAACATCGTCGGCTCATTAATACTGGACCTGTCCTGAACATCGTCAGCTCATCAATACTGGACCTGTCCTGAACATTGTCAGCTCATTAACACTGGACCTGTCCTGAACATCGTCAGCTCATCAATACTGGACCTGTCCTGAACATTGTCAGCTCATTAATACTGGACCTGTCCTGAACATCGTCGGCTCATCAATACTGGACCTGTCCTGAACATTGTCAGCTCATTAATACTGGACCTGTCCTGAACATCGTCGGTTCATCTCAATACTGGACCTGTCCTGAACATTGTCAGCTCATTAATAATGGACCAGTCCTGAACATCGCTAGCTCATTAATACTGGACCTGTCCTGAACATCGTCAGCTCATTAATACTGGACCTGTCCTGAACATTGTCAGCTCATTAATACTGGACCTGTCCTGAACATTGTCAGCTCATTAATACTGGACCAGTCCTGAACATCATCAGCTCATCAATACTGGTCCTGTCCTGAACATCGTAGGCTCATCAATACTGGACCTGTCCTCAACATCGTCAGCTCATTAATACTGGACCTGTCCTGAACATCGTCAGCTCATCAATACTGGTCCTGTCCTGAACATCGTCAGCTCATCAATACTGGACCTGTCCTGAACATTGTCAGCTCATTAATACTGGACCTGTCCTGAACATCGTCGGCTCATCAATACTGGACCTGTCCTGAACATTGTCAGCTCATTAATACTGGACCTGTCCTGAACATCGTCGGTTCATCTCAATACTGGACCTGTCCTGAACATTGTCAGCTCATTAATAATGGACCAGTCCTGAACATCGCTAGCTCATTAATACTGGACCTGTCCTGAACATCGTCAGCTCATTAATACTGGACCTGTCCTGAACATTGTCAGCTCATTAATACTGGACCTGTCCTGAACATTGTCAGCTCATTAATACTGGACCAGTCCTGAACATCATCAGCTCATCAATACTGGACCTGTCCTGAACATTGTCAGCTCATTAATACTGGACCTGTCCTGAACATTGTCAGCTGATTAATACTGGACCTGTCCTGAACATCGCTAGCTCATCAATACTGGACCTGTCCTGAACATTGTCAGCTCATCAATACTGGACCTGTCCTGAACATTGTCAGCTGATTAATACTGGACCTGTCCTGAACATCGCTAGCTCATCAATACTGGACCTGTCCTGAACATTGTCAGCTCATCAATACTGGACCTGTCCTGAATATCGTCGGTTCATTAATACTGGACCTGTCCTAAACATCACCGGGTCATCAATACTGGACCTGTCCTGAACATCGTCAGCTCATCAATACTGGACCTGTCCTGAACATTGTCAGCTCATTAATAATGGACCTGTCCTGAACATCGCTAGCTCATCAATACTGGACCTGTCCTGAATATCGTCGATTCATTAATACTGGGCCTGTCCTGAATATATTCAGCTCATTAATACTTAATCTGTCCTGAACATAGTAGGATCATCAGTAGTACCATAATCTAAATACTAGACCTGTCCTAACACTGTCAGATTATCTGTGCTGGGTACCAAACTTAAGAAAGGGACTTGATTAATTTGAGAATTTTTCATTTTGCCTATTAAAATGGAATGTGGACCTGTCTTACATGTTACATTGTATACACTTACTTCTCAACCTCTCTATAAAAGCCAGCACACATAATATACCAAATTCGCAAATTTATTCTGATAACAAACTTAACGAATGTAATCTATACCAGTAATGTTTGTTCAATTGAAGTTGAGAAATATTCTCCTTATGTAGCATGTACATCTCCTAGGTCAAAATGAATATCCACTGAGAAGAGCATCTATCACCAGGTTCAGACCCTACAAAAAAATAAACTAAAGAGAACTGTACAAGAAAAATATTCTCCTTATGTAGCATGTACATCACCTGGTCAAAATGAATATCCACTGAGAAGAGCATCTATCACCAGGTTCAGACCCTACAAAAAAATAAACTAAAGAGAACTGTACAACAACATACCAGCTATCTATATTAATCCTCCCTACCTGACTGAGCACATATTTCATTCAACAGTTCCAAGAGATACATACACAATCACGTGTTCTCTAGCTATGAACTTTAACTGAGAAACCCTTTCCCGAAAAATCCGTATAATACCGCGTGTTCTCTAGTAACTTAAATTGCAAAACCCTTTTCCAACATATTTCTATCCTTTCACCCTGGACTGAGCTACTTTTAATTGTGAACCCTTTTCCAACTGGCTTCTATAGAAATGTTCCAATCGCTCTCGATATAACAATTGCGACCAGGGCTTTCATCAGAGGGAGAGACAGCAAATCAGAAGGGGGTTGGGCTGAACTGTCCCCAAATTAACAACTTATAGTTACAGCTTACAATTGCAAATAGTGGTAGCTCAAACCTACCACCAGATTAGTAATCAGAGATTGCCCTCTTTGAGAATAGGTGATTTTCTATTGAGGAGTGCAAGCAGAAAGTTTACAAATTAGTAATTTGCTCATCAAATTTTCACAATAATCTGTCATAAGTATTGTTTATTAGTCATCCAAGTACACTTCCAAGTAATTTATATGTGATGTCTTGTTTACTGCCGTAAAGTTAACCATTCAGAATATTATACTCATGCAATCTATATATAATACTTATTGTATGAGTCACAGTGCAATATGGGGAAATATTTCACGAGCAGGTGAAGTATTTTCACGAGCCGAAGGCGAGTGAAAATACAAGCATGAGAGTGAAATATAATCCCCATATTGCACGCTGACGAGTATAATAAGTTGTTTATTATACATTTGATATTTTTATAACAAAAGTGAAAAGTAGTTAATTACAACAGTTTGGCTATGGAACAGTTTATATGACGCTCCATCCAAAATGCATAGTGCACAGAAACCAAACTGTGTGAAGGAGTACCAATGGACTATGGTCTCCTAGCTCACCACTGGACCATAAGCATTCTTCTTCATTGTTGGTTAATGGTTCTGCTGCTCTTAGTTTTGCACCTTTCCCTCCTCTTCTCAAACTCTTTCTTTTTGCTTCCAACGATTTTCTACACCCTTCAAATTCTCTATCCGTTAAGATACAAAATTCCTTTCCTGCTTCACGAAGGAACCTGTCAATGCTTCTTGCTAGAGATGTCAAGCTTACTGGTTCGTATTCTTCACCATTCCTTTTCTTCACGGTCATAAAGAAATGACTTAGTAATCTATTCAACTCTATAGCGGTGATGTCCTCTATTTTCCTTCTTTCATTGATATTTTCGCACCACCTGTACCACACGTTTAGGTCACTCCTTGTTTTTATCACCGTATTTTTGGCCTTATTAGCATCTACGAATTGTTTCAATGCTCCGTCATCTAAAGAAATTTCAGCCATTGCTCATGAATTTCTGTTGTCACGAACTACGCGCATGCGTAGTGTACCGTACAATATAAACCGTACAATATGGGAGATAGAATACAGAACGCTCGCGTGATGCGGAAATATTCAAGTAAAAATATCAAATGTATAATAAATATATATATATATATATATATATATATATATATATACATAACTGTTTGTATTATATTGGCTGTATACGCATAGTATTATAAAATATACAATATGAAGGGGAAAAAATAGAGCGAATAATCTTCATGGTCCAGTGATCATCCCTGTACGCTCTTCAATGCATGACTTCTACCTGTAAACATCAAATTATGTGTATATATTATACGTAATGCACCTTAATCCAA
>WLWD01004109.1_pt1 | contig 19195 bp, 12 predicted proteins | sample 6712731 | NCBI WGS metagenome assembly WLWD01 (sample SAMN12718690, study PRJNA576275) | sponge metagenome | isolation source: marine sponge | host: Mycale hentscheli | place: New Zealand: South Island, Marlborough, Capsize Point | collected 2014-11-01
AGTACAAGGAGTCTGTCTGCTGATGCTTTTTTCTTTGCCATACACAGTTAAAAAATGTTCAAGAAAATAAAGTTGAGACAGCGATGAAATAGAACAGGAATTTGTAAAATTCTGATTATGATGTGGATTCAGTTCTTTTCTTTTTTTTTGTCTTTGTGTGTCCCAGTAGCTACATAGCTATACAATATAGACACTCTACATAATATAATTTTAATTTTACTAATTATTTATCTGACACGAACCTACTGATCGTTTATAAAAATCATTTACAATACAATGTGATAACATAATAAATGTGCTTGTACAGAAATATTTATTTGAGGTTATTGCAGTGGCAATTGAATTATTGGAAACTCAGAGCATTAGACTGAAAACTTTTGATAAATTATTTGGAACTTTTAATTGTTCTCAAGATAAAACTCAGGACATCATACTCACAGAAATTAAAGAGCTTCAAATATACAATCCTACAGTTGGGACAAGAGAGCCATTGAAAATCAACAGCTACACAATTCAGTCAAGACAATGTATGTACTTCAAACTTGAACCTACTGATCAGTTATTAAAATCATATGATAATTATAATAAATGTGCTTGTACCGAATTACTTGAAGTGACTATAGTGGGAAAGTACATATATATACAAGTACATGTACTTATGTAATCACATGTCGCATACATTGTACAGCAACGTGACTCCATTGCTATACTGTTTATACATTAGTACTAGTGTACACAAAGTCCCAGCTTACTTTTGTACTACAGACACTCTAACACAGAAGTACTGACTAGAAAAATGGGCACCCTCTGTATTGTACATGACACGACAGATAATTACTACCATTCCCTGGCAGTCTTACTACAAACAACAACAACAACAACAACAACTACTACTACTACTACTACTACTACTACTACTACTAATTTCACTCACCGTACTCTCTCCACCGGTCAACATTGTGTTGTTATTGGCAACCGCGGCACACAACATCCTCCCTTCATGGAGTCCCTCAAACACAGCAACGACCTGAACGTGAGAGAGGGAGCCACTTTAAAATGAATGAATACAAATGGAAGTATGGAACAGAATCCCTCCTCTCCTTCTCCTCACTGGGTAATAACCATCCCAACAGCAATTAGCAGGGTATTTTTCAGAACTAAATTTACAAAGCCAAAATCAATATCTGGAAAACTTCATAGTTTTCGGGGGAAAAAGAGACAAAATCCCCTCCCCCCCCCCCCAAATAATCCCTGAATTAGGGTGTTCCACGTCGTGTATTTAAACACACTTCAATTCCACCAACACCCCATGAGATTCTTGACATAAACATGACCTTCAGCTGCTACATAATTCAGCTGCTACATAAAGCCGGTAAGAAAGATCACAGAAAAGCAAGAGCTACATCACACATTGTTTAAGGGTGGCCGCACACCGCCTACGCAATTTTTTGTTGATGGTTGCTATGCACGATTACTACTATTGTATACTTACAAAGGCTTCTCCACTACTACACAAGGACAAAGTACCTGCCGAAGGAGCCGCTCACTAATTTTAGAGCGAATCTGGAAGAAATATCGGGGCCTGGTTATAAAACTTTGTAGCAGTTTTTTGGAGCGGTGCGGTAAGTTGGAGCTCCGCAATTTGGTGCACTACTAGCCGAGCCGATACTCTACTGCAACACAAAGAGTTATTCTCCATTTCAATATTACTTTATGATTTATTCGCAATTTTTTCTATTTATAAGATATTGAAAAATTCTCTACGTGGTGCAGTTCATTTTTTTTGGTTTACCCGTGTGTAAAATTTTTATGTCGTTCTCATTATTAGATTCCAAGAAAAACTGTTACAAAATTTGGAACTTTAATTCCACTCGCAATTCTTAAGAAATAGCCCCACCCCCATATCTCGTACTACGAGTACGCAAGCAATTTTTTTTCTCAATTAGTTTGTATTGGTTCTAAAAAGAGCCCGCCTATATCAAGAGTAAACAAACATCAATAGAACAATAACAAGAGAGTCAGAAGAGAGAGCAGTTAATTGGAGATAGCCAGAGGTGAAGGTATTAGACCTGCGCATCTTGGGAAGTCTTCGCTCTGCAGAAATCGAGCCTGGTGGATCCACCCGCTTGAGTTCAGGTGCGCAGAGTCCGGAGAACGGCTACTGGAGGAGAGGCAGCCTGGTGCACCTTGCCGCGTGAGCTCAGACGACGTATGGAGGGTTGCTATAAACGAATATGAGACTACAAGAAGCTAAATTAAAACACCACAACTTCGCAAATTATACTTCTGCTACTACTGCGCGATTGTTTCTGCTCGCGTATTATCGAATGGTGGGGTATTGGCGGGGAATAAATTAATGTCCGGATCTACAGGCGGTGCGCGTTGCTATGTGCGGCCACCCTTAACAAACATTCTCACCTTATCTGTATCCACGGCAGCAACCTTTGCACTGTGGTCTGGAAACCCCCACATGAAGTAGTATTTGTAGTTGGCCCAGGGAAGGAAGACTTTGTTCCTGTCCAGAGCTAGAGGAGCACGGCTGTCTGACAGATACACTACTTGATGAACTTCACCCACAATAGCTGAAAACACACACACATATATACATAATACATAATACAAGATGATTTCATTTAATAAGTTTTATTCCTTAGCTAATTGTTCGCTTCTATAACCAAAACCAATAGTTAAAATTCTGTCAGTTAAACTTATTAAAGAATGTCACCTTCTGAACTGCTTAGGCAGAGTATGTATGTATCCTTGCAGAGCAGTGTGCCATGTGTATCACATTTACAGTAGCAGTCATAAAAAGTTTCGAATTTCGTACCGTAGAAAGGTAGTCGCACACATAATTGAACGGTAAAAAAACAGTAGGGCAACTATAAAAGAAGGTCTCAAAATCATTCTCTGATGTTTATCACCTGGCTCTTTTGAAGGGCACCAAGAGAATGGCTTTTCTAATACCTATATCCCTAACTACAAGCTCCACCCACCTTTTACAGGTTCTTTTGAGGGCATGAGTTGGACCAGGTTCTTGTAGAAGACCTTGTCAGCCTCCACTACAGTTGCAGGCTGGCTCGACGATGACAGAGAAGAGGAAGTGGCGGAAGAGGGCGTGTCATGAGGGAGAGTGGTAGACGTCACTTTACGCTGACGATGAGGACGCTTGAACAACTGACAAGGGAAATGACAGATTAACACCTTTATTATTTGTTAAATACTGATAGATAGAGAACCACCATCATGCAAAGCTGAAGAATGACACTATAATTACCAGTCTCCACCAAGTGTGGAAAATTAGAGTTAATGAGGTAAGGGATGTCAAAGAACATTTACTGCTCTTAGCACTAGTAAATAGTTGCTGTATGTCTTTATTCACTGCCCCATCGTCATACTGCAGTAGAATTTTTTTTATACATAAAATTGAAAAGATTTAAAAAAAACAACAACAAAAAAACAAACAAACAAAAAACATTCATAATAAAGTTGTAACTATGTATGACACATACTGTATACCGTGAAAATTTCGTGATAAAGTGCATGCATACGTTCACCCCTCCTGTGACCACACCCACCACTGACACAATAGACTGTAACACCTCACCTGCTTGGGCACCTGTCCAAAGTTGTGAATGAAAGAAATGACAGCCATTTTCTTCATGGGGTCTTGTATATCATCAACATCCACAGCACCCTCGTAGAAGAAGTGGTGGAACACATTGTGGGCCGCCAAAGCCTCATCACCATTCTGCTTGTAGCCAAAAATGAGGTCAATCCACTTGTGGAGGTTCTGGGATACATAGTCACATTCCAGAGCCTGTAGGGAAGTGGGAGAATAAGGCGGGAAGGGAGGTAGGAAGAATAAATAAATAAATGTCATGTGATAGTTATAATGTGATAAAGGCATACTTATTAGAGTATAGAATGCAATATAGTATACGTGTATGAATGTATGTATTGTATAGTACCTCTCTGTGAACTCTGATGAACTCGTTAGGGTCACCCTTGGACCACGGGGGCAGCACAATATTGCCTAGTGACTCTCCGCTCTGTTTGGTTCCCAGGTCAAAGCTGTTGGTATTGCCGAGGAACTCGGGCAGGTAGAAGAACTCCGGGATGAGTTCCTTGATGTCGGCCATATTGTTCTCACTGGCTGAACGCCAGGCATCTGGGATACTGTGGAATAGACGATCAGGAAGGTCAAAATGGCCGCCCTGCATGAGGTAGTGAAGAATAAACATTCAATGTTACGATAAATAAGGTACCTACGTATCAACAATATTCATACACTATGTTTAAATTCTCTGATTTTAGAGCTGGGTGATATACTGCTATTATTATCGATGCACCTCGATAAAAAACCCTACACCGCGGAGATAATATTTCTATTGTATTCGCACAGTATTATCGGTTTCTCACACAACATTAGTACGGGTCATTAAATTAATGAGGGAGCTTCACACGCATGACTGTTTGGTGGTTAGTAACTTGGCTATAATGCGGAACTAACGAAGTTTTAAAAGTAGGTAGTGATAGTTGTGAAATAAAATTCTAGCTTATGGAAGCCAACACAGTCTTGCCTTGTGGACAAATTTGTAACTGGCAGTGATTGAACACAACAAGCTCATTTTGAACAAAATTTACTCCGACAGGACTATTTATGAAATATCATGATATCTCTTTATTGCGATAATTCAAGTTAATATATCGTACAACCTGTTCTTATCCAATATTGCCCAGCTCTATCTGAATTGCTCAGTTCTATTAAATTTAATAGTGTTTTGGGGTTTCCCCTCTCCCTCCACACACACACACACACACACAAATGCAAATTCTCTAGCTGCCGCTAGGCGGTCACATGCACCTGGCAGAGCCAGGATGCCTGTGCACTAAGTATGCACTGTGAGCCATGCAAGCAAAGCTCCTGGAGCCGGGCTAGGAACTCGCAGGAGAACAGACCTTTCCTCACAGCAAGTGGTGTGGGCACCTGAAGTCCCACCTGGACCATTGCTGTTTAATGAGTGGCACCCCAGCAAATGCCAGGCCCCCAATCACAGCTGGGTGGACTGGTGGGGCTGGTGGGAGGCAGATGAAAAAACTAGATGGAAACATTGCCAAAGTGGGGGCTTGAACTAGGACCTCAGGCCCTGAGCCAAGGACACACACACACACACACACACACACACACACACACACACACACACACACACACACACACACTAAACTCTACCAGATATACATATATATTATAATATTAATAAAATAATAGTAATAAAGCAGTTAATAATAGTAAACTTCCTTTCCCTATAAAGCTCTTCCCACTATGTGTATTGAGTCTATTACCTTCTACGCTACATCACTACATAACCCCACCCACCCCAACTGACCTGCAACTTCAGAAAGTATTGGGTAAAGGGTTCCATACGAATGAGATAGGAAGCCACAATCATAGCAGACGAGTAGTGGGTGCCATAGTAGTAGGGGGGTGTGCCCTCGCCAGTGGGGTCCTCGAAGTATTTGAACCGTTCTATGAATCTCTTCAACCTCTCTTCACTCTGAGCGCCCATTGGTTTAGAGAGGTCACGGAAAGTTTTGGGGTCAGAAAGGTCAAGAGTCTATATAGACAAGCATAAAAAGAACAACCACTAAAATTATTTCATCTATTAAAATTGTTAAAGTTTATCATACATAGGTTAGGAAGAGGACGTAACGTTGTTACGAACGTTAGCACTAATTTACCAAATGTCAACAACTACATCAATTGAATAAACAACAACTACTGCCAATAAAATTGTAAAATTATGACTGGAACAAAATAATAATGAATTAATAGCTTGACAGTAAAATATCCTCGTTTTAATTGCCAAGCTCTTCAAGTCTCGCACATTAATTAATAATGTGCAGGAGACACTATCTAGGAGGTACTTATAGTCTGTCCAAGTTAAGTTGGACAGACAAACTAAAATAATAAAAAAATAAAAATAAAAAAAATAAAAAAGACAACAAAAAGAAAAAAAAATTTTTAATTAAAAAAACAAAACGAAAAACAAAGTAAACAAACAAACAAACAACAACAACAACAACAAAAACAAAACAAAACAAACAAACAAACAAAAAAACTTAAAAAACCCTTAATATCTTCCGAAACTATAAATATTATTTAAACTATTAGTTCACTCATTGTCCCTCCCTACCTGGCTGGTGTAGTCTGCCAGTACCCAGGGAAACACGGGATACTGCATCAGGTCATTGTAGGACCGACCAGCCAGAGTGTTCAGATGCATCAGATACTGGAAGTTAGTCATCTCTCCATTCTGGATAAACAACGATGAGTGAATGAGTGAAAGATGAATGAATGAATAAATAAGAGAGAAATGAATGAGCAAGTTAACAAAGGAAAACAAAACAAACATAAAAAATAAAAAAATAAAAAGGAAAGGAAGGAAGGAAGGAAAAAAAAATTAATAGAGAGAACCAGAAAGTGAAGCAACAGATATAAAAACATGGAAGGAAGAGAGCAGTAAGTAAGAAATAAGAGATCATCAAGTGATTAAATGAATGAATGGTATGATTTAACGAGAGGAAGTGAATGGAGGTATGTTTACAAACAAAGGAATTAAGAATAATTAGTAACCAAACCCTCTCGCACATGCGCATTGAGGGTTAATTAGGTCTATATAATTGCCCCCTGCCAACACCCTAGCAACGTACCACCCACTTATCCACCAGTTTCCTCTCTCCAGTGAGCACAGAGAATATTCCGTGAGAGTGTTCTGGGTCACTCTCTGGATTCATGCCTGCTATGTAGTGACTGTCTATCTGAGGAGCTGAGGACTTGCTGGACTGAGACAATAACCTGACAACAGAAGGAAAGAGAAAAGGAAAACATTAATATAACAACAAAAATTAACAACACCAGCGACAAAAAAATAACAACCACAGCGACAAAAAATAACAACTCCAGCGACAAACAATAACAACTCCAGCAACAAACAATAACAACCCCAGCAACAAACAATAACAACCCCAGCAACAAACAATAACAACTCCAGCAACAAACAATAACAACTCCAGCAACAAACAATAACAACTCCAGCAACAAACAATAACAACTCCAGCAACAAACAATAACAACTCCAGCAACAAACAATAACAACCCCAGCAACAAACAATAACAACTTCAGCAACAAACAATAACAACCCCAGCAACAAACAAACAACTCCAGCAACAAACAATAACAACTCCAGCAACAAGTAGAAGTACCTCCAGCAACAAACAATAACAACTCCAGCAACAAGTAGAAGTACAGATTGTACTTCTACTTGTTGCTGGAGTTGTTATTGTTTGTTGCTGGAGTTGTTTGTTTGTTGCTGGGGTTGTTATTGTTTGTTGCTGAAGTTGTTATTGTTTGTTGCGGGAGGGCTTGAAATAATTAAGCAAATACAGTACTAAATGTACGTTCATCATTTCAGACAACATACATGCACAGAGTTGTGAGTAACTGTGTCCCGCTTACTTTTGACAGACTTTGTCCCGGTAAAGGGTTTGAAATATGAGGAAGTGACTCCGCCCATCCAAGGCAAACACCTCCACAGCACAATGACGCAGCAAGTAGCGACGCTTGTGCACTTCTCTGATAGTGTCATAGCGAAGTTTTATGCACCTACACAAACACACGTACATACAGTATGCACACAAACACACGTACATACAGTGTGCACACAAACACACGTACACACAGCATGCACACAAACACACGTACATACAGTATACACACAAACACACTTACATACAGTATGCATGCAAGGGCAATCTCAACACACAAAACACTAACTGGCATAATCACATCATAAAATTCTGGATTAGTAGTTCAGCTTGGAGCAGTACCCAAAACTCATCTAGTGTATACAACCGTAATATTTCAAATTATTAACACAAACAACCTTCTCCTCAGTATTTTAATCATAGCATCAATTTTTGTTTGTTTTTGAGCAGTTATACATTTTTACGTTACATGTACCAATTCTTTAAGATTCTATTTACTAAGCCATCCCACCCATCTTTACCTAATGAGTATGTATGTGTAATCGTGTGAGGGGAGTGGCATGCATAATGAAACTCAAGTCACTCACGAGATTGGAATGGCGGTTTTTTCCCGGGAGCGTTCATTAAATCTCTTACTACCTGGCACGACCGGGTCATACAAACTATAACAACAACAACAACAACAACAACAACATAACAAAAGAAGTAATGAACACATTGTATTCATGGTGCTTCTGAATTTCATCTAATATTTAGAAGTCTATAGATTTCTTATTATATCCTCTGATACCAAATTGTTGTCCTGTAGAGGGAAAAGGGGCGTGTCCAAAATTGTGAGAAAAATGGCAATTCTAAAATGTTGAAAGCAATGTAAGCCACACCCATCTTACTCGTCAGAGGCTGACTCGATGTCCACGATGTTTCCTTTCTTAGTGATGGTGATGCCTTCTATCACATAGAAGTGAGTGTTGCCTAGCAACAGAACTCCATCTTTACTGTCCAGACCTGTCAATCTGGCACACTGGTATCGATGGTTGATCTAACACATAAACACACACATGAGGATTATGTACGAAATACAAGGAAGTAAAACAAACAACAAACAAACAAACAATTAAAACAAAATATCTTACTAAACAACAAAATAATTTTGGAAAAAAAAAAAATAATAATAATAAAATTAAAAAATTCAACACCTACGTATGCAATCCAACAAGACATTTTTTTTTTTACAAAATGAAAGCAGGAATTCGTGAGGATTAAACAGTAACCCACCCTCCCCTTTCTGTTCTGTATAATAGAAATTCCACCCCTATTCTGTGGCAGTAATCAAGCTACATAAATTAGCCTTACCCTGTCATCTGGTTCAATCATCTTGAACAGAGTCTGAGCAATGGGATCATCAGAGTCAGGATGGTTGAAGATGTCCAGCTTGGCCGGAGTAGAGAGGGTTGCTATGGGAGCAGGCACCTGGACATTTTCTGCACCTGAATGTTTGTATGTGTAAAACAACAACAACAAACAAACACACAAACTGTCACTCCTCCATTCTGTCAAATAATTCTTTTGTGTTTGCAATCTGGAAATTTTTTTTTCAGTATAAGGTTTTGTTTTGTCGACAGATCATTTTAGAGGGTGATATCACCTTTGTCACATGGCAGTCACTAAGCTACAGGGTATACACAGTATAGTATAAATCATGTACATATGTATAATACACATGGATCTTTAGATAGGAATCTTAAGGGTGCCCGCACATAGCAATGCCACCGCCTGTAGATCCGGACATTAATTTATTCCCCGCCAATACCCCACCATTCGATAATACGCGAGCAGAAACAATCGCGCAGTAGTAGCAGAAGTATACTTTGCGAATTTGTGGTGTTTTAGTTTAGCTTCTTGTTGTCTCGTAGCAGTTTACAGCAACTCTCCATACGTTGTCTGAGCTCATGCCGCAAGGTGCACCAGGTTCCAGGTTGCCTCTCCTCCTGTAGCCGTTCTCCAAGCTCTGCACACCTGAACTCAAGCGGATGGATCCAGCAGGCTCGATTTCTAAGGAGCGAAGACTTCCCAAGCTGCGCAGATCTTACTCTTGATATAGGCGGGCTCCTTTTAGAACCAATACAAACCAATAATTGCTCGCGTACAAAGAGTACAAGACATGAGGGTGGGGCTATTTCTTAAGCATTGCGAGTGGAATTAAAGTTCCAAATTTTATATCAGTTTTTCTTGGAATCTAATAATGAGAACGACAAAAAAATTTTACACACGGGTAAACCTAAAAAAATGAACTGCACCACAACGAGAATTTTTCAATATCCTATAAATAGAAAAAATTGCGAATAAATCATAAAGTAATATTGAAATGGAAAATAACTGGTTGTCTTGCAGTAGCAGTAAAGAATCGGCTCGGCTAGTAGTGCACCAAATGGCGGAGCTCCAGCTTACCGCACCGCTCCAAAAAAGTGCTACAAAGTTTTATAACCGGGCCACGATATTTCTTCCAGATTCGCTCTAAAATTAGTGAGTGGCGACTTTGGCAGGTACTTTGTCCTTGTGTTGTAGCAATCGTAGCAACCATCAACAAAAAATTGCGTAGGCGGTGTGCGGCCACCCTTAAGGAAGGAACAATTTAGACTGAAAAGTATAGGAGGAAAAAAAGAAAAACGAGAATAAAAAAATAAAAAAAAAAAAAAAATAAAAAAAAAAAAAAAAAGTAAAAAAAAAAAGGGCTAAGGTTGTGCCACTGGGTTCCAACCCAACATCCATAATAGGAGGAAGTAGGCTGAGCAGTTGTAAGTGGACAATAATGTACCCTCCTGTACATCCACATGGGTGCCATGGCAACATCAGATGCAGACACCATATGGCTATTCACTGACAAGGAGGGGTGGGGCACTCATAAACCATGGAATCAGGTGTACAAGTACTTGTGGACTCAGCCCTGGGAGCCAGGCACTAACCACTATGCCAACATACCTTCGAGCTAACCACAGCTGCTATTTAGTCATATAAACCTAAAGGATTACTGACCATGCCATTGGAACCCATATTGAGCAACTGGAACACACATTACAATGATTTAGAGCCACCTTATTCTGAAAGACTACAATACACACACACACACACACACCACACCCCACACACACACAAACAAACAAACACACATATAAAGAAAATTTAAAAAAATTACTAGAAGCTTCTGAAGGTGCACCAGCAGCGGAGTCTTCCTTGCCGCGTACAGAAGGAGTGGTGGGTGTGGTTGTGAGTTGAGTGGGTGTGGCCAGTATGGTAGGGCGTTGGAACAGCCTCTCTCTAAGTGCATGTAGTTCACTGTCGCTACTGGAGGGAGGCTTGTGCTTCTTGTTCACCTGCCATTTAATAATACATACATGGAATGAATTTATTATATATGCCTTTTTTTTTTTGATCCTCTATCACACAATAATTTAATCCATTACATAGTCATAGCTGTACAGTGAAATTACAGTATATGCTCTTAACGCGCTTTAAAAAAACAAATAAAAACAAACAAACAAACAAACAATAGCTTTACTTGAGTTGGCCAATGTTTCCTCTCTGAAAGTGACATTGTGTTTAACATGTACATACAGCGTAACAAGAAATCATATTTTAGCCTGTGGAACATCACACCATCAGTCCAGCCATTACCACTGCTTTCTGTACTGTACTTTCCCTATACTTAATACATTCATACAGACCAGTACTTCCCTGGATAGACTCTGAGCTACAGTCAGCTCAGCAACAAGTTGAACTATTACTGTAGGGCAAGTTAATGCTATTCTAAACTTTCAAAGTTAAAAAAAAATTATTCCTAAGTTTATTGGCGAGCGAGCGTAGCGAGCGAGACACTTACAGGGGTAACACAATTGAAAATCGGGGATGTTTGTTTGTTTATATATATGTTTGGACGTACGTAAGGCATTTTTGTACTTTGACCCTCGCGTTTTTGTGTTAGTTATGTGGTCGACCCCGTCCCAAACTTCACTAAACCGAATCCTCTGTTTATCGATCAGTACCCGTATCACCCTAGAAATTGAATTGTTTACCGTTTTGAATTCTTTTACGGGTGCAGTTAAAACGTGAAAACTTACGGGACTTCCATTTCTATTCGAGTTAGTGACGGTGGTAAGTCAATGCGCTCTTTGTCATGGTTATAAGCCGTGCCCAACAGTATTTACTTGAAAATACATTGTCCACTAGACTACCGCAAAGGTAAGTCTGTGTAGGTGCATGTCCAGTCATGTCAAAACCTGTGTGTTACAACCACTACTTAGCTAAAGAATATCACAAAGAAAACGTTTAAATAACGTGTATTGTTTGTTGTTGTTTTTTTCCTTCAATTCAAGCAGTTGCAGAGAGTTAGTTGTTACTATGGCACTGAAATCCCTTCCCTGTATGCTAAATAAACAAACTGGACCTTATTTTCAGTAGCTTTAGTGTTAGAAGTCAAAATCATTCATATAAAAATATTATAGTCTTTAGGCTCGCTCGCCATTTGTGCTCAAGCACATCACTAGTTTACAACATATATTGTATATTTGATATTTTATAAACCACTATCATGAATGACAAGGTCACCTCTAGACCATGTATGATCAGCAAATCTTGTAAATGTAATTAATTTGGCGTATTTATATTAGATTTCTCCTGTACTCACCGGCTGTTCACTCGGAGGTCTGTACTTGTAGTCACTGTAGAAGTCATGGTTCCTCCACAGCCTCTTCCTCATGCGGCAGGGACCTGCAAGGAATAAACCGTGTGTGTGTGTGTGTGTGTGTGTGAGTAAGTGAAGGGTACACCAGAATTATTTATACTTTTCAGGTCATCTCTGCCTTAAATTTATTATTACTCTCATGGAGGCATTTGCCCACCCCCAATTTTTTTTTTAAGTTTTATGTATAAATGACTAATCTTCTGCAATATTGAATATGCCAATTTGACCACCCAGTTATTAAAATATCCTGTAAATCTCACTTAACTTGTATATCAACTACACAATTACATTTTTTGCATTATAAATTAAATGTGTAAGATGCATACTTCATCCCTACCTTCCACTGGATCTATCATCCACTTGTCCAGAGGTGAGGAAGCTTCAGGTCCCCACAATCCTCTCTCGCGCGTCAACTCGTACTCAATCTTGCTCCATTCAGATGCTGCGAAGCGAAGTCGATACTCCACATTCTAACAGAAGAAACCAACAAACAATAACAATAACATAAACAATGAATTACCTCACACTAAACAACGTACTGTAGGTATGTATGTTTGTGTGTGCACCATCCAACAACAGACATACTCCTATAAATTTCTCTCACCCTCTGATGCTTCCTGAGAATAACTTCAAAATATTTCTGTGAAGCCAGAACTACCACACCGCAGTAGACGTTGACAAATTCCTATAAAACAAACACACACCCACACACACAAAAAAATAATAAAATAAGTTATTGCATGTCACAAAAGAGGACTGCCTACTTAGTCACTTTTTTTATTATTATTATTTTTTTATTATTATTATTTTTTTATTAATATATATATATTTTTTTAAAGATTCTAAAAAAAAACAACAACAAAATTTTAGGTGGGAGACACAGGAGATCCTGGAAGCTGGGTTATATAAGCACACACAAACACATGTAGTAGTTGCCAACTTTCAAGAGCAATAACAACAACAAAATATTATTATTATTTACATCACTATAACCAAGAAAATTTGTATAGCCATTGTATCGTAATTAACCTGACGTGCAAGACTACTAGGGGAAATGATAAAAAACTGTGAGAATTACATACACGGGGAGGGACCAGGAATTGCCGAGAAAACCAGGAGCATCCCGGCTAAACCAGGATGGTTGACAACTATGCTAACACATGTACATGCAGCACACGCACACATATACACACACTGTACACCCTTACATTGACCAGGTCCTCCTTGTTGATTACAGTGTCCTTCCTTCTCCTCACTCTAGAAGCCACTGTAGCTACTAGACCCTTCCTAACAGTTGAAGCCACACCCCCTTGCTCCTTCTGAGCAGAGTCTATGGCTTGCGAGGACTTCTCTTCAGATAGAAAGTCTTTCCAAGTTCTCTCCAAAGCTTCCGTCCAAAACAAATGACAGTTCTGAAGTCTGGATTAAAAACACAAATGAAGAATTGTAGGAAAGTAGCAAAACCTGTTTATGTAAACACCACATCTACATAGCACTGCATCACACCCCTACTCCGGCTATGCGACACTCCATGTAGACCCCACCCCTTACCAGTGCCACACCTCCCAACTAATATTGCACCTCATCAATGCCACATGTCCCAACTAATACTATCCAGTACTTTCACAAATTGCCACATATAGTCAATACCACACCCCAGACTAATGCCACACCCCCTGACTAAAGCCATACCCCTTACTAATGCCACACCCCTTACTAATGTCACACCCCCTTACCAATGCCACACCCACTAACCTCAGGAAGGTTTTATTGGCCAACACCACTCCGGCTGTCTTAACATGCTGACCGGGCAGAGACCCCATTAAAGTATCCCTGTGAGATTCAGAAGGAGCCGGCAAGTCCACATTCAACAACCTCTGCAAGTCAAACTTCTTGTATTCCAACATCTTAGTCCATAGCCTGTTCGCTCCGCTCTTCATCATCGCCAACGAACCGGGGACGTACCCCGAAGGCAACTGACCTTGCAGAGAAGAGGCGTCAAAGGAAGCCCCGCCTTCCTTGCCGCCTCCGAAGGAATTCATCTTCACAAGCAACGGGTTCTTTGCCAGGAATTTCTCGTAGAGAACAATCCGAAGGAGACAGAAGAGGAGGCACTCGAGGAACTGATCGTCCACGTTCATCTCGTCAAAGATGACGTGAGCTTGGCTGGAGAACATGCAGAGCATGTCCATGAACTGTCTCTGCTCGTCCTCCGAGCTCGGGATGTGGGCCACCTCGTACAGGATGAGGCGGTTCAGGCTGCGCTGGATGTCAAAGAGAGGCAGGACTTTAGGGATGCGTCTGGCTTGCTCCAACACCCAGAACAGGAAGTGGTACACTGAGTGGGAGGAGCCAAGGTAGATGTGGTGCCACACCTACAACAAAAGGAGATGATTCAATTAATGATGGTGATTTAAAGTGCTCTTTATAAGTAATGTTTTATCCTAACTTCAGCAGTAATACTGTATCAGCATTATAAGTACGTATACGGAAGGTTAACTTCACTATACAAATTAGCATTATTTAAGTATGTATGTATATGGAAAGTTAACTTCTTCACTGTATATATACATTAATAGGTAGACGTTATATTGATGCAATTTAATTAAAAATTTAATAACAGGGTACCGTAATAATACACACTTTGTCTACCAGTCTGGAGCAGAATACTCCCAAGCCAGAGAAGGACTTGTCCAAGTTGAAAGCCAGTGGTTCCTCTCTGAAGATGACCATAATGTCTTCCTTGCCTCCAGTCTGAAGGAACTCCATGATACTCTGCAAGACCAGCGTCTGGTAGACTCTGATGAGGCCCTGGCTGATTCCTGGAGGGGTGGAGTTTAGAACCCGCTCCAGGATGGGGCACGTTGCCACACTGTCCTTGGTGAGCAGAGTGGATGAACTACAGCAATGAAGGACATACAACAATTTTTAATAAAGTGCCAAATCCTTATCAAATAAAAGCTCCACTCTAAAGTATACTGTCTCAATTAGGAAACATTTCCCAGGGTTTCATACAGAATTTTTGTGCTGGGGGTAGGAAACACTGTGTGAACTTAGCCACACCCATTTTAAAACCACACTACTTTGATACACATTACATACGTGGCTATATGAGAGTATATTTCATACTGATCAGTGCTGGTCACTAAATGCACCATTTTACTACTCAGAATTCAAATTAGCCAATGTACATACTTCTTTCAAAAATTCTGGGGGAGGGGTGGGGAGATATCCTAGGGCCAGCCCATTCTATATGCAACTCCTGCAACCCTAATGTATTACTTAAGTTAAACACACAAAAGGTGAGACAGTTATAGTAACTGTTGTGTATTTGTAAGTGTTTCACCTGAACCCGTTGACAGCGATGGTACGCAGCAGTTTGATGACGGTGCACACGGCCAGACTCTCGTGGTTGTTCAATATGGCATCTCCTTCATCCTTACCATCTGTACCAGGCAGACCCTCTTCTACCAAAATCTAAAAAGACCACAATATCATGAAATCCTTGTATAAATCTCTTCAAGAATTGACTAAACTTGCTTGCTGTTTTTTTTTGTTTTGTTTTTTAACATTCCTTGAATGATACTGGCAAAAATGTTCAATGAATCACACATGATTCCATTAAACTAGAGCAAGGATCTTTGTAAGAAATCTTGACTGAGGACTTTCAATATTCTAACCTTAGTCACAACTTAACTGGAAAGCATGTATAACTATCACACCAGTGAACTGGATACAAATGCTAAGGGGATGTTCATCAACGACACCTTACCCAATAGCATTCCCAACATGATATTAGATTACACCTTACCCAATCATCTCCTCAACATAATCTTAGAGCACACCTTACCCAATCATCTCCTCAACATAATCTTAGACCACACCTTACCAAATCATCTCCTCAACATAATCTTAGACCACACCTTACCCAATCATCTCCTTCCGGTGGAGCAGCATCTTCACTTTTCACTGGTTGGTTAGTTAACTCTGTATCACTCCCTGATGGAACCGGAACCTAAAATGAAGAAATATTAGATAGTCCAGTCTGGTGGCCACAGCTAGAGTACTATGAAGATACCTTAATTATATTTTAATCATTTACATAGTAACTATTGATAATCAAAACGTTTCAGATATTCACCAATAAAAAAAAAAATATGAAAAACTGAAAACAAAGATACAGTATGAATAGTTACTCTGTAAAGTTTGAAAAATAATAAGTATATCTTCCTAATAATAATAATATAGACATACATGTATGTATATGTAATAGATAAATACGACTTAACATGATAATATAGTTAGAGTACAGTGGATGTTATCAACTATATATTTGCAAACATCAATAACACGATGTGTCATTCCAAGGTATGTAAGCATTCTAGGAATAGCAGTAACCACAAAGCACTGCAGTGGCGGCACTCAGCCTAGCCGGGTACTGTACCATATCATTAACTTCCAATGCATACAGGAAATCAATTAGAAGGAACAGATTTAGATCCAATGACAACATTCAGTAATCAGGAATCTAGTGAAGTGAAGCAAAACTCCCAAAATAAGATTAGCAAGATGGTGTACACACTCGATCTAGTGCATGTGTGTGACCAACTCCTATACATACACCTGTCATGCCACGCCCACTTTTTACCAAGGGTGTGACTGGTGGGAAAAGGGTGGCCACCAGAGCTTCTATGAAGTCTGAAGAAGCCGCTATCTCAGTGAACTTGGGGAGACTTTTGTAGAGCCGCTCAAAGAACTTGATCAGATTCACGACATTGTCATGGAGATTATCAGCATTCTCCTGCAGAAAACAACAACAAAAATAATAACTAAATGCGAGTGAAATAGCCTAGCTATAACTATAAGCAATAAGAATAAAACAGGTGATTACTTTTGAACATTTACAGAACCTGTTAAATAATCCAAAACATTATGATCTCGTGAATCTTTTGTTGTTTTATTTCAGATATTCATTTTATTCAACCGATGAATATTTCACAAGATTGAAATGTTTCAGATTATTTGATAGTTACTATGTACGTAAATGCTCCAGAGTAATTATAATAATTATACCCTAAAAACACCGTAGACAAAAATGAGCCCAAATCTGATATATTATGTACAAATGTAAAAATGGTTATACATACTATACTTCTCAAAGGGGCAGGGAAGACAAGACACCTCCACTCACCTTGTGCAGCAGAGCCCTGCCAATGACCAGCAGGACGATGGCTATGTCAGCTGAGGGGGAGTAGTGCTTGCTCTTGGGGCCCTTGATGTCAAATACTTCTTCCAGTGTCTCCAAGTCAAACTTGGCAGTGTAGGAGATGCTGGTACACTGACCCCTCAACATGGATGCAGACAGAAGAAGATATACCTGGAGATACACATAATAATCAATAATAATAAATTAATAATTAATAATTAATAATAATAATAATAATAATAATAATAATAATAAATAACATGGATGCAGACAGAAGAAGATATACCTGGAGATACACATAACAATCAATAATAATAAATTAATAATTAATAATAATAATAATAATGATAATAATAAATAACATGGACGCAGACAGAAGACATACATACCTTGAGATAATAATAATAATAATAATAACAGTGATAATAATAATAAATAATAGTGGTAATTATAATAATAAAGGTGCAACCTTCACAAAACAAACAATGACCCACACAACTATCAACTCCCCCTCACATTCTTTATATTTCTGTTCACTAAAATTCCAGAAATTAGCCTAAACCCTTTTTTATTCCAAACTAGTACAATTTAACAATTCTTGCCTGCATATAATAAATATCTTCACAATTATCAAGTTCTGACCCTTCATAAAAACTAGATTGAAACTTTCTCACTGACAAAGGTGCATAATTGGTGGCTGTTGAGTATGAGACTGCAGCAAGCGGTACTACTCAACAGTATAAAGGTAAAATGTGAAGGTCTTGGAAGTTGTGGGTTGTCGTAGCTCAGTGGTTAGAGCACTGGTGGCTAAAGCCAGTGGTCCTGGGTTCAATTCCCTGGCGACAACTGAGATTTTTTTTCCACATTTTATCTTTGCTTTTCCCCAGAACACTTTAAGTGAGAAAGTTTCAATCTAAATATCTTCATTAACCACACCCACCTGTGATAAGTCCGAGTGTCCAGGTAGTAGGTATGCCAGTACCATGGGTCCAGGCACTTGCTGCAGCTGAGACTTGTGGAATGGGTTGTGCTGGGATATGGCTTTAGTCAAGAGAGAGGACATCTCCGTGGAGATGAACTCAAAGTCCCTCACCCAACCTCCAAAGATGTCACCTGTGCAAACAGAGAGGAAGAAGGAGTGCTAGATAGGGCTATACTTTAATTGACAGGGGCAAACCCCTACACTAGATATGGCTATACTTTAATTGACAGGGGCATACCCCTACACTAGATATGGCTATACTTTAATTGACAGGGGTTTCTTTCTGTAAATGAAGCATCAGTTCAGTGTTAGATGTAAATGGTTAGATTACTCCCAAATTGAAATGACACTGAAGAAGCAACAACAACAACAACAACAACAACAAAAACAATACAGCCTTAAATATATAAATATTGTTAGATATTTTTCCCATACTTATTAGCTGTTCACATCCAAAGTTTTTTTTTTACTTCTCTCTCCAACTCACCATTGAAAAAATTCTGCCTGAGTTCAGAATGACTCAGCATCTGTACTAGCACGCGCACAGCTCGCACCACTGTCTCCGTGTGAATGCTGCCGCTCATGAACAGGAACAACCAATCAAATCCCAGCGAGAGGTACAGCTCCTGTGCGAACCTAAAGGAAGATAACCTTATGGATTAATTTACACATAATCTAAATATGTTTCTGTTGGCATCATGATACAATCTTATTAGCAGAAAA
>WLWD01005959.1_pt1 | contig 19190 bp, 15 predicted proteins | sample 6712731 | NCBI WGS metagenome assembly WLWD01 (sample SAMN12718690, study PRJNA576275) | sponge metagenome | isolation source: marine sponge | host: Mycale hentscheli | place: New Zealand: South Island, Marlborough, Capsize Point | collected 2014-11-01
CCTGGAGACATAGACAGCTGTGTCTGCCTGGAGACATAGACAGCTCTGGCTGCCTGGAGACATAGACAGCTCTGGCTGCCTGGAGACATAGACAGCTCTGGCTGCCTGGAGACATAGACAGCTCTGGCTGCCTGGAGACATAGACAGCTGTGACTGCTTAGAGACATAGACAGCTCTGGCTGCCTGGAGACATAGACAGCTCTGGCTGTCTGGAGACATAGACAGCAGTGACTGCCTGGAGACATGGACAGCTCTGGCTGCCTGGAGACATAGACAGCTTTGACTGCCTGGAGACATAGACAGCTCTGGCTGCCTGGAGACATAGACAGCTGTGACTGCTTAGAGACATAGACAGCTGTGGCTGCCTGGAGACATAGACAGCTGTGACTGCCTGGAGACATGGATAGCTGTGACGGCCTGGAGACATAGACAGCTCTGGCTGCCTGGAGACACAGACAGCTCTGGCTGCCTGGAGACATAGACAGCTGTGTCTGCCTGGAGACATAGACAGCTGTGTCTGCCTGGAGACATAGACAGCTGTGTCTGCCTGGTAACATAGACAGCTCTGGCTGCCTGGAGACATAGACAGCTCTGGCTGCCTGGAGACATAGACTGTTCGGGACATGGCTGTACCAGTCCCTCCATGGGCAGGCTCCCAGGCTCTCTATAGACGAGCTACGTACTCTTCGCCAGCCGAAGATAAACAAAGTCCAGAGACCACGCCCCTGGACTCCACCCCTTCATCAGTGGACTATGTCGACTAACAAAGACTGGAAAAGATCGTCCCCAAGACTTCCATTCTTCTAGAACAATAGTGCTCACTCCTGGGCACTTCCTGATCCAGAGGCCCTTGAAAGCCCCTCCTCTTCCTCAAGAACTCTCCAAGACCACAACAACAAGTCACCTCAGAAGATGGACCTTAGTCCAACACTTGAACCAGACTCTCTGGGACAGATGGTTGCACACCTATCTGCAATCCAGATTTGCCCGGAGCAAATGGCACATAGATGCACATGAAGTCAAGGTTGGAGATATCGTTCTGATACGTGATGTAACGCTGAGGAGGAGAAACTGGCCTCTGGGGAAGGTAACACAGACGTTCCCCGGCACGGATGGAGTAACACGGACCGTCGAGGTCCTGTGTCATGGAAAGCTATACACAAGAGCTGTACATCTCCTGTGCCCCTTGGTGAACTCCACGGCTCCTACAGACCCTACAACGCCCTCCCCGGAGGCTGTAGAGGAACCTGAGCCTTCAAATGTCCCTAAACCACCAAATGATGCAATGAATGAGCCACGAGAAGAAGAAGACAAACAACCAGAAGATGATGAAGATGATGTACCTGAGAAGGAAATACAAAATGCAAATATACTTACCGTGAACTTACCAGATGATGATGACTTCAACTTACCTTATGATGACCCCGGTGACGATGATGATGCTCCCAAACTTACCTATGATGAAGATGCTAACGGGAGAAACCCCTCCACCAAGTCACAGGCTACAAGTCCCTCTACATGCAAGGAGGCCCCACGTGACTCCGGTGAAGTCACCACGCCCCCCCGGGAGTCTGTTCGGGACATGGCTGTACCAGTCCCTCCATGGGCAGGCTCCCAGGCTCTCTATAGACGAGCTACGTACTCTTCGCCAGCCGAAGATAAACAAAGTCCAGAGACCACGCCCCTGGACTCCACCCCTTCATCAGTGGACTATGTCGACTAACAAAGACTGGAAAAGATCGTCCCCAAGACTTCCATTCTTCTAGAACAATCTATTTGAACATATGGCGGGAACGCCGATCATTACCAGACACTTAATGATATTCATGCATGCCTAACCCACTGACATATGTATCATGTAGCTAATATATATAGAGTCACCCCTGTAGTGTACAATTGTTGTTTGCTGTTGTGAAGAACTGTAACCCCGAGATTCGAGTGAAGAGAAAGGCGAAGCCACAGCTTGCAACCTGGTCCTTCGGCGGCTGACTCGCGAGGAACGTTAACAGTGTGCGGAAGTTACGCCCCGCACATAGACAGCTGTGGCTGCCTGGAGACCTAGACAGCTGTGACTGCCTAGAGACATAGATTGTAGTGGCTGCCTGGAGACATAGACAGCTGTGACTGCCTGGAGACATAGACAGCAGCGACTGCCTGGAGACATAGACAGCTCTGACTGCCTGGAGACAAGACAGCTCTGGGCTGCCTGGAGACATACCTGTTGTCCTGCCTGAGACTAGACGCTGTGCTGCCTGGATACATATAGACAGCCTCTGGCTCTGGCTTCCCTGGAGACATAGACAGCTCTGGCTGCCTGGAGACATAGACAGCTGTGTCTGCCTGGAGACATAGACAGCTCTGGCTGCCTGGAGACATAGACAGCTCTGACTGCCTGGAGACATAGACAGCTGTGGCTGCCTGGAGACATAGACAGCTGTGGCTGCCTGGAGACATAGACAGCTCTGACTGCCTGGAGACATAGACAGCTCTGGCTGCCTGGAGACATAGACAGCTCTGACTGCCTGGAGACATAGACAGCTGTGTCTGCCTGGAGACATAGACAGCTCTGGCTGCCTGGAGACATAGACAGCTGTGTCTGCCTGGAGACATAGACAGCTCTGGCTGCCTGGAGACATAGACAGCTGTGACTGCTTAGAGACATAGACAGCTCTGGCTGCTTAGAGACATAGACAGCTCTGACTGCCTGGAGACATAGACAGCTCTGGCTGCCTGGAGACATAGATAGCTCTGGCTGCCTGGAGACATAGACAGCTGTGTCTGCCTGGAGACATAGACAGCTCTGGCTGCCTGGAGACATAGACAGCTCTGACTGCCTGGAGACATAGACAGCTGTGGCTGCCTGGAGACATAGACAGCTGTGGCTGCCTGGAGACATAGACAGCTCTGACTGCCTGGAGACATAGACAGCTCTGGCTGCCTGGAGACATAGACAGCTCTGACTGCCTGGAGACATAGACAGCTGTGTCTGCCTGGAGACATAGACAGCTCTGGCTGCCTGGAGACATAGACAGCTGTGTCTGCCTGGAGACATAGACAGCTCTGGCTGCCTGGAGACATAGACAGCTGTGACTGCTTAGAGACATAGACAGCTCTGGCTGCTTAGAGACATAGACAGCTCTGACTGCCTGGAGACATAGACAGCTCTGGCTGCCTGGAGACATAGATAGCTCTGGCTGCCTGGAGACATAGACAGCTCTGGCTGCCTGGAGACATAGACAGCTCTGGCTGCCTGGAGACATAGACAGCTGTGACTGCTTAGAGACATAGACAGCTCTGGCTGCCTGGAGACATAGACAGCTCTGGCTGCCTGGAGACATAGACAGCAGTGACTGCCTGGAGAAATGGACAGCTCTGGCTGCCTGGAGACATAGACAGCTTTGACTGCCTGGAGACATCTACATAGACAGCTGTGACTGCTTAGAGACATAGACAGCTGTGGCTGCCTGGAGACATAGACAGCTGTGACTGCTTAGAGACATAGACAGCTCTGGCTGCCTGGAGACATAGACAGCTGTGTCTGCCTGGAGACATAGACAGCTCTGGCTGCCTGGAGACATAGACAGCTCTGACTGCCTGGAGACATAGACAGCTGTGGCTGCCTGGAGACATAGACAGCTGTGACTGCTTAGAGACATAGACAGCTCTGACTGCCTGGAGACATAGACAGCTGTGGCTGCCTGGAGACATAGACAGCTGTGGCTGCCTGGAGACATAGACAGCTCTGACTGCCTGGAGACATAGACAGCTCTGGCTGCCTGGAGACATAGACAGCTCTGACTGCCTGGAGACATAGACAGCTGTGTCTGCCTGGAGACATAGACAGCTCTGGCTGCCTGGAGACATAGACAGCTGTGTCTGCCTGGAGACATAGACAGCTCTGGCTGCCTGGAGACATAGACAGCTGTGACTGCTTAGAGACATAGACAGCTCTGGCTGCTTAGAGACATAGACAGCTCTGACTGCCTGGAGACATAGACAGCTCTGGCTGCCTGGAGACATAGATAGCTCTGGCTGCCTGGAGACATAGACAGCTGTGTCTGCCTGGAGACATAGACAGCTCTGGCTGCCTGGAGACATAGACAGCTCTGACTGCCTGGAGACATAGACAGCTGTGGCTGCCTGGAGACATAGACAGCTGTGGCTGCCTGGAGACATAGACAGCTCTGACTGCCTGGAGACATAGACAGCTCTGGCTGCCTGGAGACATAGACAGCTCTGACTGCCTGGAGACATAGACAGCTGTGTCTGCCTGGAGACATAGACAGCTCTGGCTGCCTGGAGACATAGACAGCTGTGTCTGCCTGGAGACATAGACAGCTCTGGCTGCCTGGAGACATAGACAGCTGTGACTGCTTAGAGACATAGACAGCTCTGGCTGCTTAGAGACATAGACAGCTCTGACTGCCTGGAGACATAGACAGCTCTGGCTGCCTGGAGACATAGATAGCTCTGGCTGCCTGGAGACATAGACAGCTGTGTCTGCCTGGAGACATAGACAGCTCTGGCTGCCTGGAGACATAGACACTGGTGACTGCTTAGAGACATAGACAGCTCTGCTGCTGGAGACATAGATAGACAGCTCTGGCTGCTGGAGACATAGACAGGCAGTGACTGCTGGAGACATGGACATGCTCTGGCTGCCTGGAGACATAGACAAGCTTGACTGCCTGGAGACTCTACATAACAGCTGTTGACTGCTTCGAGGAGACATAACCACTGTTTCTGCCTAGGAGCTAGATCAAGCTGTGACTGCTTCGAGACAATAGACACTCTGGCTTCCTGGAGAACATAGACATCTGTGTCGCCTGGAGACATAGACAGCTCTGGCTGCCTGAGACATAGACAGCTCTGACTGCCTGAGACATAGACAGCTGTGGCTGCCTGAGACATAGACAGCTGTGACTGCCTGGATACTAGACAGCGGTGACTGCCTGGAGACATAGACAGCTGTGACTGCTTAGAGACATAGACAGCTCTGGCTGCCTGGAGACATAGACAGCTGTGTCTGCCTGGAGACATAGACAGCTCTGGCTGCCTGGAGACATAGACAGCTCTGACTGCCTGGAGACATAGACAGCTGTGGCTGCCTGGAGACATAGACAGCTGTGACTGCCTGGAGACATAGACAGCTGTGACTGCCTGGAGACATAGACAGCTGTGACTGCCTGGAGACATGGACAGCTCTGGCTGCCTGGAGACATAGACAGCTGTGTCTGCCTGGAGACATAGACAGCTGTGTCTGCCTGGAGACATAGACAGCTGTGTCTGCCTGGAGACATAGACAGCTCTGGCTGCCTGGAGACATAGACAGCTGTGGCTGCCTGGAGACATAGACAGCTCTGGCTGCCTGGAGACATAGACAGCTCTGACTGCCTGGAGACATAGACAGCTGTGGCTGCCTTGAGACATAGACAGCTGTGACTGCTTAGAGACATAGACAGCTGTGGCTGCCTGGAGACATAGACAGCTGTGACTGCTTAGAGACATAGACAGCTCTGGCTGCCTGGAGACATAGACAGCTGTGTCTGCCTGGAGACATAGACAGCTCTGGCTGCCTGGAGACAGAGACAGCTCTGGCTGCCTGGAGACATAGACAGCTCTGGCTGCCTGGAGACATAGACAGCTCTGGCTGCCTGGAGACATAGACAGCTGTGGCTGCCTGGAGACCTAGACAGCTGTGACTGCCTAGAGACATAGATTGTAGTGGCTGCCTGGAGACATAGACAGCTGTGACTGCCTGGAGACATAGACAGCAGCGACTGCCTGGAGACATAGACAGCTGTGACTGCTTAGAGACATAGACAGCTCTGGCTGCCTGGAGACATAGACAGCTCTGGCTGCCTGGAGACATAGACAGCAGTGACTGCCTGGAGACATGGACAGCTCTGGCTGCCTGGAGACATAGACAGCTTTGACTGCCTGGAGACATCTACATAGACAGCTGTGACTGCTTAGAGACATAGACAGCTGTGGCTGCCTGGAGACATAGACAGCTGTGACTGCTTAGAGACATAGACAGCTCTGGCTGCCTGGAGACATAGACAGCTGTGTCTGCCTGGAGACATAGACAGCTCTGGCTGCCTGGAGACATAGACAGCTCTGACTGCCTGGAGACATAGACAGCTGTGGCTGCCTGGAGACATAGACAGCTGTGACTGCCTGGAGACATAGACAGCTGTGACTGCCTGGAGACATAGACAGCTGTGACTGCCTGGAGACATGGACAGCTCTGGCTGCCTGGAGACATAGACAGCTGTGTCTGCCTGGAGACATAGACAGCTGTGTCTGCCTGGAGACATAGACAGCTGTGTCTGCCTGGAGACATAGACAGCTCTGGCTGCATGGAGACATAGACAGCTCTGGCTGCCTGGAGACATAGACAGCTGTGGCTGCCTGGAGACATAGACAGCTGTGACTGCCTGGAGACATAGACAGCAGCGACTGCCTGGAGACATAGACAGCTGTGTCTGCCTGGAGACATAGACAGCTGTGTCTGCCTGGAGACATAGACAGCTGTGTCTGCCTGGAGACATAGACAGCTCTGGCTGCCTGGAGACATAGACAGCTGTGGCTGCCTGGAGACATAGACAGCTCTGGCTGCCTGGAGACATAGACAGCTCTGACTGCCTGGAGACATAGACAGCTGTGGCTGCCTTGAGACATAGACAGCTGTGACTGCTTAGAGACATAGACAGCTGTGGCTGCCTGGAGACATAGACAGCTGTGACTGCTTAGAGACATAGACAGCTCTGGCTGCCTGGAGACATAGACAGCTGTGTCTGCCTGGAGACATAGACAGCTCTGGCTGCCTGGAGACAGAGACAGCTCTGGCTGCCTGGAGACATAGACAGCTCTGGCTGCCTGGAGACATAGACAGCTCTGGCTGCCTGGAGACATAGACAGCTCTGGCTGCCTGGAGACATAGACAGCTGTGACTGCTTAGAGACATAGACAGCTCTGGCTGCCTGGAGACATAGACAGCTCTGGCTGTCTGGAGACATAGACAGCAGTGACTGCCTGGAGACATGGACAGCTCTGGCTGCCTGGAGACATAGACAGCTTTGACTGCCTGGAGACATAGACAGCTCTGGCTGCCTGGAGACATAGACAGCTGTGACTGCTTAGAGACATAGACAGCTGTGGCTGCCTGGAGACATAGACAGCTGTGACTGCCTGGAGACATGGATAGCTGTGACGGCCTGGAGACATAGACAGCTCTGGCTGCCTGGAGACACAGACAGCTCTGGCTGCCTGGAGACATAGACAGCTGTGTCTGCCTGGAGACATAGACAGCTGTGTCTGCCTGGAGACATAGACAGCTGTGTCTGCCTGGTAACATAGACAGCTCTGGCTGCCTGGAGACATAGACAGCTCTGGCTGCCTGGAGACATAGACAGCTGTGACTGCTTAGAGACATAGACAGCTCTGGCTGCCTGGAGACATAGACAGCTCTGGCTGCCTGGAGACATAGACAGTAGTGACTGCCTGGAGACATGGACAGCTCTGGCTGCCTGGAGACATAGACAGCTTTGACTGCCTGGAGACATAGACAGCTCTGGCTGCCTGGAGACATAGACAGCTGTGACTGCTTAGAGACATAGACAGCTGTGGCTGCCTGGAGACATAGACAGCTGTGACTGCTTAGAGACATAGACAGCTCTGGCTGCCTGGAGACATAGACAGCTGTGTCTGTCTGGAGACATAGACAGCTGTGTCTGCCTGGAGACATAGACAGCTGTGTCTGCCTGGAGACATAGACAGCTCTGGCTGCCTGGAGACATAGACAGCTGTGACTGCTTAGAGACATAGACAGCTGTGACTGCTTAGAGACATAGACAGCTGTGGCTGCCTGGAGACCTAGACAGCTGTGACTGCCTAGAGACATAGATAGTAGTGGCTGCCTGGAGACATAGACAGCTGTGACTGCTTGGAGACATAGACAGCAGCGACTGCCTGGAGACATAGACAGCAGCGACTGCCTGGAGACATAGACAGCTCTGACTGCCTGGAGACATAGACAGCTCTGGCTGCCTGGAGACATAGACAGCTGTGACTGCTTAGAGACATAGACAGCTGTGGCTGCCTGGAGACATAGACAGCTGTGACTGCTTAGAGACATAGACAGTATGGGCTGTGCTGGAGACATAGACAGCGTTACTGCCTGGAGACAGACAGCCAGCGACTGCCTGGGAGACATAAGAGACAATGTGGTCTGCCTGGAACATATACCCAGCTGTGTCTGCCTGGAGACATAGACCAGCTGTGTCTGCCTGGAGACATATAACAGCTCCTTGGGGGGCTGCCTGGAGACAAGACAAGCTTTGGCTGCCTGGAGACATAGACAGACAGCTCTGGCTGCCATGAGACAAGACAGCTCTGAACTGCCTGAGACATGACCAGCTGTGGCTGCCTGGAGACATAGACAGCTGTGACTGCTTAGAGACATAGACAGCTCTGGCTGCCTGGAGACATAGACAGCTGTGTCTGCCTGGAGACATAGACAGCTCTGGCTGCCTGGAGACAGAGACAGCTCTGGCTGCCTGGAGACATAGACAGCTCTGGCTGCCTGGAGACATAGACAGCTCTGGCTGCCTGGAGACATAGACAGCTCTGGCTGCCTGGAGACATAGACAGCTCTGGCTGCCTGGAGACATAGACAGCTGTGACTGCTTAGAGACATAGACAGCTCTGGCTGCCTGGAGACATAGACAGCTCTGGCTGTCTGGAGACATAGACAGCAGTGACTGCCTGGAGACATGGACAGCTCTGGCTGCCTGGAGACATAGACAGCTTTGACTGCCTGGAGACATAGACAGCTCTGGCTGCCTGGAGACATAGACAGCTGTGACTGCTTAGAGACATAGACAGCTGTGGCTGCCTGGAGACATAGACAGCTGTGACTGCCTGGAGACATGGATAGCTGTGACGGCCTGGAGACATAGACAGCTCTGGCTGCCTGGAGACACAGACAGCTGTGTCTGCCTGGAGACATAGACAGCTCTGGCTGCCTGGAGACATAGACAGCTCTGGCTGCCTGGAGACATAGACAGCTGTGTCTGCCTGGAGACATAGACAGCTGTGTCTGCCTGGAGACATAGACAGCTGTGTCTGCCTGGTAACATAGACAGCTCTGGCTGCCTGGAGACATAGACAGCTCTGGCTGCCTGGAGACATAGACAGCTGTGGCTGCCTGGAGACCTAGACAGCTGTGACTGCCTAGAGACATAGATTGTAGTGGCTGCCTGGAGACATAGACAGCTGTGACTGCCTGGAGACATAGACAGCAGCGACTGCCTGGAGACATAGACAGCAGCGACTGCCTGGAGACATAGACAGCTCTGACTGCCTGGAGACATAGACAGCTCTGGCTGCCTGGAGACATAGACAGCTGTGTCTGCCTGGAGACATAGACAGCTGTGTCTGCCTGGAGACATAGACAGCTCTGGCTGCCTGGAGACATAGACAGCTCTGGCTGCCTGGAGACATAGACAGCTGTGTCTGCCTGGAGACATAGACAGCTGTGTCTGCCTGGAGACATAGACAGCTGTGACTGCCTGGTAACATAGACAGCTCTGGCTGCCTGGAGACATAGACAGCTCTGGCTGCCTGGAGACATAGACAGCTGTGTCTGCCTGGAGACATAGATAGTAGTGGCTGCCTGGAGACATAGACAGCTGTGTCTGCCTGGAGACATAGACAGCTGTGTCTGCCTGGAGACATAGACAGCTCTGGCTGCCTGGAGACATAGACAGCTGTGACTGCTTAGAGACATAGACAGCTCTGGCTTCTTAGAGACATAGACAGCTCTGGCTGCCTGGAGACATAGACAGCTCTGGCTGCCTGGAGACATAGACAGCTCTGGCTGCCTGGAGACATAGACAGCTCTGGCTGCCTGGAGACATAGACAGCTCTGGCTGCCTGGAGACATAGACAGCTCTGGCTGCCTGGAGACATAGACAGCTGTTACTGCTTAGAGACATAGACAGCTCTGGCTGCCTGGAGAGCCATAGACAGTAGTGACTCCTGGAGACATGGACAGCTCTGCTGCCGGGAGACATAGACAGCTTGACTGCCTGGAGGACATAGACAAGCTCTGGCTGGCAGGGACATAGGACAGCTTTGTGGAATGCTTAGAGACATAGACAGCTGTGGCTGCCCTGGCGACATAGACAGCTGTGACTGCTTAGAGACATAGAAAGCGATGGGCTGCCTGGAGAGGGACATAGACAGCTGTGTCTGTCTGAGAGACCAAGACGCTGGGTCTGCTGGAGACCATAGAAAAGCCTGTGTCTGCCTGGAGACATAGACAGCTTGGGATGTGGAGACATAGAACAGCGTGACTGCTTAGAGACATAGACAGCTGTGGACGCTTAGGAGACATAGCAGCTGTGGCTGCCTGGAGACTAGACAGCTGTGATGCCTAGAGACATCGAGAGTAGTGGCTGGCTGGAGACATATAGACAGCTGTGGACTGTTGGGACTATAGACAGCAGCGACATGCCCTGGAGAACATAGCAGCAGCGATGCATGGAGACTAGACAGCTCTGACGCTGGAGAATAGACGCTATGGCTGCCTGGAGACATAGACAGCTTGACTGCTTAGAGGGACATAGACAGCTGTGGGCTGCCGGAGCCCATTAGACAGCTGTGACTGCTTAGAGACATAGAGAGACAGCTTGGCTGCCTGGAGACATAGAACAGTGTGTCTGTCTGGAGGACATAGAGCGTGTCTGCCTGGAGGGACATAGACAGCTGGGTCTAGCTGGAGACCTAGACAGACTTGGTGCCTGGAGACATAGGCAGATGTGACTGCTTGAGACATAGACAGCTGTGGACTGCTTGGAGACATAGACAGCGGTGGCTGCCCTGAGAATGACAACTGACTTGCCTTAGAGACATGATAGTTGTGGCTGCCTGGAGCTAGACAGCTGTGACTGCCTGGAGACATAGACAGCAGCGACTGCCTGGAGACATAGACAGCAGCGACTGCCTGGAGACATAGACAGCTCTGACTGCCTGGAGACATAGACAGCTCTGGCTGCCTCGAGACATAGACAGCTCTGGCTTCCTGGAGACATAGACAGCTCTGGCTGCCTGGAGACATAGACAGCTGTGACTGCTTAGAGACATAGACAGCTCTGGCTGCCTGGAGACATCGACAGCAGGTGATGACTGGAACATAGACAGAGTGATGCCTGGAGACATAGACAGCAGTGGCTGCCTGGAGACATAGACAGCTCTGACTGCCTGGAGACATAGACAGCTCTGGCTGCCTGGAGACATAGACAGCTCTGGCTTCCTGGAGACATAGACAGCTCTGGCTGCCTGGAGACATAAACAGCAATGGCTGCCTGGAGACATAGACAGCTCTGACTGCCTGGAGACATAGACAGCAGTGACTGCCTGGAGACATAGACAGCTGTGGCTGCCTGGAGACATAGACAGCTGTGACGGCCTGGAGACATGGACAGCTGTGACGGCCTGGAGACATGGACAGCTGTACAACACTTGTCCCACTGTTCAGTCATCAGTGAAACTGAAGGTCCTCGGATTGAAAGGTTTTCTTTCTAAGAAACACCCTTGCTATAAAAAGCTAAATAACCTCTTAACTGACTATTTTACATAGCAATAGGATGTATATAAATAATGCATAAATTGTATACAATTGGTGGAGGTGTATATTTGCATTCTTGCTGTGTTAATTGTATACTTCCTTACACACTTTGAGAGGAGACATATCCGAATATTGGAAATATAATGTGATGCATGCTCAAAAACACATTTGTAATTCACAAACTTTGTACTTGGTATATAAATAATTTATAGGTTTGGAGTTTACAAAAATTACAGTCCACAGTGAGTGAAGAGCACGGTTTACCAGAAGACTGGGTCTCTAGCAGTCTCCATGTGAGTTATTGTGAGACTGAGTCTCTAGCAGTCTCCATGCGAGTGAGTTGTTGTGAGACTGTAGTCTCCATGCGAGTGTTATTGTGAAACTGAGTCTCTAGCAGTCTCCATGCGAGTGTTATTGTGAGACTGGGTCTGTAGCAGTCTCCATGCGAGTGAGTTATTATTGTGAGACTGGGTCTCTAGCAGTCTCCATGTGAGTGAGTTGCTGTGAGACTGCAGTCTCCATGCGAGTGTTATTGTGAGACTGAGTCTCTAGCAGTCTCCATGCGAGTGAGTTATTGTGAGACTGAGTCTCTAGCAGTCTCCATGCGAGTGAGTTATTGTGAGACTAGGTCTCTAGCAGTTTCCATGTGAGTGAGTTATTGTGAGACTGAGCCTCTAGCAGTCTCCATGCGAGGGAGTCATTGAGACTGGGTCTCTAGCAGTCTCCATGCGAGTGAGTTATTGTGAAACTAGGTCTCTAGCAGTCTCCATGCGAGTGAGTTATTGTGAAACTAGGTCTCTAGCAGTTTCCATGCGAGGGAATCATTGTGAGACTGGGTGTCTAGCAGCTAGTCTCCATGCGAGTGAGTTATTGTGTTCTCTTGTCCTGCTAGAGGTATTTCACTTTGCACAACGCACGTAATCAGTCTACTAATCACTACAATTAACATATATTTTTTGCTTTTTGTGTTTGCTATAGAAACAACTCAAGAACATCATGACCATATGTTTTAAGTCTGTAAAGCACAAGTTGTCACAAGCAGTGGGTTATTTTGAGTTACTAGGATTCGATTTCTTAGTGGATGATACATACACAGTAAGTTGAAATAATATTTATAAATAGATGTTAACATTGCCTCTATTATAGGTGTGGCTGATTGAAGCAAACTTTAACCCCGCCCTCCATGTCTACTGTGACATTCTAGCAGAGGTTACACCAGCTGTTGTGCAAGAAACCCTGGGTATGTGTGTCTGATGATACGGTTACACTTATTGCTATATTCAGCTTTCAGTTCGGTACTTTCACATAGCAACGCCAGGGCAACATGTTGCATGGGTACAGTTGTGTGGTTGAATTGATAAGTAAAAAAAACTTTAAAAAACAACAACCAACAACAACACACCAACAAGCATTTCTAAGGGATTATCACACAGGTTAAAACTAACCCTATATTAAGACATGCTTACTGGTGTAGTAACCAATAAAGCTGTGTCAAGGCACCTGATATATTTATTAGTGTGGCATGTCCACAGTGCGTGGTATGGATTGTGTGTGAACACAGCCAGTAGGTGGAGTACTGCTTCTCAAGGCGGGACAGAGGTGTGCGGACTGAAGCTTCTCAGGGCTAAAGCTGCACTGATCGCTGCCACCAGAATCTGCCTTCCCCAGTACCCCTAGGTTGTCAAGCCTAGTTCACAATTATTGAGGTTGAGTTAAGGTATATTGCAGACTGACTCAAGCAAAATGAACTGAACTCTGCACTACAAATATTATGAATGTATATGGACTCACTATGAATATTGAATCTTCGTCCTAGAGGCTATCTTAGAACAGCCAGATATATATGAAGCTGCTCAGCAGTGACGTTTGGGACGGGGTCATCCACCAAGTTAACACAAACGCATGGGTCAAAGTTAAAAAATGACTTGTGTACATTCACGCCTATAAACAAACAAATAAACTAGTGGTGTACTTGAGCATAAATATCGAGTGATCCTGTAGTTGTAATAAAAAAAAAACTAAAAAAAAAACGACAACCAAATCTGATAGGTTGAATTTACTATCCTGCACTTAGTAAGATCAGTAGCCAATCTTAAAGATACAAGTATAGCCTTTAATAATACATATTAGCTAACAACTACATTACACTCTTACCTCAATATTCTAGACTAGCAAGTACCCCGCCACATAGTGACGCTTGACGTATTGCAAAGTACGAATGCAGTAGCAAAGTTATCTTACTCAGTTATCATTCTCTACCATTGGTTAAGGTTACATAAGTTTCCCTCTCCTACTCTCTTTTTTCTGAACTATCTGAGCTATTCTTCTACCCACCTCTCTTAGCTCTTTTTCTTGAGTCATGGAGCCCCCTTTTACTTTGTCTATCTCTCCTGCTTCTGAATTTCTGTCCTGAGAAACTTATGTCTTTTATTTTGTACTTTAGCCTTTCTTTTGAAAACTAACCCCCCCGCCTTTACTCGTCGATTCCACCCGCTTTTTAGTTATAATTAATCGCTCGCCTTTTTGCCTTCTCTTCCCTTCCATTTTAAACCTAAACCCCTTACCTCACCGATTCCATCCGCTTTTCAGTTACGATTAATCACCTTTTACCTTCTCTTCCGTACTTTGGCCTTCCTTTTTGAAACCTACGCCGCCTTCCATCGTCAATTGCACCCGCTTTTTAGAAGTAACCAATGAGGGTTAATACGTCAGGATTAACCCAGGTTAATAGGGGACCAGGAAATGGGGACACACCCCCAACAAGGGGAGTGGGGGTGTGGCCCCACGGGAAGACAACACCTAGCACACGTGGTAGAAAGCAGGCATAGGCTTCGTGTAGAAAGGGTAGCTAGATCGAGTGCAGAAGTCAACGAGTACAAACAGCAGACGATGGCTGATGAGCGCGGAGACGCCAGCGGTAGTCGGTCCAGTGAGGACCGCCCAAGGCCCCAGGGTCATCCACCAACTACCGCGGCGCCGTCGGTGGAGAGTATCAACCACTTGGCCAGGGCGCTGACGGGCCAGTTGGAAGGAGCGCTGTCGGCATCGATGGAAGGCCTCTGGGAGAGGCTGGATGCAAGGCTGGCACCCCTTACGCCAGGACCAGGGCTAAGGGAGGACGATCACAGAGGACCCCTTCCAGCAACGGCAGCAGGAAGCACCAGGTAAACCCCGCCGACAGTCGCACCCATTGGCGTAGCACCGCCGCGGACGGAGACAGAAGGAGAAGCGGCAGAGGGGTCAGGTAGCAGAAGACCACCAGGGACAGGGGGAGGCCCTCATGGAGATTCTGGTTCGAGTAAGGATGGTAGGGGGGTTTTTCTTCCAGGGTCCACCTGGGATGACTACGGCGGCTGTGCTGTCGTTTAATGTCGTTTAGAGTCGTTTTTGGGTAGGGGGTTGGCAGGGAGGGGATGGGGGGTGGGAAGGAATAGTCGGGTGGGGGGAGGCCAGGAAGTTTGGTATGGGATCCCCATCCTGGAGACCATACCCCTAACACTGGAAGCCAAAAACCCCAGCACCCGAGAGACAGAGCCCCAGTAACCGAGGGGCCCGAGCCCCAGCAACCGAGGGGCCGAGCCCCAGCAATCGAAGGGCCGAGCCCTGGCTCGATTCCCTGCATGGAAGGGTCGAGCTCGTCGGCCAGGGGAGTGTCAACTACCGTGGAGTCAGGGGATCCAGGAAAAGAGGTGGCAGCGTCGGTGACTCTGGCCAACCTGCTGCCCTCGGCCAGCTCGGCACTGACCCAGTCGGTGGAGGGAGTCTATATGGGAGAAGGGGTTCCTCCAGTGTCAGGCAAGCTGGCAGCAAGGATCCGGCGAGGGGAATACATTGAGATGGGGGAACTGCTGCCGGAGTTCTGGCAGGGAGTGAAGGAGGAGACAGGAAAAGAGGCCAAGCCCCGCCGAACTCGCAATGTGTCGGATATTCTGACATGGACTCAATGCTATGCTTCATATGTGGTGGTTCGAGTGTCACAATCACCAGAGTTGGTGGCAGAACTCATGGCCTACCAGACCACCATCCTGCGAGTGAGCCAGGATTTTGCGGGCCTGGCCTGGGTACGCTACGATCATTACTTGGACGATTTCCTGGTAATGGGGGCACCTGAGTGCGGTACAGCATTGGAGAAACTTGTGGAGTTGTAGGTTTGCCGATAGCAGAGGAGAAGAGAGAGGGCCCGACTACGGTATTGGAGTTCTTAGGTTTTGAGGTGGACTCAGGAGCCATGACAATTCGGCTCCCGGAGAGAAAGGTGGAGGAATTGGCTTATCTGCTCACTCAGTGGAAGGAAAAGAGAGGGGCCAGGAGACGTGAACTCGACTCACTGGTTGGAAAACTAGCTCCTGCATCTCAAGTGGTTCAGCCGGGGAAGACGTTCATGAGAAGATTGTTCGAGCTACAGAAGGGGCACAGGAAGCCATACCATCAGGTACGGCTGTGCCAATCATTGCAGTCAGACCTCCAATGGTGGGCGACCTTTGTCAGTGGATGGAATGGGGTGAACATCATAGGGTGGCGGAAAGAGAGGCAGTGGCCAGTGCAGGTGTGGACGGATGCGTCGGGGAATTTTGGCTGTGGGGCAGTAGTGCCGGAAGTGGAGGCGTGGCTGAAGCTGCCGTGGCCTGAATCATACGCGCCGGGGCACCTGGTGCTAAAGGAGGAAAGTATCACCCTGAAGGAGCTGCTCCCAGTAGTGCTCGCGTGTGCAGTGTGGGGCGAGCAATGGAGGGAGAGGGTAGTCCAAGTCCACTGTGATAACTTGGGAGTAGTGGCCTTAGTCAACTCGGGCTACAGCAAAGTGGCCCCAATTATGCACCTCCTGAGGTGTCTGTTCTTCATCAGGGCCCACTTCCAAATAGAAGTGCTGACAGTCCATGTGCCGGGGTTGGAAAACAGTCTGGCTGATGCTATTTCTCGCGATAATTTGCAAACCCTGTTCTTGCAGGTTCCCAGAGCAATGGCCAGGAGGGCAATCATCCCCGCCAATCTACTGTCACTGCTAGTGGAGCGTCAGCCAGATTGGACATCGCCGGATTGGACCAGACTGTTCAACAGCTGTTTTCGGCGGGTCTAGCGCCAGCAACTCGCAAGAACTACAATGTCAGAGAGCGTCGTTATGTGGGTTTTTGTCAGCAGCATGGCCTGCACCCGTTCCCAGCATCAGTCGGTATTGATAGCGTACGTGGCATTTCTGTTTCAAGAGAAGCTGTCGGCGATCATGGTAGGGAATTATCTGGCAGCAGTGAGATTCACTCAGGTTGCTCTGGGCCTCGGTGACCCCCACATGGGAGAGATGACTCGCCTGGAGTATGTGAGGAAGGGCTTTAAACGCTCCACAGCAGGAGCCCCCCCCCCCCCGAGAGCAGAGACTTCCAATAACACCAGGACTCTTAAGGCAGCTGAAGGGGGTGTGGAGTAGCTGGCCAAATCAGAGAGATGCAATATGTTTTTTCGGGTTTTTGCGAGCGGGGGAAGTGGTGGGCCAGCAGATGGTAGTTTCGATCCAACACGCCATCTCGCGTATGCGGACATCAGGATAGACAACAGCAGAGAGCGCAGCGTACACTGTCTATATCCGGACACCGAGGGAGACGCTGTGTGAAGTCGCCACGACATTAGCGGGGGAGGACAGGGGTAATGAGTAGAGGGTGGGGAGGAGTTGCTTGTTTTGCTTTTTCTGTCTGTTGGGGATGTATTGAGACTGGTGTGGGACAGTAAGTATTCATGTTTGAATGACCAGGTTGTTCGTATGACGAGAGATATTTCACTAAGGCTTGGGTGAGGGGTAGCTGGCTACCCCATGGGTCTAGTGGGCAGGAGCCCACCTCACCCAAGATGTGTGACCTCTGACCTTGTGCTATAGGGCAGAAAACGCTTGGGGTCGGAAGTACATGAGGCTTCGGGAACTTCAACAAAAGGCCATCCGGCTAGGTCCAGGCACACCCTCCAAACCTAGTTAGACAGGCAGGGTCAATCGGTAAGGTCAACCCTATTAAATGAGGGTTAATACGTCAGGATTAACCCTTGTTAATAAGGGACCAGGAAATGGGGGACACACCCCCAACAAGGGGAGTGGGGGTGTGGCCCCACAAGAAGACCACACCTAGCACACGTGGTAGAAAGCAGGCATAGGCTTCGTGTAGAAAGGGTAGCTAGATCGAGTGCAGAAGTCAACCCCTTCACACCCCTCCCCATAGGGTGGTTAAGGGTAGTCTAGTTCCTAAGTTCTCCGGCACTGGCACATAGAGAGCTGAGAGCCTGAGACGAGTAAGGCAAGTGTCAGGGCTGTGACGTGCCAGGTCTAGTGGGTAGGAGCCCACCTCACCCAAGACGGGCGACCTCTGACCTTGCGCTGCTATAAGGCAGAAAACGCTCGGAATCGGAAGTAGGTGAGGCTTCGGGAACTTCAACAAAAGGCCAGCCCGCTAGGTCCAGGCACACCCTCCAAACCTAGTTAGACAGGCGGGGTCAATCGGTAAGGTCAACCCTATTAAGTTCTACTGATTGTGGTGATACTTTACCTACCATAAATGAACGATGCTTTACCGAACCATACAAAGCTCATGAATTATTCATGAATACACACACCATCGTCGTACTGACACACAAGCGTATTAATCTGCAGTAGTACAAATTTAGCTGTTCTTGCTAAGTGAAGTACCAGTATAGCTCTTGATAATTAGCTCTGTTTTCTAGGTAACTATGAGTAAAGCCAACAAATAAGAATTTATTTTCTTACCTCAATGAACAGTAGGTACTGCAGAATCAATATAAGCCATTCTGACTGTCCAAATGACCAGGCTGAACTTTAAAAAAAAAAAAAAAAGTCTGGTAAAGGGTCTTTAATTCCATGGTCATTAGCTGCAAGTTTTAGTGACTTGAATACAAACAAACAAAAAAAAAGTATTTTCAAGGAATTATAGCACAGTCTTGAGCCTAACCCTAAAGTAAGACCTGCTTACTTCCATAGTACCAGAGAAACTGGAGGCAAGCCAAAAAAGCAGAGTTTTTGCGAGAGAAAAAGGAACCACATGCACATTTTAAAGAACATGTACCATCCATACACATACAGCACTAAATTTAATTTCTTATGTAAATGTCATTATTTGTGATAAAGAGTTGGGGGAAATTGAATTAAAAATACACTCATTAATAGAAGCATGTCTTATTGTGGTTATCTGAATGGTGTCCTGATGATAAGCATTTTACAAGAAATGTTTTCTTCTGAAGTCTCAATTGCCTTCTTGTCGCTACTGAACTTTCTCCACCACAGTTATCTATACTTTGACAAAGATGTGCTGCCACTGGAAATGCAATTTTCTGAAAAAAACAAACTTTCCATAATAAGGGGATTGTTAGTGGTATTGCAGTGAATCACACCAGTCTTTATTTGGTAGCAAGCCAGGTGAATTTTCCTAGTAGCACTTGGTCCTGTGGACATTATTTCCTGTACTTTTTGTTCAGATAAAAGATTAAAATAGAAGCATCAAACTTTCAGCGAGCATTCAGCAAGACCTTTTGTCCCAGACAAGATTGATACTGTAGAAGTAAT
>WLWD01005822.1_pt1 | contig 19172 bp, 9 predicted proteins | sample 6712731 | NCBI WGS metagenome assembly WLWD01 (sample SAMN12718690, study PRJNA576275) | sponge metagenome | isolation source: marine sponge | host: Mycale hentscheli | place: New Zealand: South Island, Marlborough, Capsize Point | collected 2014-11-01
CCTGCTATGTGACCGCAGCAGCTGAATGCGTGACAACTCATTAAATGTGACCGTCTACAGGAAAATTGGGCACAACGCGGGCCCTATCAAAACAAATTTTGTGCACTTACACATTCGTCTTCATCAGTACAATGAGCTCTCTGAATTTTAAAGCTGTTGCTTCAGCCGTTGTCGATATATGCACCCTAATCATTACCTTCCATCCCCCTCCCTCCCTCCTCCAGCCACAAACAGCATTGGACATGATTTATGGTGAAACATCACATTACGGAATTGTATATATATATTGCAGCCTTATTTTTTTCTTAAATATTTCCACATCATGCGAGTTGTATGCTTGTTATTGAACTCTCGAAGTAGCATGCGCGTAGCGAGTAAATTCAAAGAAAATTGTATTGTAACCAGTTGAGAAAAAATATCAAAGCAGCAATAAATCACTTATCACACTCTCAGACTCGTGCTATAAGTATTATATATAATGTGTGTGTGTGTGTGTGTATGTATGTTAAATGCTTGATACGGATCATGATATTCTCCCATAGCTATGGTGTGCAGCTTTTCTGATATTTCAATACTGGATATGTTTTATAAACTTGTCCGTAAGCTATTGCAATGTTTCAAGTGGGAAGCGTGCTTGGAAAAGAAAGGCAGTATAAGTGAAGTCAATGAATGGAAAAGAAGGCTAACCCTCAGGACTCATGGTTACCAACCAAGTGCTTTAACATGTACCACCCTTTCACCTGTCATAGTAACTATTTATTTTATTTTTGAATCATTACCACTGATGAAGGCTACAGTCTGTAGCTGAAACATTTGGTTTTTTAACTTTTTTGTGTTTTTTGGTCAGCGATTATCTCTAAATATATTAATTATGTCTACAATACCTGATCACATAGGATTTTACAGATTTATGCAGTATACTCTTGTTGTTACGTTCTTCAAACATTCTAATATACTTATTTCACTCCTTGGTCATGAAATACTGCCTGGCATTTCACTCGCTAGCTGTATTGCACTCACCATTGCCTCGTGAAAATATAGCATACAAGTAAATATTCCATTCATGCAACTAATAGTAATGTGTTTATTTATAACTGGTTATATTTAAAATTCATTGACTTCACACACTATGTACATATGTACAGTAATGTAGTAAAGCATTTAATGGCAATTGTTTAATATTGGGGTATTGCAGAAATATTCAAGCAAAAATGTTCTGGGTGCAATAAATATTATACATCTAACTGTTAGCTATGTATTAAATTTTACCGACGTTTTATGTTTTATGTTATGTAGTGCAGTCCACTCTGAAGTTGTCTTGCCTGAAGTCATCAGTGATTACAGAAATTCACAGATTCCACTATGTACTTTTCCATTCACTTCTGAACTGTCTATGCCGAGCTTTTTTTAAAGAATCATTCTAGTTTTTATGTAAAATAATTTATTATTTTCAAACGTTATCATTCATTTTTAATAGCCGATATATATGTACACAGTAAAGCTGTATGAATCATTGGGTACAAAATAAAAGAAAAAAAGAAAAACAACAACAACAATACAATGGTATTTATGATAATAAAATCAAATTGCTGCAGATATTAATTACAGTGTATGGAGTAATTCTAAGACTGATTAGAAGAATGCACAAAATGTACTTTTATTATAAATGCTCACATAATAGGCTGGGCTTACCTACTACAGCTAACTTTCTGTTCATCTATTTTGAATAAAGCTCCAATTACCAAGCTTTCTAAATTGAATATCATCCAAACTAAGCAAGTATATTATAACTTGCAATTTTGCCAACAAAAACATTCAATCAATGTTTACAGTACGTTCTGGTCAGTAGTTTACTTGTAATATAAATTTGTAAGTACAATCGCAACTAATTACACATCGGATAAATGAAATTACATATCCTTTCGAATTCAGTGCTGCAAAGTACAAATCCTCATTACATCTGGCTTTATTATTGTTGTTGTGTTAGGTATATTGATGTTGCATATTGAAATGGCCCAAGTGGGATGAAAAAGAGGGAAAGGATAGTCTGGTTATAATACACAAGACTAATAATTGGGATAAAGAGTTTGATGATGATACAATTGAATGCAATGGTATTTATAACGATAATTAACTCTGTCAATGGCTTGGGCTCCCTATGCTTTATTGTTAATAAAAATAATAATCATTATGTAATAAGTAGTCAAAACAGTTTGCTACAAGCTTGACAGACTACAGTAGTTCACAGGAGAGAGTGTCACAAATTGTGCAGTGAGTGATTATGTCTATTGTTAGCAATTCATGGCATGTGAGGTCTTCTTATTCATGACAATGTACAACAATTTTATGTATGTACTAGGCTTAAAAGATCCATCATCGTAAGATTAGAAAAATGCTGTTTGGTGCTGTTAGCCACTTTATCACTGTAATGTATGTGAATCAGTCGGATAGTTTAATGCATTACTATAAAAACAAACAAACAAAACAAAACGAATACCAAACACCTTATCGTACTGTCCAAGATACTTCATAATCAATGAGTTGGTCTCTCAATGGAAGATTTACCATTCAGAAGGCCAGTGCATCAAAATAGGGGCTAGGGCTAGGGCTAGGGCTAGGGCTAGGGCTAGGGATTCATTTTTATTCTGTTTATAATATGCCGCAGAATTTTATGTGTACCAATATTAAACCATTCGATCGCATATCTAAATTGGGAGTGTATTAAAAATATAAAATAAATAATATGCAGGGGCTTGGTTGCAGGCTCTCCCTATCTCCTCCGTTGGCCTCCGTTTAGATAACCCCTCACTTCGGATAGCTGTCGGCCTGAGACTCGGCACTGCCATCTGTGCCCCCCATCATTGCCAGTTCTGCGGTGCTGAGGTCTCCTCACTCGGCCTTCATGGACTGTGTTGCCGGAAAAGCGAGGGAAGGCATTCTCGACACGCATCCCTTAATGATATCATAAAGCGTTCGCTTTCCACAGTTGGGATCCCTTCGAGGCTCGAACCCCCTGGCCTTTCATGCTCAGATGGCCAAAGACCAGATGGCATGACCCTAGTACCTTGGAGTTCAGGTCATCCTCTGGTCTGGGATGCAACATGTCCTGATACTTTTGCTTCCTCATATGAAAGTCGGGCCACCTTGGAGGCTGGAGGTGTTGCATCCAGGAAGTCTGCCAAGTATGCACATCTGGCACCTCAGTTTATTATACAGCCTGTCGCCATAAGAGACCTCAGGCGCTATAGGGCCCTCTACCCTATCTTTTCTAGAGAAGTTAGGCAGACCACTTGGCCACGGAGACCCCCGCTCTACACAGTTCCTCCTTCAGCGGCTGTCAGTAGAGTGGTACAACGGGAAATACGGCAGCAATTTTAGGCAGTACAGGCAACTAACTTATTCATCATATTTAATAAATAAATTTACCATTATCCTTTATTTACTCATTTCTTAATTCATTTATTAATTTATTTTTTTTATAATAATAATAATAATAATAATAATATGCAATTTTAAATAACATTTCTTATAATAAAATCAGTCTCTGTATAAAATTAAATAAGTCAACAGTATATAAGATAAATATAACAATATCAAAATTGTGTGGTAGTTAATTTAGAAGACAATTATCTTCTTCACTGATGCCTTTTCTCCATAGAGCACATCCTGCAAGTAGAACATAAACGGGAAAACAAATATTAAAAATTTTAAATTTAAATGACATCATCAGGGATCTTGTGCATGTATGTGAATGTGTGTTGGTGCATGTGTGTGCGAGGAAGCATTGGGTCAAATCAAAGTTTTAGTAGTTAGTTTTAAAAAAATCTCTCACCATTTCCTCAAAAATGTCATCATGGACCAGAGAGCTGTCTCATTTCAAAGACAGGTGTGACATCAGACCTGGGGTAACACCACCACAGCACAGCACAGCATACTGGCTCCCTATGTTTAAAGCAACGATACATCATAACTATCAATGTCTCTTTCAGGAGATAAAGGGTACCCAAAATAGTATTTGCATCCTACCCCTTCCTTTTCCAATGGCTTCATTATACGAGCAGCAAAATCCAAAATCAGTAATAATGTAAGGCCAAGAAACGTGATGCGTAAATTATTTTCCCAGTGACCTATCTTTATCTTCTATTATTTTGATGCAAATATTGTTTTAACAACGAGAGTCAATTTCAGGGTGTTCCCCTAGTTTGATTCCTTAGGACTTGCAGTATGTTAATAAGCTCATTTTTTTTTAAAGAGAAAACTGCTGAGAAGTACTTTCTTGCTATTAGTTTTGGGTCCATCCTTAAAATGGCTGGACTATTCTAGTGATTATGGCAAAAATAAGCCTTCTCCTCTGCAACCCCTCTCTCTCCCCCCCCCTTAAAAATTCACATCTCATTGTTAAAATTAGTTGTTGAGAGAGCAATTGAATGAATGACTGTGAGCTGGGCCAAAACTAGACTCCACTTTCTCATTTTGAGTCAGCAGTGTGTTAATGGTAACCCTTTTGTTCCACTTTGTCCACACCATAGTTCAATATAGGCAGGCAGGGAAGAAGGAAAAAAAAAAAGAGAAAAAAAGAAAAGAAAAGAAAAGAAGGTCAGAAAAAAGGATGATAGATAAGGAACCCCAAACTCACTTGACTATCCCATCTGAGGAGCCAGTTGCTATGACATTATCCTTGTTCCAGCCAAACAACTGAACACACACACACACACACACACACACACACAGATATAGTTTAGATTATGACATTCATCATATGCACACACAAACACATGCATGTACACACCTCAGAAGAGGTGTCTGTTATGGCTTGAAAAAATATGGGGTTGACAACAGGAATTAAATACTTCTGTGGTGTTCTAGTGTTTGGGTAGTCCTACTCCTACTACTGTCTCATCAATATGTAGCACAACCACAACATCTTATCTCCAACCAAATTAACCACACTACTAACAACAAACCAGCCAACCATGTCCTTGAAGGTATGTACATAACTTGCAGTGATGATGCTAGTGAAGTGATATGTATATGACCTGATTGTGTTATGGTACCTTACAAACACACTCACATACTTACACACACATGTACACACTTGACTTGACTTGACTTCCACTGCGAATGATTGGTCACCTGGCCTCCCAAGATAGGGGGGAGCAGGACAGCCATACTCACAGCACATCACTGGCACAAGCTCAAGATCATAATGGATTTTATACCAATATCTGGTCAGCCAGCAACCAGCACTGAGCTGCAGGATAGACTGCACCACTTCTCGTGCAGATGGAAAAGCTAGGATGGATGCAAACCCTCCGTAGCTGGAACAGACTGGAATTGGGTCCATGTGGCACCATGAGGCAATGCCCTGGTCTTGTACCCACCTACTCCAGTGTGCTTGGTTGGACCATGCTTAGTCTGGAACCTCCCCTCAGACCTGTTCACCATGGGTGACCCTACAAAGGAATACTAGATTCCAAGGTAACATAGCTCCGAGGTTCATTGGTACACTCAAGTCCCTCCACCACGACAAGGTGATGGCCCAATGTACACACACACACACACACACACACACACACACACCAATCCTTTAGGACAAAAACAGCAATAAAGAGGAGTGAAGGGAAGGGGGGGGGGGGGGGGAGGGGAGAATTAAAGAAATAGTGATCTGCTATGGGAACTTTCTTTTGACCCGTACTGTAGCTTGAAACAGATTCACATAATAGATCAAACTAGACAGCTAGTTTTAAATAACAGATAAATAACTATATCCAATAAAAGAAATTTTATTTTAAATTAAGTCTAGTCTGGTCGGTGAAAAGGCCCCATCTCCAGAAACTATGCACATGAACACTCATCCACCTGCACGGACTGTACTAGTGGAGACAACATGTCCGGCTCTCACACAGCACCAAACACATAGACTAGGTTACCAGACAAATGCCAGGTCCCTAAAGTCTAGGTTATGCCCCACACATACATAAGGTGACCTACACACATTACTTCCATGCACTTTTTAAAGAGTCAGGATTCATGGTTGCAAGTTGGGTTCATGGTTGCCAAGCTTTAATTAGTGATAGGAACGTGTTTAAAAGGTCAGGATTCATCGGTGCAAGTTGGGTTCATGGTTGCCAAGCTTTAATTAGTGATAGGAATGTGTTTAAGTTGGTGATACCAGCACTACAAGCCCTACCTTAGTTCCTTACATAGCAACTACGCCCTCATCAAGTTACTGGACTGCCTGTCGATGAGGATGAGTTCCGAGATGAACTAGCAAAAGCGCTGCCAATCCGCTACAATTTCTGAGAAGAACTAGGGCAGGCTCACTAACTTAGATAAAGTCGTGCTCCCACTCTCTATTTCTCTCCCCTAACTTAACGAAGGTAACCCACATACTTTGCATCCCTGTGTCCAAAGAGTTGAAAATATGATTATGTATTCTTTTAGTGCAATTTGAAGACAATTGGCTAGACCAATTTATTAAAAAATTTTAATTGGCTATCATGCTCATGTCAATATACCAGGAATTTAGACAGTGCTATTGTTTTCATTTCATTGATCCATGATGTTATATTCATTAGGCACAAGATATAATAGTAAGATATTTCATGGTGAAGGTGGACACATAATGATGCCTTGTTATCCTAAAAGTATAGGACATGCCCAAATGCTCTACACACTCTCTGACTCCATGGTGGATTAATGATACCAGGAAATGATGTTCACTGCTATGCTATGTTGCCCATTCATATATCTGCAAAGTCACCAAAACAATGTATTCTAAATATAAGATGTAGAATTATGAAAGTGGTTAATACATGTACATGTGAGTAATACAGCAGATGACAGTTCTCTTATACTACAACTAACAGCTGCATTTTTTAAAAACTTTTTGTGTCATGTAGTGATGCTGCATTTAGTTCAAACACAAACACACACACACACACACAAAAAAAAAAAAGAGAAAAAAAAAAAGAGAGAGACCACCAATATTAATCAACAATATCCACCATCACTACCCACAAGTGGTATCATACAAATACCATAGCCACATTCCAACAAAAAGTAATCAAGTCCTTTTTACATGTGTCAATTGAGAGTATGTTTTGCTTACTCACAAATAACTTACAGAAGTAGTCATAAATTTCAGAAATTTTCATAAAATTAGCACTGGGTAACTTTGTAGTATTGTCCTTGTTAAAACAAATGAGTAATTGCATGTGGTGTTCGGATACTGTAGTGAAATTTACACAAAGTGTAGCCTCTTTTAGTTAACATCTCTAAGATGAAATCATCCATGTATCCGTGTACCCACCTCAGTCTAAGATGTGTACACTGATGACATGAAGATGAGAAGTGCACCAGCCAGATCATAGCCAACAACAACAATAGCTGTCATAATGCAATGTTTACACACATTCACGTGTCTCCACAATGAGTTCTTGAAATGAATAATACCAACACAATTTCCAATTTGTATTAACCACACTGTTTCCAGCATACACACAAACGCAACACATCTTGCCTGCCTCGTGCCACATACACACACACACACACAATGGCAGCATTATACACTGCTTTGGTTGTTATGGTGCATCACTGCTACTGAATCAGACCACCGACTTGACCCAACCGATGACTAAATAAACTGATGATAGCTACCTTTGACTGGGTTGTAAATTCCAGCCATTTGACTCGCCTTCAGAATTAGTTCAAGTGTATGTATACAATTTACGAATAAATTTTATTAATAGTAAATTACAAGAACAACATCAAAGGCAGTCGGTGAGCGCAAAAACAACTAGTAGAGGTAGTAACCTTCCAAAATGAGAGATGATACCAAAAATAATAGAGAGAGAAAAGTCCAAATCACAGTTTTAGAGAGAGAACCAACAACTGAAGGAAGAGAAAGTAATCAGTATAAGAGAGTAATTCTAACAGTAATTAGTGCAAGAGACAGAAATAGGAATACTAGTGAGTGAATGAAGGCGTGAACTAGTTCAAATGTAAATTAGTATTAATGATCATAAGTTAGTTTTCATGCAGCAGCTTCAACAGCTACTCTACTGCAGATGGACTGTATTTGAGCTCAATTTCCAACTTTGAATAGTTGGTTTTTGAATTGTTCTCAATACTATAAAAAGTTTCCTGTACTTCTTTTTTCCCCCTATTCAAGTGCCAAAATACCAATACAAATTTACTGAATATTTTTTCAGAATTTCACAATTGAAATCAAGTAAATCTACAAGTGTAGAATGACCCCACAAAAAAACACCCACCAATGAACAACAAAATAAAAACACAAGAGTGACTGCTTTGAGGCAATAGTCCCTCACCAAGAATAGCTGATGACTGCCAACCAGCAAGGCAATCATGAACACACAACAAACATTATCACATAAGCCACATAACCACAACTACATCTTGGTTGGATCTCACCCAGATGAGGGACCCACAAGCACTCATGTATGTACATGTATGTGTAGAGACTCCTGCAATACACACACACACAAACACACACTCACACACATAAGCACCTTACCACCAGAGTTTCCAAGTAAACATTTTTTATGTATTTACAGGGAAATTCAGGTATAAATTTGGGGGAGTCTGGTAGTAGTTCATTTTATTGTAACAAATAAACTAGTGATGTGGGCACCAACACTGTTTCATTACCTTGAATTTGCACCCCAGCAAATGCCAGGCATTTAATCACAGCTGGGTTGACTGGTGGGGCTGGTGGGAGGCAGAGGAAGAAAAAACTAAATGGAAAATTGCCAGAGTGGGGCTTGGACTAGGATCTCAGGCCCAGGGCTACACCATACACGCACACACACACACACACACACACACACACACACACACACACACACATACACACACACACATTTACAGTGCATTCTCAAAACATTTCAAGTGATCTATTCGGTCATTATAGAGTGGGAAGCTGCGTTTGTTTTTTTCTATTCCCATAAAATTTTGTATTGAGTTCCAGAATAGCACTCTTCAGTTTTGGAGGATACTGGGAGATAGTTTTAACTACTTCGGAGCGAGCTTTGTAATGGTCCAAGCCAAGATGAGTAGCTTAGAGTAGCACATAACAATCAGGTAAAGCCATACTAACTCGACCAAACTATCACGCAAAAACTACAAACAAAAACAAAGGAAAAAAAGCTAAAATATCTCGAGACTTAATTACATACACTGACTCAGGTCTATCCACTATTCCCAGTATGCTCAAGATCCCTATCAGTACTCAGTCTCAAATTCAACCAGAATGAAGTATAATTACAGAACATAAAACAAAACAAAATAAAAGACACACAAAAGCAAGCAAGAATATAAAACAGTATGGATAAGCTTAAGTATAGCAAATAGAAAAATGAAAGCACAAAGTAGTAAAGGAAAAATAGGAAGGACTGAACAGAACTAGAGCACTAAGGGTGCAAACCCTCAGCGCATTATTACACAACTAAGATTTTTTCAGATTACTTTAACTTCTAACTACCGAGGACACACGCGGTTAAGAGAACATACGTGAACTATAAGTGATCACATGACTGCTGTATGATGTAAAACCATGTACGCAAAAGGTAAGGTTTGTTGCATTTAGCTTGCGCTTGTTTGGAGCTGAAGTTTCTCCACATTTCCTAGGAAACTAGCTCGAAATTTGAAAAAGTCTTAAATTCTCATACTGGGTTAGGTCATACTTGTTTAAAGGTTAGTTCTGAGCCATTCATGAAATCGAATGTTAACAGACAGACAGACAGACTGACAAACACACTACTATAATTCTCTCGAGCATGCGTGCTGAGTGTTAATAAGAGTTACATGTTTATATGTGTGTGTAAATGTGAAAGTAGATACAATGGAGAATACTTAATAATATATAAAAGTATAAACTGAGGTAACTAGGATGAACTGATAAAATATCAACAAGAAGATTGCAGATACACTGGAACCTCTCTTATCCGTCCGTCTAAGTTACGGACACCTCTGTCTACCAGACACTAATAAACAGTGAATGACTGTTAATAAGCTACCAAACCAAAATCAATGAATAAAATTGTGTAAATATTTTCACGTGTTACTTTGAGTTCAATTGCGGTGTTGAGGAGAGTGGAACATGGAAATCAAGATGCTAGTTCAGTGGGCCCCACTAGTTCTAGAACTTAACGACTGGAGGGAATGGAAGAAAGGTCACTTTTAACTCTAGCAAGAAAGCTCGAGATAATTATAGCAGAAAATAAGAAGGAAAGTCAGTGAGGTTAATCTGAACAGTTCTAAAGCTACCAGCGAATGTTACTTGAATGTGTTTCTGAGTTAGGGGACATTTCTTAGGTTTGGTCCCACACAGTTCTGGATAGAGAGGTTTCAGTGTAATAACCTCACCCCCCCCTCTCTCCCCCAGTTGTTTTTGTCTCACCTGCCCCAAAGTAGGTACACTAATTAGTAAATAGATGGTTCATTAGCACAGACCCATTGATCTTGTCCAAGGAAACATTAGTTGAGGGGTAGGGCTGCTGGTAAGCAAATATTTGGAAAGAAAAAAAAAGAAAAAAAAAGAAGCCTTCAGGATATTATAGAAGTGTAATAGATGTTGACCAACTCACGGTGATGTCATTACATTGAAATGCACAGAAAGTGAACTGTTGTTGTTGATGTATGCCACATCAAATGCCCAATATTTGTGGGAAAATCAATGTACATACACAAATAAAGCATAGCCTTTTTAGACTAGCTTCACTATAGGGACATATGACCTCACTACTCTGTGGCATATCTCACTGTATATTAGAAACATGTGTATACACACACATGCAAAAAGCTAATTATCTTGCAACCACTAGCGGTAATGCGCACCTGGTAGAGCCAGGATGCCTGTGTGCACTAAGCATGCACTGCGAGTCGTACAAGCAAAGTTCCTAGAGCCGGGCTAGGAACTCTCGCAGGAGCACAAGCCTGTCCTCACAGCAAGTGATGTAGGCACCCAAAGTCCCACCTAGACCATTGCTGTTTCATGAGAAAAGGCCTTGAATTTGCAACCCAGTAAATGCCAGGTACCCAATCACAGCTGGGTGGACTTGTGGGGCTGGTGGGAGGCAGGTGGAAAACAAGATGGAAAGCTGCCTGAGTGTGGGGCTTGAACTCAAGACCCTCAGGCCCTGAGCCAAGGACACAACCACTACACCACACACACACACACACACACACACACACACACACACACACACACACGCACACACACACACATACATATATACACACACACATACATATATACACACACACACCTTGAACCTTGAAAGAAAGCCACCCATATTGGATGATGCTTCTCTTCCACAAGTGACAAGTCTAAATCACAGTAACTAATGTTTTCAACGTGTAGTCACACATCTGTGTCTACCAATGTCTTGCTTGCGTATGAATGCTCTCTCACACACACTACACTGGTATGGCTTATCTGTCACTGTCATGCCTCCCATGGAAACTAAACACAATGAATAAAACACAGCCATGGAGGCTGAACACATGCACACTGTAGCACATGTACACTGTAGCACATGTACAATGAATAAACCACAGTCATGGAGACTGAGCACATGTACACTAGCACATGTATAATGAATAAACCACAGTCATGGAGACTGAGCACATGTACACTGTAGCACATGTATAATGAATAAAACACAGCCATGGAGACTGAGCACACGTACACTGTAGCACATGTATAATGAATAAGACGGAGCCATGGCATGTACACTGTAGCCAGCTATAGGTCATTGCTATACATTTTGGTGTAATTCATTGATCATGTCATGGATGAGAAAAAATAGAGCCATCTATTTTTTGAGACAGAAGGCATGGTAGTAGAAGAAACCAACAAACACCTTCAATTAATTGTATGATTTAGTTACAGTTTTAGGTGTGCCATATACTACTCTGACATAGAGGCAGCCCTGCACATGTGCATATCCAAAAAAATAAGATCACACAGTGGATACCAGTGATTGGTGCAACCAGCCAAGTTTAGCTACATCACCTAAGAAAGGTCAGGTTAAGTATCCAGCAACAGAAACATAACAATCTCACTTACATACACAAGAGCCAACAGACAGTAAATACATTTTCTTATAGCTAGCCATAAGTCTCAACTTGCACGTGCATATGCAGCCCCCGAATAAAGTATAGCCACCTAAACATCTCTAACCTTTCTTACATGGCCATTCCACCCAGCACAAGCTGTGTATTACTTTATGGAGACTGGACACGAGAAAATCGACCTTCCTTTTAACGCTGACTAGGTGGGCGCGGACTGTTGTTATAGTTACAGTCGTTTTACAAACAATTCTGAAAGTACTGATGATCCAGGCTGGACTCGAATGATCTCGGAATTTAACTTTGCTCCAACGAACAATAAATTGTTGTTCAAATATTAAGAATCGATGATGAATTTGTTGGTTATAACGTCAGGTTGGAAACTAGGTGAGGTCGCTGATGAATTATGCACGCACAAGAGCGTTGTGGGAAACATTTGAGAATGCTTATCTAAATTAGGTGAGAAAAGCATACAAACATACATATAATCAACCCATAATATGGGTTGATTATATGACATATTTGTACTGTATTTTTTTTACAGCAAAACTCTTTACAAAGGCCACCCATGCATGGGGACAAATGTTTTGATCTTTGTTAAGAGTTTGGTTGCTTTCAGAGGTTAGCTATTTTAGATTGTGGAAGATCATTTTGCGCATACTGTTTGCTGTCGTTGAGATTTAAGGTTGCTTTTCCAGAAATCCATTGTAGAGAGGTTCATAGCTATATGTTTACTTAGCTAATTGTAATATTAATTGTCATCCACTCTAGGGTAATTTTAGTTTTAATCAAATTTTCTATCTTCTCCATTATTAGTTTATATAGCTGTTCTTCAAACTAAGGGTTTTTTTTAGTTAACCAAAACAGTAGCTACTAGCAATGGAAAATATGAACTCCAGTGATCGGAGTGATCATTATTAATTTTATCACAAACTTTCTAAAAGAGAACCTACAAATCAAGAGCAATCTTTCAGATCATAAATTAGAGGTTTGCTTGTTCCAAGGAGTAATAAGCAATAAATTATCTAATTGGATGGGGCAGGAAGAACATTCACTGTAGCTATGCACTATTATACAGTGTTTCCATACAAAATGTCGAGGTTGTTCAACATACGTCCATTCTATAGCTAACTGGTTGTTATGACGCAAATTTCAAGTCTCTCTACATACTCACTAGAATTTAGCTTTGTTGGTTGGTACTTTTATGTTACTGCAAGTCTAAACTATCTGCCACAGTAACAATTTTTACCAGTGCATGACTGACTAAGTAGAACTACAAGTAAAAGTGAAATAGTTGAAGTTGAACGAGTTACATTATTTTGATTACTCTGTATCTATAATATGCTGCAATGCCATATTTGCTGGTTTTAGTGGTGGATTAGTATGCACTGCTTGCTTATTGTGGACTTCATATCCGACTCCGTACAACAGCCAAAATGAATGTAACCACTGTTGTAATAGAAATATATTTGTAGTAGTAGTTAACCTCCTCCACAAATCCTCCCACTCCTGTTGTGTGAGATTTCACTGCGTAATGAGTTACTGCACAAAACTATCAATAAGTATAACCAACAAAAAACAAAACAAAAAACAAAAAAAACAAACAAAAAAGCAACAAAAAACAAACAAAGAAAAGAAAACCCAGTGGGTTCAATGAAAATGCACAAAGAAGTGGGATATGATAGAATGACAGGTGTTAAGAATGTTCGCAGCTTCCTTTCCAGTTATCTTGAGAAGGACAATTCACTAGGGGGCCACCACCTTCTTGTGGGGGAGTGGCCTACACTGGTAACAAAATTCTGTGCTTGTTTTGCCATACGACGAGCATCAGCAGAATTCCACTGTTCACTGCATCTAAAAATCAAGAGCATAAAAATATTTCACAATTTCTTTCTCAGCCTTCTTTTCTCATTAGATGTATTCTCTCTCTTTCACCGGCTTTTTGAAAACAATAAAAAGAAATTAAAAAAAAAATGTTTGTCTATCACTAGGAATCCAATATGTGACCGTCTACAGGAAAATCGGGCACAACGCGGCCCCGACAAAAAATTTTATTTTTGGCACTTACAGACTCCTTGGCAAGCAGATATTAAGCTCTCCAAGTTTTATCGCCATAGCTAGCCATTCCCGCTATATATCGCCTAACCGTTCCCTTCGTTAGGCTTATTTAATACAATTTTAAGAACTAAATCGTTCTTTTTGCGACGTCTACGCATGCTGCCCGATTTTCCCCGTAGACGGTCACATATGTATTTCTCTTTTCACAGGCTTTTTAAAAACAATAAAAAGAAATTAAAAAAAATGTTTGTCTATCAGTAGGAATCCAACATGAGACCACTCGATCAGGGGCTTCTCTGGCATTTCTAAGTGGTCTGGCCAGGAATTGAGTGTGGTGTAAGAGGTGTGATATACCAAACCACAGTAAAAAGCATCTGAAGCATTTAGTAGAGCTGGCATTGTTCAAAGTGCATCTATTGCGTATTTATCACAAGCACTCTGCTCATGCTTTCAAAAAGCATTACCTTTGAGAAACCCTCGAGATAGCAAAACAAAAGCATTCTGGTAGTGCAATTATAACTAGCAAAACAATATTAACAGCTGGTTTAGTCACTTCATGTATTCATTGTTAACTTTCTGGCACATACAGTAGGAAACAAAGAGTAGTCTTCAGTCACAATACCAAAGCTATTTTATTTCCAACTTGCAAATCATTCTAGATAGAAAGTTGTAATTTATACTACCGTCTAGCCAAAACTTCTCTTTGAAAATCTATCTGTTCGGTTGATGTGGACTTCCTTACACAATAAGCTGTGTGGCGCCTTAGAAAGAAAAAAGAGGAGCATACACCCACTTTTGGAAAATTATCACTCAGCCACAGAGTGTTTGTGTGTTAAGCAAGCGGTCCGGGTTCAATTCCTGGTGACAGCCAAACATTTAAAAAAAATTTGTATGGTTTAAAAAAAAAAAAAAAAAAAAAAAAAAGCCGTGAAAGAGAGAATCATCCACAAAAATATTTGTACAACAACTAACACAAAAAATTAAACATACCTTTAGTAAACTAATTTTAGTCTGTCACATGAAGTACAGCAAAAAGACTTCAGTACTCTGCAAAACACATAACACACACACATGTACACACACACACATGTACACACACACACACACACACACAGAGCAGTATGGTACATATAAATAATAGCTGGATAATAAATTTAGACATCATTTGATTGAACTCAGATATAGCACTCGCACTAGAACAGTTAAAAATACATCTCACCTAAGTATTACTGCCTTAAGGAATGCTTTATTGCATATATATTTTTATTAATGCTCATCTACACAATCACATAGGAACCACGATGTCAAACATTCAGTATACACATACGGCAGTTCTGCCTTCTCAGTTTAATGCCAATGGCACAAACCTGCACTGAGCAAAACTTCAAAGTAGTGAAGTGTGTGAACTGATAAAACAAAACAACAACAACAACAACTGTCTTGTCTCCACCCAGAGTGGTCAATCTCAGGATAACTGTCTGTCGGAACCACCCCCACAAAGGAGGAAGAACTGACCTACAGCTATCCGTCTGAACTTGGAACAGAACCTGTTATTGATTACCACCACATTTATCTCATCATTTAACACCCACACCTTACATTTGGCCAGCTTGCGGGCGCCTCTCATCTTAAAACTTAATCATATTCATCTCAATCTCCACCTACTTCCTACCTATCTTAGTTCTATACCATATCACCCTATATAATCTGTACCAACTCGCAATCAATTATTATTCTTGCGCAAATAAAGTCTAAGTGCTGGCGGGAGCCTCTGTATATCTGACTGACTAATTAGATGCCATTATAAGAATTCTGGTCCTTCGAGAACTTTATTATTAACTTCATTATTTTCTCTTTATTTTTTATTATTTGACCTTCTTTACACCTCACCACCAACAACAAAACCAAGACATATACAGCTGGTAAATGACACGAATGGCTGCAGTCAAGTAACTATGTGTGAAGTGTTGATGCATGTATACAGGAGGACATATGAAATGGTATACAGTAGAATGTCAGTTATCTGGATAAGTTGCGACTGGGAGGTGTTCAGATAATTTAAATGTTCAGAGAACTGAACAAAACAGAAAACGTATTATAATTATGTAATATAGTATTATGTATTCTTGTTTGTACATGCTATTATTAGATTTATGGTGTTCGGTTAACTGAAGTGTTTGGATAATGACATTCTACAGTGTTACCAAGTAGCATCAATTTTTTGGCAAATTGCAGAATTAATTTCAGGTACAAAGTCACACCTCAAAACCACAAGCAAAACATTTTAAAGTCACTGACTTAAAACACAAGTAGAGCTATTTTACTTGGAAATATACACCAGCACAGTAGCCATTGAATTTCCTCGTCAATTATTAGACAAAGATTTTGTAGGTCTCCTTTGGAGCACTTGCCAAAGTGGCTTCATTATGATCAAGCATTCTTGTGCAAAATGTACAAGTTCGCCATAATTAATACCGCTGGTGCCACACCCAGTTTACTAACTACCTATATCACTGCACAGTTTTATATAACTGGTGTAGTTTTTTACTTAATCACTCAGGTCCCAGGTCCTTCCAGAGAAAGACACAATTAGATAGTGACCCCGCCTTGAGTTTATAATGTCCCTCCAATGGCATTGATGAAAGTGTAGCTATGTACTGCAGGGTTCAGGTCTTCTTAACCCTTTCACCGCCGTAGACGCCACGTGGCGTTTTGCATTTGGTCGGCTGTTCTCCTGTAATAAAATCGAAATGATAGTACAGGTATTAGTTGTTGTTGTTTTTTACAATTAAAAAAAAATATGGCTGCTGGAACGCTAACCGTTGAGTTGTTTGTCCTCCAAAAAATATTTAATAGTACGAGGTTGAGAAGCTCAGAATCCATCAAATAGAAGATGAATAAGCATGTACTCTGTTTGAACCACAGCTCTGAGACATTCAGAAATTGAATTTCAGTTAGTATGGTTGGTAACAGTAAGTCCAAATTTGTAGCTATTTGTTGGACTAATAGACTTTTTTTTTGCATCATAGTAAACAGTTTTGACTGTACCTGCTTTTAGAACATATCTCGTTGCTGAATGTCTGTGCAGGAAAAAAAAAAAATATTATTGGCGAGCAGAGCGAGCAAGACACTCTCAGGGGTAACACAATTTAAAATCGGGGATGTTTGTTTGTTTATATGTTAGACGTATGTATGCCATTGTGTACTTTGACCCTCTCGTATTTTCGAGTTAACTCAGCATTCGACCCCGTCCCAAACAGTATCCTCCGGTTTAACGATCATTACCCGTATCATCCTAGAAATTGAATTGTTTACTGACACTTTGAATTTTTTTGTGGGTGCAGTTTAAACTCAAAAACTTACTGGAGTTCCATTTCTATCAAGTTAGTTGCGGTGGTAAGTTAATACGCTATTTGTCATAGTTATAAGCCCTATGCAACAGTATTTACTTGAATATTTATTGTCAACTACATTTAACACGAAGGTAAGTCTTGCGTACGTATGTTCAGTTATGTGAAAGTATTGTGCATTACAAAAATATCCCAAAGAAAAAGTTTAAAGAACGTGACTTATTTTTTGTTTCAATTGAAACAGTTTCGGGGAGTGGTTACTATGGCATTGAATGCCTTTACCGTATAATACATGATTTAAAAACTCCACTTTTTTTTAGTAGCTTGAATATTAGAAGTTAAAACCAAACGTTTAACACTCCAGTGTAGTATTAGGCTCGCTCGCCATTTGTGCTCAAGCACGTCACTAGTTACATTTTCATGTTACCGATGTCGTCATAAACTTGGCGGTGAAAGGGTTAATGAATCTTACATTATCTGGAAATCACAGGACCATAGAAATACTTGACTCCAGCCCCTGTGTAAAAAATGACTAACTAGTGGTGTGCTTGAGCACAAATGGCGAGCGAGCTTTAAACTACACTGTTGTTACTCAAACTACTAAAATAAAGTTGAGTTGCTAAATTACTAATATACGGTAAAGGGGATTCAATGCCATAGTAACCACTCCCCTCAACTGTTTGAATTGAAAAAGAAGCAACAAAATCAAGTCACGTTATTTAAAATTTTCTTTGTGATATTCTTAATAGTAGTTGTAACGCACAATACTTTCACATAACTGAACATACCTACGCAAGACTTACCTTCGTGGTTCGTCTAGTGGACAATGAATTGTCAAGTAAATGCTGTTGAGTAGTGCTACAACTGTGACAAATAGTGTATTAACTTACCACCGCCACTAACTCGAATAGAAATGGAGCTCCCAGCACCCGCAAAACAATTCAAAGCGGTAAACAATTCAATTTCTAAGGTGATACGGGTAATGGTCGCTAAACCAGAGGATTCTGTTTGGTGAAGTTTGGGACGGGGTCGAACGCCGAGCGAACACAAAAATACGGAGGGTCAAAGTACAAAATGACATACATACGTCCAAACATATATATAAATAAATAAATAAACAAACATCCCCGATTTTTTTCATTTTTACCCCTGTAAGTGTCTCGCTCGCTACGCTCGCTCGCCAACTATCATCTGTACCATTACTTTTCTTCTTTCACTTATTTCACTACTGTAGCTATGTGTGTGCGTGTGTGAGACCAGGTGATTGTGCATAGCTATCGTCAGGTCATTGACCAAATGATTCGGGAACTATTCACCTTTCATTTGAATTCAATACTTTACAAATGAAAAGTTGAATCAATATAATGTGTGTGTGTGTGTGTGTGTGTGTGTGTCCCCGGCCACACATACAAATGGTTTCAAAGGATTATTCTGTTAGTAAATGACGTGACAAGAGTTCTAAAAGTTCAGACTTTAAGTCGCTCCCTATATTTCAGGTTGTCTAAGTGTGCATTAAATGGAAATATCTACCAGTCAATTAAAATGATTTATATTAAATAAAAAAATAATTTCACAAGGCCTCCTTCTTGTTAGTGGAGTTAAGAAGTCATTCCAGAGTTCCTCACCTCTAGTTGTATTGAAGTCCAGGAGTCATCACGTGTACACCAG
>WLWD01001064.1_pt1 | contig 19164 bp, 11 predicted proteins | sample 6712731 | NCBI WGS metagenome assembly WLWD01 (sample SAMN12718690, study PRJNA576275) | sponge metagenome | isolation source: marine sponge | host: Mycale hentscheli | place: New Zealand: South Island, Marlborough, Capsize Point | collected 2014-11-01
TATTATACGTAATATAAATGCTATTTCCCTGTGTTATTGCCCTCCGTAATTGCCTGTAGAGGGGGTGGGGGCTGGAATCCCCCCCCCCCCCAGAAGAAGTCTCCCCTCCTAAGAATCTGAATTTTTTAAAAATTACAATTATAAATGGCAACTCAGAGCAAAATTATTTTATTATTAAAAATATAAATCAAAGCACAATTCTTCTATTTTTTTTGTTTGATAATAATCAGCTAGGCTGAGCTGTCTCAATGTCACTTCCGCCATCATTCTTACTCTGAGTCACTGACTTATGAGATCAACTAACACAACCAACTGGGTGATTAGCCCCTCAAGACTACTTAGCTTGACATCTCTGAAGTGTAACAGTACACAATTTAAAATTAGCTGTCATAATAGCATTACTCCCCCCCCCCCCCCCCCCTCGGAGCCCTCCTCGCTGCATAACTGGACATATTTCCCCTCTTTTTATTTGGTCTTTTGCACTCTTATTTGGTCTGTTACACTGTTCGAAATGATATGACTACAATATAAATTAATTAAACCCTGGCAACTCTTGGAGTTATCACCAGATAACCACCCTCTTCCTTGGGCTTTGCCCTCGGGATCAGATGTAGCAATAATTTCTCGAATTCATGGTTTAACTATTATTGGAGAGTGAGTGAAGCGAGCTTGACACTATACAGGGATAACAAATTGAGAATAGGAGATATTTGTATGTTTATATAATTTCTAGGGTGATATAGGTAATAATCGATCAACAAAGGGTTCTGTTTAGTGAAGTTAGGGACGGGGTCGAACATCCAGCGAACGAGAGGGTCAAAGTACAAAATGACATACGTACGTCCACACATAAACAAACATCCCCGATTTCAATTGTGTTACCCATGGCCTGGCCTGCCCCCCCAGTTCCCCCAGGCCTGTATTATGATTGATGAAACTACCGACATTACAAATCAAGAGCAAGTTACTATTGTTATGCGTAGGATAGAAGATGATTTTGAGGTGTATGAGGAATTCTTGGGCTTATATGCTGTTCCTTCAATTGATGCTGTCCAACTTTTCTCAGTCATTAAAGATTGCATGCTTAGGTTCAACTTGCCCTTAAACAAACTTCGGGGACAGTGCTATGATGGCTGTAGAGTGGTATACGATCAGGTGTGGCAAAAAGAGTCCAGGATGAAGAATCTATAGAGCTGTTGTTACTCATTGTTATAGCCACTCATTGAATCTTGCTGCTTGTGATGCTGTTAAGAAATCACAGATCGTAAAATCAGCTCTGGAGACAACACATGAGATTACCAAGCTTATAAAAAAATCACCTCGACGGAATGAAATTTTTAAACAATTGAAAGATGAAAGTGATTTGTCCTCTGAAATTAGTAGTGTTAATGTGAAAGTTCTTCGTTCCACTCGATGGACGGTGCGTGCTGACTCCCTCTTCAGTATTATAGATAATTATTCTGTTTTATTGAGCACTTGGGAGACAGCGGGTGAGATTACCAGAGATACAGAGAACAAAGCACAGATTCAGGGGGTATCTTCACAAATGAATACATTCAATTTTCTCTTTGGTACTTATTTGGGTGAGTTGGTTTTAAGACACACAGACAACCTGAGCAAAACTTTGCAGCATCAATCACTATCTGCAGCTGAAGGGCAAATTGTTGCAGACATGGTTATTCGCACAATTAAAAAACTTCGAGATAAAGATTCATTTGATTTGTTTTGGCTAAAGGTACTGAAGATGTCTGAATCACTTGATATGGAACCTCAGCTTCCACGTCAACGCAAACGACCCCGAAGACTTGAAGATGGATTAGCAGATGCAGAATTTCATGATGATGTCAAGGCCTACTTCAGACAGCATTACTTTGAAGCCATTGACCTCATTGTTAACTGTATCCAGGATCGGTTCCAGCAGCCAGGATACATGTTGTACAGTCACTTGGAGCAGTTACTCGTAAAGGCATCAGAAAAAAAGAGATTTCGAAGAGGAGTTAGAGTTTGTTTGTAAATTTTATAAGGAAGATCTGGATCAAGAAAATCTAAAGGCTCAATTGTTCACTTTTGGAATTGAATTCCAACAGACACGAAATAACCACAGCACTCCAGCTGACATTTTTGACATAAGGAATTATTTCTGTTCTTTGTCCAATGCTCAAAGAACTTTATTATCTCAAGTATGTAGGGTGCTCCAGCTTGTTCTCATAATGCCGGCTACAAATGCTACTTCAGAACGGTCCTTCAGTGCACTCCGACGTGTCAAGAATTACCTGCGCAACACCATGACACAGCAAAGGCTAAACAACCTAATGTTACTACATGTTCATAGGGATCTAACAGACAAACTTGATTTAAACATTATTGCTAATGACTATGTTGGTGATCTGAACACAGAATCAAAATATTTGGAACTTTTTCATAGTTTTTGTATCATCAGATTTTAAAAATAATATTCAAACATTATAAAAATTGATCACAACCTCATTAAGAAGGCATAACCACACCCACTCATGGGCGTGGTTTGCATGGCCTGACCAATGTGATTTTGCTTGCTACACCACTGAAAAGTGATGGTTGTGATTAGGTGGAAGCTTACTACATGAGTACAGATAGTGTGGTTTAAAAAAAACTTTTATTGTATTTATACTATTTACATATAGAAGGAAAGATTTGCAAATCATTTGGTGCTAGTCACTTTAACAAAGAGGCCAGCAAGAACTATCAGCAACTCTCAGACATGGAACGTGCGATGTTGGAACAAGATAATCCTTTAGACACAGTGATGACTAGTGCACAGATTAACAGGAGAGCAAGGAAAATTATGACTCATATTCAAGATGATGTTATAATTTACCAAGTTTTTTCATGTATGTAGTGGTATGTGAACAAGAGAAGCATAGGCTTTTCTAAATCATAAATGGGAACCTTTTTAGGCTGTCTAATAGTGCGCAATATATATATATATATATACTGTGTATGTAAGTTACCCTGTTATGTGTAGTTTCTATGAATTTAGGTATAGAGGTAAACTTTGGTAATATTCCTGTACGTAGTAGTCAGGTGCTATTAGAATAGGCTAATCTGCTGTAATATCACTTGTTATACATGGTACATAAGCATCCTTGCAGTACTGGCACTGTGCTAATAGAAGCCAACACTGTCCGATTCTGGTATCCATTATTGGCGAGCGATGTGTTACAGGGGTAACACAATTGAAAATGATCGATTATTACCTATATCACCCTAGAAATTATATAAACATACAAATATCTCCTATTCTCAATTTGTTATCCCTGTATAGTGTCAAGCTCGCTTCACTCACTCTCCAATAATAGTTAAACCATGAATTCGAGAAATTATTGCTACATCTGATCCCGAGGGCAAAGCCCAAGGAAGAGGGTGGTTATCTGGTGATAACTCCAAGAGTTGCCAGGGTTTAATTAATTTATATTGTAGTCATATCATTTCGAACAGTGTAACAGACCAAATAAGAGTGCAAAAGACCAAATAAAAAGAGGGGAAATATGTCCAGTTATGCAGCGAGGAGGGCTCCGAGGGGGGGGGGGGGGGGAGATAAGACTATTATGACGCTATTTATAAAAGCAATTACCTGCCTGCTCACCCACTCGCTCCTTACACTTCCGCGAGCAGATAGTCAAGGTTCTATAGATAGTCTTGCACAGGGGTTAGTCATCCCTTCCCCAGTTTGTTTGTTGTGCCTAGTTGATTCATATTACGTCAGTGACTTCAGTCACGTAAGAATGATTTGCGCCCGACTAGCTGACATGAGACAGCTCAGTCTTAGCTGATATTATAAACAAAACAAAAATAGAAGAATTGCTTTGAATTTATCATTTTAATAATAAAAGAATTTTGCTCTGAGGTTGCCATTTATAATTGTATTTTAAAAAAAATTCAGATTCTTAGGAGGGGAGGACGTCTCTGGGGGGGGGAGGGATCCAGCCCCCACCCTCTCTACAGGCAATACAGTACGGCAATAACACCGGAAATAGCACATTTATATTACGATAATATGGTAAAAAAAGGTTTCAATGCCTAATAGTAAACCACTCGCCGCAACGCCGAACTGTTTGAATTTAACAAAGAAAACAAACGCGTGCGGAAAAATCTAATCTTCTACCGCGGTTTGGGCATTACCGTTTTATTTTTTAACTCGATGCTGGCTGGGAAAACCCCATAGCAACCATATATCACTAAATAGACCAAGAGTTTGGGATTCCCCTCATTTTTTGATTGAGAAAATCGAATAATATTTAAGCCATCTACTAATATTTCAAAAAAAAAAAAATTTTTCCCCAAAAAAATCCACTTTTCCCATCAATAAAAAAATAAAATAAAATAGAAATAATATTGTTTGATGCATTTCATACCAATATTATATTAGTTCAACAATAAAATATGTTGTTTGTTGTGTGTGGTGCTGATTGTGATCATGTAGGAGACATCTATGAGTGTCCACAAGGAACATACGCCATTGGACGTCGAGCTCCACTACAAAACAATTTCATATACACAAAAACACCAACAACAAAGATATTTGTAATACAAACAACAAATTATTCATGATCCTATATAATTGCAACTTTATGATGTATTGTATGCGGTTTCATACAGGATTTTTGTTTGGGGTGGGGCTCCGAGTGCACTTCGTCACACCCATTTTTTGGAACCTACACTACTTTGATGCACATCTTTGCATACGAGTCTATACTTCACACTGATGATCAGTGTTCGGTCCTATGCACTAAATGGCTCAGTTATGATAGGAACATAATGGGATACAATATCAGACTAAAAATAAATGCTTCCTAAATGTTCATTTCTATTCAACTCCCAAAATTCTAGGGGGGAACCCAGCGCTAGCCTCCCACTGTATGAACCCTGGTATGTATACTCCACACTGTACATGAGAGAAACAATCGTTGTATTGAGAAAGTGTAATTTGAAAATGAAAAGCAGTACAAGCACACACGTGGAATTCAACTTACCCGGCATGGATGGTGTCACAGACTGAACGATCCCTCCCATAGGATCCGGAACCTCCATACAATACCAAAAAAACACAAGACAACAATGACATTTGTAACATAACAGCTGGCCTCGCTGAATTGAGCCCCCCCCTCCCCCGTCATTACTTTTCACTGACATTCTTGTACCATAACCCCCCCTACTTTTCACTGACATTCTTGTACCATAACCCCCCCCCTCAGCCCTAGCCCTAGCTGACACCCAAATATCAGTAAGTTGAAATGAAATTCAACTTACCCGGCATGGATGATGTCACAGACCGAAAAAGACCCCCGAGTTCGTTCTCTCTCAGGTTGGATCCGGAAGCGCCACATACTGTTTGTTCATGGTTGCTCTCTCTCTCTTTCCACAAATGCACGCACACACATACACACACACACACACACACAGAAAAAAGAAGCTACAGGTGAATACAGATCATAAAAATAAATGTATAATTTATTATACATAAATTGACTGGTGTACACACACACACACACACATGAAATTCAACTTACATGGGCATAGTAGTCACGATCCAAAAAGATCCAGAGTTCCCTCCCAGGTTGTATACGGAAGCGCCACATACTGTTTGTCCACGGTTGCTCTCTCTCATTCCACAAATGCACACACACACATACACACACACACACTAGAAAAATGAAGATACAGGTGAATACAGGTCATAAAAATAAATGTATAATATAAATTGACTGGTGTACACACACACACATACATGAAATTCAACTTACATGGGCATAGTAGCCCCGATTGGAAAAGACCCCCCCCCCCGAGTTAGTTCCCTCCCCGGTTAGATCTGGAAGCGCCAGAATAACATTTCAACTCCACGCACACACATATACATCGAGTGTGAAGCTGCACTACAACACCACAAAAACACAGACAACGACAACGACAACAACAATACATATTACACCTTTTGGGATGTTCAGGGGAGTGGGGGGCGGGGGGAGCAGCCACAATTATCAAAGTCTGTGGTCCTTCACACAAAAGATTATGGAATATCAATGGGTGTGTTGTCATCTTTCTCTCCCCCTACCTCATCCACCCGACTCTTGTTCTTCGATTCCCGCCTTCTCCGACCGCGAGGACGTCCAGAACTCGGAGCAGGAGGAGCCACTTCCTCTTCTTCATCACTGGAACCTGCTGCCTATTCGTGTTTCATCATTGGAAGACTCAGGTCCAGTATCCTCTCCTTCATCACTGGAAGACTCTGCTCTTGTCGCCTCATCTGCGTAATCGGGGTCAGTGACTGCATTCACATCTGGTCCTAGTAGTATATGTGGTAAAACAATTTTTTAATTTTTTTGAAAATTTGAAATTGTTCAAAAAACCACAAGCCACTTTCAAATCTCAAAACTCAATGAAATATATATATATATTATAGTTAAACAGCTTACTCTATCTCAATATAGCTATAAATAAGTCCTTTCCACAACAGAAGCTTGCTATTTTTCAAGAGAAAGACAAGAGAAAGACAAGCTTACCTCGATCATCTTCTTTACTCCCATTTTCATATCAGAGTTGGCGGGGTCTGGTCCACCAACCTTGATACAGGGCCTCCTATAGCCCTAGATGTCGTCTCCCTTCTCTCCGCTTGATCCTGAGTCGCTAGAGTCAGCATCAAGCAAGTCTAAAACTTGCACCGCATTGTAACTTCTAGACGCCATCTTCCAAAAAATGACTTTGAAAAATTTTTTTTTTTACATAGTTACCGGGGTCACATGACACGCTCACTTTTTTCCTATGATGTAATAAGCATTACCTAAGACTGTACGTAATAGGGAGGTCCCCAATTGAACTGGCGATTTTATAAAAAATGGAGAAGACAGTAAGTCAAACCGCAAAGTCTTGGTCGGCAAAGAAGCGGTTGTTTCAATGTGTTATGCTACTGGGCTCAAGCAATTTTTAGCTGCTTCCACAAAGCTCTGGAGATGACTGGATCCATAAATGAAGCTGCTGTGAAGAAGGTAACTTTTTTTTTAATTCGACGGAGAACCAATGTTGTTGTTTTTTTTGCCGAGGAAGAAATAAACGCAACTGCTGTGAGATACTGTCGAAGCAGTCTTGGCTGAAAGCTATTTTAGATGCTTCTCCAATGCATTGGGCACCTGTGTATGCAATCTGAAGGTTCTAGCTATAAAGTAACTATTTTTAAAAATTCGGAGAAGTCAATCGGTCTTCACCCGCTTCAAAGCGGGAGTGGGAACAAAAGGGTTAAGTAGTAGTCATAATGCACAATACATACTTTCACACAACTGGACATACCTACACAAGACTTCCTTCATGGTTGTCTAGTAGACAATGAATTTCAAGTAAATATTGTTACGCAAGGCTTATAATTATGACAAATAGTAGTCTGGCGCAGCCAGTCCCTTTACCTAGCCACTACCGGAGAAAGGGTCTGGGGACAATCATGCACGTTGGCTGTTCTACAGCCAAGATTTTGGGCTGTGGTTAGTTAACATTTTTTTGTCGTTTCCTTGAAATGAGTGGGCATCTTACCACAAGTGTACATAACGGAGCCCATGTTCCCGAACTATCAAAGTGTTGCTTACGCAAATGCTCTGTGGTTGTACTCAGGTCAGCTCGTCCAGCAAACCGTGGGCGCCGTAACAGTAATTAGACAACCACTACCACATTCCTCTAGAACAGCCAAGGTGCATGATTGTCCCCAGACCCTTTCTAGCGTAGCGGTTAGGTAAAGGGTCCGGCTGCGCCAGACTAGACAAAAAGCACATTAAGTTACCACCGCCACTAACTCTAATAGAAATGGAACTCCGGCAAGTTTTAAGTGCACCCACAAAAGAATTTGAAACGGTAAGCAATTCAATTTCTAGCATGATATGAGTAATGATCGATAACCAGATGATTCTGTTTAGTGAAGATTGATGGGGTCACCCACCAAACAAAAAAAAATGCCAGGGTCATAGTACAAAAATGACATACGTACGTAGATCCTAACATATATAAATAAATAGCCCTGAATATTAATTGTATTTCCCCTGATAGTGTCTTGCTCATTCGCCAATAATAATATATGTATGTGATAGTCTGGCGTAGCCAGACCCTTTACCCAACCGCTACGCGGGGAAAGGGTCTGGGGACAATCACGTACCTTGGCTGTTCTAGAGCTAGCCCCACGATTTTGGGGGGTGTGCTGCTGTTACAGACTTTTAAAAAAATGTTTGGTTGCCACAAGGAATCAACCCAGGACAACTTTCCAACCCACAAGCATTTTGCAATTAAGCTACAACAACCAGACAGCAAAAAAAAAAACACATCAATTCTGTATTTATACTGTAAGGGTACTGCTATGCTACAATCTCACTCTCAACAGACCAACCAATTCTCTTTATTCAAAGATTCTTTTTCTAGGCTGGATATTTTTTAATGTGCTAATTTTTCACTACACATTTTCTTTCTCAGTCTTCTTTTACTCATTAGATGTAATCTGTTAAGTTTTGTGAAATTATCATTGTTTCCTAAAAATATTAAACATAGCCTCAACTCATTTTGTTTGCCCTTAACCATACAGTTGTGTCAGAGTTTGTAAATAAAAGCTGGAGATGTGTACTCTAGCTATGTCCTAACTGCATATCCAAAAACTTAAAATTTTCACCTCTTATGGGTACACATATTTCTGGTGAATGTAATGTTGTTGCTTCACTGGAGCTATTTAACTCTTAATGTCCCACGCTATACAAAATCGGTCAAACTTTTACCACAATTTTTTTTTCAGTGAAGCGCTCGTATTTATGAATCCTAGCCTCTGCATTAGGTAAAGATCACAATGAGAAAAAGCTAGAAATAGTCAGAATACACCTAAATAGAACAGAAAAATTTTCCCGATTTTTTTCTTATCTAGCTACACGACCGCTGTGGAGGCAAGCATGGACGCTGAAGAAGTACTTAATATTTTAGAAAAGGACGACGAAGGGAGTTGTGATTCGTTTAGTTCTGAACATTTAGTATTATTGGAGACAGCTGGGAATGTATCTGCAGAAGAAGACCATTGTTCTGGAGAATCACAAGCACATTTTGAGGTCAGACTCTAGCTAAATGCTAAGTTGATAGTAAGCTACAACATTATGGTGTATCATACTATGCAGGTGCAACCCCCTGATCCTAGTACAAGCTACACCAGGACCTATACAATAGCTGATATCCACGACATGCTTGATTCTTCTTGCAGTGAAACTAGAGTTTCAGATGAATCATCTAGTAGTGATTCCGACTCAGACTATAATTTGAGTAATCCAGAGGCGGAAGTTGGTGAGGGCCTGGATTTATCGTCTGGTGAACATGAAGAAGCTCCTTCGTCTATTGGTGAGATCGATACAAGATATGGGTTTAGAATGGACGTTGAAACCTATGGTGGTAGTTTAGAACATGAGTCTTCTGATTTTGGTAGTGGTACAGATGATAGTAACAAATACAGTGATGGTGATATTCATAGCAGTAATGAAGTTAGCAGTGGTGACAATGATAGTAGTGAAGAATCAGACTATACAATGCCAGCTCCAGTAGGTAGGAAAAAAATACGGAATAGTGAAACAGGAAAAGAATTGAAACGAGGGAGAGGGCGAGGTAAGGGACGTGGAAGAGGGCGAGGTAAGGGACGTGGGCGAGCACGAGGACATGGAGGAGCACGGGGACAAGGACAAGCACGGGGACAAGGACGGGCACGGGGACAAGGAGTTGGAAGAAAGAAAAAAAAACTTTCTACATGCAAATTGTCTGATACTGATTCTAAGGTCCCAAAAACCCATACTTTCAATCCTGCACGTGAGGTTGGACCTCACCTTCCATCAAATATTGATATAACATCACCTATAGATATTTTCAAATTATATTTTGATGAAAATATTGTTCAAGTTATAATATCTGCTACTAATGAATATGCAGAAAAAATGAAAGATGTCAAGAAATCAATGTATCGAAACTTCCAAGAAATGACAGCAGACAATATTTTTGCTGTAGTAGGGATTTTTATTCATATGGGATATCGTAAAATTCCTCGGTATCGACTCATGTGGAGCCTTACCAGCCTTTGTTTTGATCCTATCATTTCCAAGGTTATGAGTAGAAACAAATTCCAAAGTTTTCTGTCATTTTTACATATAGTTAGTTCAGATATTGAGAAAGAACTGCAATCTAAAGGTGATAAGTTGTGCAAAGTTCGAGTGCTAAATGATCACCTTCAAAAACGTTGCCTAGAGTTATACCAACCACATCGTGAAATTAGTGTAGATGAGCGCATGGTTCGCTCAAAAGCACGTTTTTCCTATCGCCAGTATATCCGCAACAAACCCACTAAGTGGGGGTTCAAGTTGTGGTGCCTCTGCGATTCACACAATGGATATACATGTTCTTTCTCTGTTTATCGTGGAAAGAATGGCGAGATACGGAGTCCTAATGGTTTGAGCTATGATGTGGTGCAGAGTTTGATAAAGCCATTTTTATTACAAGGATACTCATTATACATTGATAACTTTTATACCAGCCCTGTACTTGTTTTAGATCTGTATAAGGAATGTATTCATGTTACTGGCACATTAGATTGTAGCCGTATAGGAGTACCTTCAGAAATAAAAGAACTAAAGAAATATTATTCCCGAAAAAATGTTCTTCGGGGGGATGGTGCATATATTAGAGATGACGTCTGTGTGTATGCAGTTTGGAGGGATACCAAATGTGTGGTGGTACTCTCTAATGAGCATGCAGGTCACTCCGAGACCAAGGTTACAAGAAATATAAAGGATAAACGTGGTGCAACAACAAAGCAAGATGTCCCAATTCCAGCAACAGTATTTAGTTACAACCGCTACATGGGAGGGGTGGATCGATCGGACCAATTAATAAAAAATTATAATGTTCTCCGCCAAACCAAAAAGTATTGGAAAACTTTATTTTTACATTACATTGATATAGCAGTTGTAAATTCCTACATTTTATACAAACATTTGCACTCAGATTCTCGACAAAGGATGAGTCATTACATTTTTAGAGAAACATTAGTGAGGCAGTTATGTAAAATTGAAGTATCCATTTGTCAGACAGTGGCTGGAAGAAAATCTGACCCAACAATAGAACACAGGTCTGAAAGAATGCCAACTGGTAAAGACTGCGTGTATTGTCGAATTCAGTATGGTGTACGTAGGCGTACATCACGAATGTGCAGCAAGTGCGAAGCTCCACTCTGTTTACTTGCCCGTAATTGTTTCAAAAAGTTTCACCAAATTAATTTTACTGAAAAAAGAAATCAATGGCTACTGTCCAAACGTGTGTCTTCACCATCATCTGAACTTCCAGGAAGACCAATGGGCACAACTGTCCCTAAAGGTAGAGGAAGAAGAAAGCGTAAGAACTGGTAAAGGGTTTCCGTTTTTTCCTATTTTTCACAGGAAATTTCGATATTTCAACTATTATTTCAATTTCTGACTTTCAAATACCTCCGATAGGGGTCGAATCAACCCCGGTCAGACAGTGGGTTATAAAGGCCCCGATTGTCGCGATATGTTTGACGCATGAGCGTTTATATCTAAATAAACGAAATCAGCAGGAAATTTGGATGATTTTGATATATTTTATTGTAACTTTACAATACAAAGTTTTTTTGCTATGGCGGTTGGAAGTGGCCAGACTTATACTGCTAGCGAGGTGCTTCATATCTTACAGGAAAGGGAGGAATGTGAGGATTCGGTGAGAAATCTAGTTAGTTCCTTAGACCTAGACGCTGAAAGTGAAGATGGAGACAATCCTGAAGGTGATGGAACTCTTGAAGATGGGTCAGCTATGCTTATTCCTCCTGAATTTTTGAATCCAGGAGCCATGGAGCTTCTTTTTCACACTATCAACGCTACCTCACCTGCAGAAAGGGATTCTTTGCTCTTAGAAGAATCAGAATTTAGTGCTCAGACTTTCTTCAAAGAAACTACAATTGAAGATACAGGTTTGTATGCTAATGATAGTACTTGCATAGCTTGATTCAATTCATGTGTGTGATAGCTCTGTTATTGCAAAGAGATGCTTCAATGTTTCAATCCACTCAAGATTTCAGCGGTACTAGTGCAGATGACGAGAGTGATGAAGGTGAGCAAAATGAGCGGGCTACTGCTGGACAGAGCCATAGAAGTAGAAGAGGAGGCTGTAGTAGTCGAGGTAGAGGAAGAAGGAGCAGGGCCAGTATAAGTGGAAGGGGCATGGGTAGAGCAAGAGGTGGAAGGAGCAGCAGTAGAGCAAGAGGTGGAAGGAGCAGCAGTAGAGCAAGAGGTGGAAGGAGCAGCAGTAGAGCGAGAGGTGTAAGAAGAGCTGGTAGAAGAGTTCAAAATAGAGCTAGAAGAGATGATGAGTGTTGGGAATGGAATAAATTGAAAGATTTATCAAACAAAATCAGTAGTATTTCATTTTCTGGTAGGGAACCCGGACCAATTGGAAATGCAGAAGGCATCCACGACCCATTAGAATGTTTGCATTTATTTTTGCCTAAAGAATTTTATGATAAGTTGCTGATTGAAACTAATCGCTATGCAGATCAGCAGAGAGTAAATGACACTAATCCATGGAAGCCTGTATCCATGGAAGAGCTTATGGCATTTATTGGAATAAATATTGCTATGGGGATTATATCACTGCCATCACTTTATGATTATTGGTCAGTGGAGCCAATTCTCAGCCATTCTTGGTTTCGTGTAATTATGTCTCGAAATCGTTTCAGAGAAATTTTACGTTACATTCATATAGTAGACAACACTACTGCCCCTGATCGAAATAATCCAACTCATGATAAGTTATGGAAGGTACGACCACTTTTAGACTTGTTGTCAGAAAATTGTCGAAAAATGTATGCACTTCATCGAGAGATCTCTATCGATGAAAGTATGATAGGAACAAAGTGTCGCCTATCATTTATCCAGTATATGCCCAAAAAACCTTGTAAATGGGGCATCAAAGTTTGGGCATGCTGTGATGCCATCACTGGATATATTTATGCATTCGATATTTGTGACAGTGCCTAGGAAAAGGGACCTTTTCCGTAAAAAAATGAAAAATGAGTTATTCATACCACTGTGTAGAGCACTTCTTATGGAGTATTTTGATATCAAGTTTATAGGCAGGCGCTCCTCGGTTCACTAAATATAGAGCGGCAATCTGACCATCTTGAGCACAGTTATTTCGAGAAAACTGCAATTAAAACTTCTCATTCAATTTCTCGCGGAGTTAACGTTGAATTCCGTAATCTAACCGGAAGTCCGCGTTACGGGTTACGTAAGACTGTTACTTATGCTTAGAAAATGGTGGCGATCAGCTGAACGGCAGTAAGTTATAGTTGGGGCCGCTTACTTTATTGATGGGGGAGGCCTTACTCAGTTTAGACCCTACATTGTGTAAGAGTACTAGACAGGTATGTCTTTAAATAGCACTGGATGCAATTTTGCAGACCGTTTTGTGCTTCTTTTTTTCTTTTTTTTTCTGTTTCCAACAGTTTGATAGTTACAGTAAGTCATTGATACAGTCACTCTTTTAGAAATGTTCAACTAGCTTGGTTTGTTAGTTCACTGGCTAGCTAAGTTTAGGATTATATTTGTCTTGCAGCCAGCTTGTTGCCTGTTTTGGAACAAATGAACAATAGGAATCTCTTTAAATCAATGAACAAAAATGATGGACTTTCAAAATGTGTTGCCTTCTCTTGTTGTAGTGTGACCTCATCATCACTGAAACCTTTGTCCAGTCAGAGACTTGCTGATTCTTCTATTGTCTTCACAAAAATAGTCCCAGGGGTCTCCAGGTCTGCAGGCTCCAACTACAGGACTCCATAAATAGCAACATCAACCTATATAGCTTGATTATTCACATTTACTATTTCTATTCTGTTGCTGCAAACAAAAACTTATAAGAATATTTACCCGCGATTATCCGAGGTAGGGGTAATTTGTTGCTAGGCAACAAATTGAATTCGCCCACGATTTTCAATTACTCGCGGGTTGGATTTCCGTGCACGCCCGGAAGGTCAAAATAGAGAGTAAAAGGTGACTGTGTTTAAACAGGGCGCTCGGACCTTTAACAACAGTTTCAGCCACGCAAATTTGGTGTCAGTGTAGCTAAAGGGTAGGGGATACCTGTGGGCCAATAAAAAGAAAACCAAAAAAAAATTTTTTTTGTCGGTGTTTGGGCTCTACTGTACATTTTTGATGTTACGTAAAAGGTCCCTTTTCCTAGGCACTGTCACATTTATGCTGGTGCAAATCCTTCTGTACCCAATCATCCCAAAGGTTTAGCATATGGTGTTGTCATGAATTTGATGGAAACACTGTTACATAAAGGTTATGTACTCTATACTGATAATTTTTATTTTTCCCCAGACCTTTTCGCAGATTTGCTTTCTGGAGGAACTTTAGCTAGTGGGACAGTGCGATTGAATCGTCACAATTTTCCTCCTGATTTGAAAGAAAAGGTGAGAATGCATCGAGGAGAATTCAAGTTTGCCTACTATAATGAAATGACAGCCGCCCACTGGTATGATAATAGAGATGTTTATTGCTTGTCAACTAGATTCAGTGATTCCTTGACTACAGTGCGACGACGAGTAGATAATGAGGCTAAAGATGTGACATGTCCAGACATAATAAGTGATTACAATAAGCACATGGGTGGCGTCGACCTTGCTGATCAAGCAATGTGCTATTATTCTATGGGTCGTAAAACAATGAAGTGGTGGCGTCGTGTGTTTTGGAGAATGCATGATCAGGCCATTACCAATGCTTTCGTAATATGCAAAGCTAATTCTTCATCTGATGCTAAAGTTGTACGGCAGAAGAATTTCAGAATGTGTTTGGTAAAGGCATTGACAGCTCATGCGTTTGAGCTTCGGAAACAGCCAGGTCGTCCTGTTTCACAGAGCTTGTCTCGGCTTACTGGTAAACATTATATCTATCGCACTTCTGTTCGGAGACGGTGTGTAGTGTGTGCATACAAAAGAGTATCTGCACGAGGAAACAAGCGCAAAGATAAAAAGATAATGACATGGTGTCCTAAGTGCTCCGCCCATCTTTGCGTAGGAAGCTGCTTTGAAGTATACCACTCAAGAGTCAATTACCGACGGCTTAACAATTAACTCTGTATTGTAATTCCTAACTTTCAGAAAAATGTTATTGTTCATTATTATGGACACAAGTTCATTCACATAATTTTTAATATATTTCTGAGAACTCAAAATAATGATTTTGCTAAATAACAACATAGTAGCTAGTTTGATATAGTATCCATAGCAACAGTAAATTAAAAATCGTCTAAATTTGGTTGCCATGGCAACTACAAGCCAAGTCATTAGGTTCATCTGAAAGCAAAAATAATAACTATTCATATGATACCCACATTATATATAACAATTCTTTTTAGTTTTGGAGTTATTGGCAATTTTATTCAAGCCCCTTAAAATTCTTTTTTTTTGTCGCCTTAATTCGGCTGGCAAAGGGTTAATTCTGTATCACTTCATATTTCATAAAATTCAACTGTAAAACTACGAAAAAAATATTTAAAAAAAATTAACAAAAATTTCAACAATATATATTTTTTTTTGCGGGATACAACATGTGGTAAGTCATTCTGAAATCTTCTGGGTGTGGAGATAACTTTGTTGCTTACCTAGAAAAAATATTAGAAAAAATAGTTTAGTACAATGCAAGTTACAGTCACTTAAATGAGTATAGTCAAATAACCTTGAAAGTAAATTGGGACACCAAGAGTTAACCCTTTCGTTCCTGAATTGTTTGGACGCGCGCGGAAAAATCTAATTTTCTACCGCGGAATAGAGCATTGCCGTTTTATTTTTTTAACTCGATGCTGGCTGGGAAAACCCCATAGCAACCATATATCACTAAATAGACCAAGAGTTTGGGATTCCCCTCATTTTTTGATTGAGAAAATTGAATAATATTCAAGCCATCTACTAATACTTCCAAAAAAAAAATTTTTTCCCCAAAAAATCCACTTTTCCCATCAATAAAAAAATAAAATAAAATAGAAATAATATTGTTTGATGCATTTTATACCAATATTATATTAGTTCAACAATAAAATATGTTGTTTGTTGTGTGTGGTGCTGATTGTGATCATGTAGGAGACATCTATGAGTGTCCACAAGGAACGTATGCCATCGGACGTCGAGCTCCACTACAAAACAATTTCCTATACACAAAAACACAAACAACAAAGATATTTGTAATACAAACAACAAATTATTCATGATCCTATATAATTGCAACTTTATGATGTATTGTATGCGGTTTCATACAGGATTTTTGTTTGGGGTGGGGCTCCGAGTGTACTTCGCCACACCCATTTTTTGGAACCTACACTACTTTGATGCACATCTTTGCATACGAGTCTATACTTCACACTGATGATCAGTGTTCGGTCCTATGCACTAAATGGCTCAGTTATGATAGGAACATAATGGAATACAATATCAGACTAAAAATAAATGCTTCCTGGGGGAACCCAGCACTAGCCTCCCACTGTATGAACCCTTGTATGTATACTCCACACTGTACATGAGAGAAACAATCGTTGTATTGAGAAAGTGTAATTTGAAAATGAAAAGCAGTACAAGCACACACGTGGAATTCAACTTACCCAGCATGGATGATGTCACAGACCGAAAAAGACTACCGAGTTCGTTCTCTCTCAGGTTGGATCCGGAAACGCCACATACTGTTTGTTCATGGTTGCTCTCTCTCTCTTTCCACAAATGCACGGACACACATACACACACACACACACACACAAGAAAAAAGAAGCTACAGGTGAATACAGATCATAAAAATAAATGTATAATTTATTATACATAAATTGACTGGTGTACACACACACACACATGATATTCAACTTACATGGCATAGTAGTCACGATCCAAAAAGATCCAGAGTTCCCTCCCAGGTTGTATACGGAAGCGCCACATACTGTTTGTCCACGGTTGCTCTCTCTCATTCCACAAATGCACACATACACACACACACACTAGAAAAAAGAAGATACAGGTGAATACAGATCATAAAAATAAATGTATAATATAAATTGACTGGTGTACACACACACATACATGAAATTCAACTTACATGGGTATAGTAGCCCCGATTGGAAAAGACCCCCCTCCCCCCCCCTGGAAGCGCCAGAATAACATTTCAACTCCACGCACACACATATACATCGAGTGTGAAGCTCCACTACAACACCACAAAAACACAGACAACGACAACGACAATAACAATACATATTACAACTTTTGGGATGTTCAGGGGGGGGGGGGAGCAGCCACAAATATCAAAGTCTGTGGTCCTTCACACAAAAGATTATGGAATATCAATGGGTGTGTTGTCCTCTTTCTTCCACTCTCCCCCTACCTCATCCACCCGACTCTTGTTCTTCGGTTCCCGCCTTCTCCGACCGCGAGGACGTCCAGAACTCGGAGCAGGAGGAGCCACTTCCTCTTCTTCATCACTGGAACCTGCTGCCTATTCGTGTTTCATCATTGGAAGACTCAGGTCCAGTATCCTCTCCTTCATCACTGGAAGACTCTGCTCCTGTCGCCTCATCTGCGTAATCGGGGTCGGTGACTGCATTCACATCTGGTCCTAGTAGTATATGTGGTAAAAACTTTTTTTAATTTTTTTGAAAATTTGAATTTGTTCAAAAAACCACAAGCCACTTTCAAATCTCAAAACTCAATGAAATATATATAATATTATAGCTAAACAGCTTACTCTATCTCAATATAGCTATAAATAAGTCCTTTCCACAACAGAAGCTTGCTATTTTTCAAGAGAAAGACAAGAGAAAGACAAGCTTACCTCGATCATCTTCTTGACTCCCATTTTTAGTATCAGAGTTGAAGGGGTCTGGTCCACCGACCCTGATACAGGGCCTCCTATAACCCTAGATGTCGTCTCCCTTCTCTCCGCTTGATCCTGAGTCGCTAGAGTCAGCATCAAGCAAGTCTAAAACTTGCACCGCATTGTAACTTCTAGACGCCATCTTCAAAAAAATGACTTTGAAAAAAATTTTTTTTTGCATAGTTACCGGGGTCACACGACACGCTCACTTTTTTCCTATGATGTAATAAGCATTACCTAAGACTGTACGTAATAGGGAGGTCCCCAGTTGAACTGGCGATTTTATAAAAAATGGAGAAGACAGTAAGTCAAACCGCAAAGTCTTGGTCGGCAAAGAAGCGGTTGTTTCAATGTGTTATGGAAGGCTACTGAGCTCAAGCAATTTTTTGCTGCTTCTACAAAGCTCTGGAGATGACTGGATCCATAAATGAAGCTTCTGTGAAGAAGGTAACTTTTTTAAAATTCGACGGAGAACCGATGTTTTTTTTTTTTTGCCGAGGAAGAAATAAACGCAACTGCTGTGAGGTACTGTCGAAGCAGTCCTGGCTGAAAGCTATTTTAGATGCTTCTCCAATGCATTGGGCACCTGTGTATGCAATCTGAAGGTTCTAGCTATAAAGTAACTATTTTTAAAAATTCAGAGAAGTCAATCGGTCTTCACCCGCTTCGAAGCGGGATCCGGAACGAAAGGGTTAAAAAGTACTTTTTGTAGTTAGTAAACAGGTTAAGTAGCTAATTATGGCAGATTGCTGTGTCCATAAAATTATCTAACAAGTCAAGCATAAATAATCTATACATTCCTCTGAGCATTTAGGTTATAGGAATTTGAAGGAATTGCAGATGCAGGTGATCGTGGAATTCGTAATGGGTCAGGATGTGTTCGCAATTCTTCCCACAGGTGCCTGCCTTCCAATACTCTATGATAAGTTGCTTGAAGATTCAAACAGGAGTATTGTAGTTGTTGTCTCCCCATTGACAGCTATAATAGAAGACCAGGCAAGTGGGAATTGATGTAGGCATGCAAGTATTGTTAGCTTTCATACATTTTCTAGGTTTTGTGCTGGTCAACAAAGGGACTTTCAGTAGCAGCAATTCATAGTGCCACTACACCTGAAGTGAAGGCTGGTGTACTTAAGGGAGAGTATGGCTTAGTTTTTTTTTTACACCAGAATTATTGTTGGAGAGAAGATGGAGGGATGTGTTACATAGCAAGCCATAT
>WLWD01002744.1_pt1 | contig 19164 bp, 16 predicted proteins | sample 6712731 | NCBI WGS metagenome assembly WLWD01 (sample SAMN12718690, study PRJNA576275) | sponge metagenome | isolation source: marine sponge | host: Mycale hentscheli | place: New Zealand: South Island, Marlborough, Capsize Point | collected 2014-11-01
CACCGCCCACGCAATTTTTTACCGGTTGGTTGCTAAGCACGATTCTGCTACTTTCTTTATTTGCAGGGCTAATCTACTATACTAGAAGGATAAAGTACCTGCCGAAGATACTGCACACCGACTTTGGAGTGAATCTGAAGAAAATATCATGGCCCCTATGTAAAACTTTGAAACAACTTTTTGGAGCGGTGCGGCAAGTTGGAGCTCCAGAATTTTGTACGCCGCTAGCCAAGACGATACTCTAGGGCAAGACAACGAGTTTTTTTTCATTTCAATATTACTTTATGATTTATTTACATTTTTTTCCTTTTATAAGATTTTGAAAAATTCAAATTGTGGTGCCCTTCTTTTTTTTGTGTTCTACACGTGTGCAAAAAATATAGTCGTTCTCAATATTTGATTCCAAGAAAAACTGATTCAAAATTGGATACTTCCATTCCACTCGCAATTCTTAAGAAATAGCCCCAGCCCCATATCTCGTACTACAAATACGCGAGCAATTTTTTTTTCAATTAGTTTGTATTGGTTCTAAAAAGAGCCCGCCTATATCAAGAGTAAACAAACATCAATACAACAATAACAAGAGAGTCAGAAGAGAGAGCAGTTTATTGGAGATAGCCATAGGTGAAGGTATTAGATCTGCGCAGCTTGGGAAGTCTTCGCTCTGCAGAAATCGAGCCTGGTATATCCATATCCGCTTGAGTTCAGGTGCGCAGAGTCCGGAGAACGGCTACAGGAGGAGAGGCAGCCTGGTGCACCTTGCTGCGTGAGCTCAGACGACGTATGGAGAGTTGCTGTAAACGGATATGAGACAACAAGAAGCTAAACTAAAACACCACAACTTCGCAAAGTTTACTTCTGCTACTACTACGCGATAGTTTCTGCTCGCGTATTATCAAATGGTGGGGTATTGGCGGGGAATAAATTAATGTCCGGATCTACAGGCAGTGCGCGTTGCTATGTGCGGCCACCCTTAAGGTCTCCCCACCTTACTCTCAGCACTGAAAATGTATTAGCCGAACACAAAAATGCCTGTTTTATGGAAACCGAATGAGCCACGCCCACCTTTTTCGACCACCAAGTCTACCTCACGGGCCTTACAGCGCAAACATGTTATGGTCTCCTGATAGATGCTCCCACCCCTTTAAGGTCTCCCCACCTTACTCTCAGCACTGAAAATGTATTAGCCGAACACAAAAATGCCTGTTTTACGAAAACCGAAGGAGCCACGCCCACCTTTTTCGACCACCAAGTCTACCTCAAGGTCCTTACAGCGCAAACACTTTATGGTATCCTGATAGATGCTCCCACCCCTTTAAGGTCTCCCCACCTGACTCTCAGCACTGAAAATGTATTAGCCGAACACAAAAATGCCTGTTTTACCGAAACCGAAGGAGCCACGCCCACTTTTTTCGACCACCAAGTCTACCTCAAGGGCCTTATAGCACAAACACGTTATGGTCTACTGATAGCTGCTCCCACCCCTTTAAGGTCTCCCCACAAACTAGATTGGGATCAGCCAGTGCCTGACTCTCTTTCTCTACGGTGGCAACAGTGGGCATCAAGCCTGCATTTAATCTCATCTCATGCTATTCTGAGACCTATAACGCTATCAGACGTACCTTCCATTTCTCGATCACTGCACGGGTTCTCGGATGCTTCGACCACAGCTTATGGAGCAGCAGTGTACCTGAGAACAGTCCACGAAGATGCTACAGTTACTGTCACTCTAATCACTTCCAAAGCCAGAGTAGTACCCCTGAAGGCTACAACTATTCCACGAATGGAACTCATTGCTGCTTATCTCTTAGCTAAGTTAATATCATTTGTGTCTTTTGACTTCAATATTCCCACAGATTCATGCGTGGACTGATTCCACTATCGTACTATGCTGGTTGAAAAAGACGCCCAACTCGCTGAAGACCTTCGTCTCTCACAGAGTGTCAGCGATCAATGAACTCATACCCTCAGAATATTGGAAGCATGTTTCAACTCAGCATAACCCTGCTGACCTAGCTAGCAGAGGAGTCAACCCCTACAGCACTCATTTCATCTTCTTTGTGGTCGGAAGGACCGCCCTGTCTAAAACGCCCTCCAGTTCAATGGCCATCTTCAAACTACATAAATCCCAATCCAGTACCCAAACTTAAGGCTACAATAGCTATAGTAAAACCACCACCTCCAGCTAATCCATTGTGGTCAAAATTTTTGTCGCTCAACAAACTCATCCGAGTAATAGTGTGGGTTCGAAGATTCTTTACTAACTCCAAACTTCCACCTCAAAAGCGAATCCTTTCCAATACTCTCGACAGCAAAGAGATCCAGTCAACCAAAACCTATTTATTATGAATGTCGCAAGAGGAGACTTATTCGGATGTGTTTGATAATCTACGCAGTGGGAAAAGTCTGCCATCCGGGCATCCACTCTCTAAGTTTGATGTTTCTATGAACGCAGACAAGCTGCTGTGTGTTAGTGGCAGAGTTCCACTTCACCTCAACTCCCCAAATCTCTGATCCTTCTTTCTCTTAAATCTCCTTTTATTCACTTGTTTCTCTCTACCCTCCATGTCAATTGTAATCACCCTGGTGTGTGTTCTCTTTTATCTATAGTGGCTGAGACATACCATATTGCTGGGCTCCGCAATCATATCAAACGTATCAGTCGGCAGTGTGCTACTTGTCAGAAGGCTTATGCACGACCTCTTAATCAAAAGATGGGATTATTACCAGCATCTCGCACCACACCAGCACCTCCCTTCTATCAAACGGGCATGGATTTTGCAGGACCTTTTACTGTACGACAAGGGTATACGAGGCTTAACTACACGAGCTATGAGGGTTTGATACAGAGGGAGGGAACCCTGGGATTTCCCCCCCTTGAGCAGAGTTTCCCCCCCCCCCCTATGATTTTCACCTATATTTATTAAAACATACAAAAAATACTTTTCCTCCCAACTTTTCTTGTAGGTAAGCCTAGATTTGTACAATTTCTTCAGGCTAGCCTTTGAATGCTTTAGGTTGGAGCTTAGTTTGGGATTGCCTCCGCCAATGTTCATCTTTATATTACGTCCCTCTGCTGCACTTCTTCCCTCTACTGCACTTCTTCCCTCTGCTGCACTCCTTCCCTCTGCTGCACTTCTTCCCTCTGCTGCACTCCTTCCCTCTGCTGCACTCCTACCCTCTGCTGCACTTCTTCCCTCTGCTGCACTCCTTCCCTCTGCTGCACTTCTTCCCTCTGCTGCACTTCTTCCCTCTGCTGCACTCCTTCCCTCTGCTGCACTCCTTCCCTCTGCTGCCCTTCTTCCCTCTGCTGTACTTCTTTCCTCTGCTGCACTTCTTCCCTCTGCTGTACTTCTTTCCTCTGCTGCACTTCTTCCCTCTGCTGCCCTTCTTCCCTCTGCTGCCCTTCTTCCCTCTGCTGCCCTTCTTCCCTCTGCTGCCCTTCTTCCCTCTGCTGCCCTTCTTCCCTCTGCTGCCCTTCTTCCCTCTGCTGCCCTTCTTCCCTCTGCTGCCCTTCTTCCCTCTGCTGCCCTTCTTCCCTCTGCTGCCTTCTTCCCTCTGCTGCACTTCTTTCCTCACCTCTTCTCTCTTCCTCACTTCCTCCCTCACCTCCTCACTCTCTCTCTGCTGCACTGCTCGAATCTGTTCCTTGTGTTCCACCAATTCATAGCTATCACATTTGCTTTTTTTTGGTTCGGATTCACTTCCCTTGGAGCCACAAGGTCTCTTTTTCCTAAAATACTTTCTGATATCCATAGCTCTGACATTAATTAAGCCAGACTCCTAATAGGTTATCCTTCTAGTTTGAATGGAGTAGGTGTATCATTTTATGGATCACCAGTTCCAGTTTGAAAGTTGCTTTTAGCACTGGTCATTGTGAAGCAGCTGCCTGGTTGGTAAGGGTATATTTGTTGCTTTGGCAGACTGTAGAAGTTGCTGAGTAGTAAACAAAGCTGTTTATTAGAGGTAATCAATTGATCAATATATAAATATAATACAATAAGTTTAATTTCCTTACCTTACTAGTATTGCAAGGACAAAAAAAAATACAACTATAAGGTCGCTATTTGACTTTCCCCCCCCTAGCAAAAAATCCTGTATCAAACCCTGGCTATTCACATTGAATTGTTTGCAGAACTCACTACCTAAGAATTTCTTGCAGCACTTCCTCGTTTCTGCTGGACGAGGCACTCCACTTGAATTGTTCTCAGATAATGGCACTAACTTCATTGGAGCAAAGAAAGAGATTATGGAAGTACAAAGCCTACGTCGAAGCAAGTCAACTTGCAAAGGGAAGACTTACCGCAGAGCAATAATGTTAATCATTACAGCGGATCAGCCCTTCCCCCCAGTATGTCTGGGTCAAACCAGACAGAAGTCTCACACATCAGTAGTCAGTCTGCAATACAGTGAGAAGGATTCCTCGGGGCATATTATCGAAGATCGTTCAACCTTGCCGAACATCGTCGAACATTAGTTTATAGGATATAATTGTTTACTTTTATTGTTCTTGCCAGTTTTGACATTTTACCGATATGTTTAAGTTATATTCTACATAGACTTGAATTTAATTCAGGGCGAAGCTCATATTCACTACTGCTCTGGGAGTTACGCCCCAGACACTTATGTAAATCCATATGGGTCGTTTTTCTTATATTTTTTATGGCAGAAATGGATAAACATTTCTTAGCTCTCTTATGGCGCAGTTGTAAGCTCTGGCAAGCTCTAGAACTCACGCTATGAGGCTAGAAACACTAGCGTGGTAGACTTGTGTATGGAGCGTTGCTAAGAAATCTTTTGGCGGGCTTTTCAATAACAGCAGGAAAAATACTGTAGCTAACTAATTCACTTACCTGTCTACGTAACTCGCACACTCGCGCAATTCTCACCACCATAGTTCTCGAAGACACCTAAATTAAGCCATTTTGGCTTCTTTCAATTCGCCTGCAACCAGTTTAGTTTGTAGTGTCCCGGAGACACGTGGTAATAGTATGCAGAATAGAAGACATGCCCCCTGGCCTTAGCGACTCATTACGTGGCAATTTTTTGGAATCAGCAATCACAAATTGAACAATAACACTGAAGTATTATAGCGTGTAGTGCGAAAATGGCTTGCGCTACAGATTCTAAATTTGGAAACCGGCATCCCAAGTCCCAGTGCAACCTACCAGTAGGACTACCAGTAGGAAAAAAAAATTAGAAAACTTTAGATGCGGAACGCCGATTTTCACAAAACCGGTCACATATTAGGTCAGCTGTGCAATATCAGGCCAGCCAGAAACATTACTAGGAGGTAAGCTCTCGCTCTTCATCAGTACAGCTGCTTTTATTTTTCTTCAAAGGTATGAGTTCAGTGGCCATAGGAGTAGCCAGGTGGAGTACACACTAACCAACTTTGGGGGAGTCACTGCACATACACACTCAGAATAGTATGTACACACACACACACATACATACAGCTACACTCTGTGTCCCTGTCATCCCATTCATTAATTACCTTTGCATTCCAGTATCTTCAGCTCCTGCGGAGAGACTCCTCAGTGTTGCTGGAATATTGGCCACATGTGAAGGATGCTGGAATATTGGGATTAAAAAAAAAAAACCAGTTCATATTAAAACAAATACTTTCCATAAATTACACCTTTCCAACATATAACCATATAAGGAATTATGTTACAACTACTACTTAGCTAAAGAATATCACAAAGTAAATATTTAAAAAATGTGACTTGTTTTATTTAAACGGTTGCAGGGAGTGGTTACTATGTCATTGAATCCCCTTACCATATATGTGCAATTAAAAACAACAACGACTTTTTCAGTAGCTTGAGTGCTAGAAGTTAAAATCAATCATTTAACAATAGTGTAGTTTCAGGCTCGCCCGCCATTTGTACTCAAGCACATCACTAGTAATGCGCACTAGTAATAGATAAAAAATACTTTATGCTACTGCATTCCTAACTTGCAAAAGTTAGTGCATCAAGTGCCACTGTGTGGAGAGGTACTTGCTAGTTTATAATATCATTACTTACTAGAAGTTACTAGTACTAACAGTATATTACAATTTATTCTCAGCCTTCTTTACATTGGTTAGCCTAAACTCACAACTATGACAAAGAAGAGCATTTCTATCTTGCAGGGCAGTTGAATATGGAATATGTACATCCCATAATAGGCAGACTTCTTCAAACGGGATTTAGCATGGATGCAGCCAACCTTGAAGATTTTTCCTTCTCTCTCAAGCACCCCTGGAGCAACACGATCCTTTCCTTATTACTTGCCTGCAGCGATTAGGAAAAGGTTCTAGCTAATATACACTACTGGTCGGCGACTCTCGTAAAATTCAGTATTTTGGGTGGGGTCCAGTCCGGATATTTAAAGTAGATTACGGCAGGAAAAGATTATATATGGCGGAAGGTCAACCTCAACTTCCTAAGGAGGTGAGCGCCCGTAGCTACTGAGTTGGGTTTTCTAGAAGTATTGGCTAGTTACCAAATTATAGTTTGTTCACTAACCAGTTTTATCTACCAGATCAGTGTTTGCTTATTGTCTGATTGCAAGATTCAGTGTTTGCTAATTTATTAGATCCAGTATTTATGTAGTTGCTGAATTCATTATTAGATCCAGTTCTAATTACTAGATCCAGTGTTTGCATATCTAATCAGGGATGTAGATAACTTTTACAAAGTGGGAGGAGCTATGTTAGATACCAGTACAAACTAGAGCACTGAAGTGCAAACCCTCAGCGCTAGTTAGCTAGTATGAAAAGAAAGAAGAATGAATGAAAAAAAGGTAGGAAGAAAAAAAAAGGAAGAAGAAAGAAAGAAAAACAGTACACGAAAGAAAGAGGAAAAGAAAGGAAAAGGTAGGAAAGAAATAAAAACAGTAGGAAGAAAGAGGAAAATAAAGAAAAATAAGGCAAGAAGACAAAAGGAAAAAAAAAAAAGAAAACAGGATAAAAAAAGGAAAAAAAAGAAAAAAAAAATTAGCATCGACTAGGATTTGAACCAGCAACTTCTAGGTTAGGTACTTGCTCACTCAACAACTACGCAACGCAGCACCTCACGCTGAACGCAGGTAATTGTTAGCTATTTAAAAGTGATTTGCAACCTGCAAGCTGGCTCACGTGACAAGCACGTTTTTTAAGGGGCGGTTCCCGCTGTAAGCCTACGATCGCACGGCTCTGGAAAGACTCGCTTTTTTCTGGAAAATGAAGTCCAAAATCAAAATTCTGGCATATTAAAGGAACTTACTTCGTGAAATACTGCTGTTTGATGCCGCTTTCAGAGCCTGGCTGGTTCCTACCTTCCAGAAGTGCCTGTTGACAGACAGAGTGACAGAACGAACGAATGACACTAGGACTACTGTAACCCTCTGGGCGCATGCGCGCTGAGGGTTAATAAGCAGCATAGACTAAAAATGTTTGTTTCATTTTGACAAAAAATAAGCTTCTATTTCAATCAGTAAACTCTAGACAATTAAGTTCAAAATAAGTCAACTAAACCACAAGTGATTTTATTGTGTTTTTTGTTTTTGTTTTAGTTTTGAAGTTAAGGGCTCAATTAAGCCATTCGTGCTCACTGCTTGTGATAGCACCTTAAAATGATTTTCTAGTTTGTACCACAATGGGGGCAAGTGATTTTAATCAAAACTAAGGTGTGGGCAAAAACTACATTTCAATAAATCTAATTTAAGAAATATTTGAGAATGAATTTTTTTTTGTTGTTGATGCTTTTTTTTTTTTTTTTTTTTAAGTTGTATGTTGTTTTTTTGTTTTTTTTGTTTTGTCAACCTTGTAGCGTTTGGCTTGTTTGTTTTGTTTGTTTGTTTTCTTGCAAGACTGGACATGTTTAGCTATTTTTTCACCTCCTTTATTTTCTAGTTTTCTGGTTCCTTTTAATAGTATGCCCAGACTTAGTTTCCCTCTTTTTTTTTTTTTTTTTTTTTTTTTCCCAGATGTTGGTGCCTTTATGAGCATGCTCAGACATGACCTTCCCTCTTTTTTTTTTTCCAGGTGTCTTTATGAGCATGCTCAGACATGAGTTTCCCTCTCTTTTTTTTATTTGCTGGTGCATTTTTATGAGAGGACTCTCATACATTGCTTTCCCTCTTTTTTTCCTATAGTTTGTAATTACGTATTTAACTTTTGCTATTTGAAGTCTAGTTTGTTCCAGAAATACAGTAAGTTGTGTATTTATATTGTTGTGCTTGCTATTTACAGTTTCTTACAATGTGTATAAAAATTGTATGCTTGTGTATTTTAGTGTTGTATGTTTGTATTTAATGTATGTTTACGTGTTGGCAATTTTTATATACATGTAGCTCAGTGACTATCCTAAGCAAATTCCAAATAGTCATAGAATGAGAGTAAGCAGCTTTTTCTTCAGCATTCTGTTACTGTTTTGGCTTAGTTTCAATACTGCTTACATAAAACACTAATAAAATTTGTCAAGCTTTTCTTTCAATTTACTGCTAAAAGCTAGAAAATTTTCCACAGTTGTATCAGCAAGCTAAAGCCTTATACTCCCAATTCAGTGCTTTTGGATAACACACAAACCAGCTCGTACAAAAATCTTGCTTTATTTTTGACTAAGCAGACAGACTTAATTTCTGACAAACACACCACTCTAACCAGGTAGACCCTTTGCCAGCTACAGTAGTTCCTCTAATTTTTAAAATTATCTAATCCAGCCATGGTCCTAACATCTAGGAAACATCAGTAGTTAGGACGTGATACCATAGTCTCTGATAATGTGATAACATACTCTCTGACGATGTGATAACATACTCTCTTACATTGTGATAACATACTCTCTGACGATGTGATATCATACTCTCTGACCATGTGATAACATATTCTCTTACATTGTGATAACATACTCTCTGACGATGTGATAACATACTCTCTGGCGATGTGATAACATACTCTCTGACAATGTGATAACATACTCTCTGACCATGTGATAACATATTCTCTTACATTGTGATAACATACTCTCTGACGATGTGATAACATACTCTCTGACGATGTGATAACATACTCTCTGACAATGTGATAACATAGTCTCTGACAATGTGATAAGCATATTCTCTTACATTGTGATAACGTACTCTCTGACATTGTGATAACATACTCTCTGACGATGTGATAACATACTCTCTGACGTCATGATATCACAGTCTCTGACGATGTAATATGGTAGTCTCTGATGATGTGATAGTATAGTCTCAGTCATTGTGATAACATATTATTCTCTAACGATGTAATAACATTCTCTTAAGTTGACTTGTACTGTTTTTATCTGTGCTCTTTTTTATCTTTGCACTCACTGGTCGTTATGTTAAATTGAATTCAAAACTTTTCTGGGCTAAAATACACGAAAAAAAGACACTTTCCTTTTGTTGTATGTTTGTGTGTGTGTTTTTTTAGTAATGTTGCTAACTATATTATTTTTACGTTATGTTTATGTAAAAAAGATACTTTTCTTTATTGTATGTTTTTGTGTTTATTTTTTCTATTTTTTAATATCACGTTATGTTTATGTATCTAAGCATTGTGTAAGAAAGTTTATGTTTGTGTGTTTGTATGTTATAGAGTTGGTATTGTTAGTATGCATGTCCATTTCTCTATATGTGTTTATCTACAGTGTACAAAGTTTATATTTATATGGCATATTCATTGCTTATATTAATGTGTTCATGTGTTTGTTTTTAATATGTATTTGTTTATCAAACATGAAGTCTGTGTGTTTTATAAACATAAGTAATTAATGCTTTTTGTTTGTTTGTTTACTTGTAATTTAAATATTTATTTGCATTTAGAGAGATCTCCATCCTCAAGCCTCACTTCACTGGGAACACTGCCATACCTGGAGTGAGGTTGTCCGGCCTGACCAATGTGCAGTACTACAGAATACAGTAATACTACTGGGTGGTTATGGCAGACTTCACATCTCTACTGACCTTCACTCATGGACTACTACTAATGCACCATATAAATACTCATCCCTAACTACCTACCAGTCTAAGTTTGTACTGGTTGGTGGACGTCATCCTTCCACTTATGAACTCACTAACTCTCTGTTGACTAGTACTACTGGTCTAGACTGGAAGTCATCGCTATGTGCCATGCCTACTCGTCGCTACTGGACATCATCAGTTAGTGGAGGATCACCGGAGGTATTGGTCGTGGCTGGTGGGCGTGGCTCACATGACGAGGACTTGGACGTAGTGGAAGTTCTACTCAACGACCATTGGATGACTGCAGACTCACTTCCTTCTTCATGCTATGACATGCGATTAACATTCTATAAAGGCAACTTCTACTTCACAGGAGGAGCTGGCAAGAGAGAGATTCTATTTATATGCACTTTAGAGTCTCTCATAGCATCTGCTAGTAATGGCAGGACAACTCCACTAACAATATGGAGGACAGTAGCCACATCTACTCTCACCAGAGCTATCGCCTCGTCCTTATCGAATCTAATTGGCATGGATAAATATTCTAAGGTTATAATTTATTCCACCAAGACAGAGAAGTGGATTGAGACTACTAGTGAGGGAGATGGACCAGGTCAGAAGAATAATTATGGAGGCATAGCTACTGCAGTCTTGTCTACTGGACAGTTACTGGTTGCTATACCAGATGGAGTGTATAAAGTAACTCTGTCAGGTTAGTGTATGCAAATAGCAGCTTCTCTCTAGAAGAAAGTAGTATGATATGTAATTCAGCGAAGCGAGCGGAGCTGACTTACTAATGAGTCCGCGATATATATATATATATATATATAGGTCTAGGAATTGTTTTTGTTATTGCATGGGTGTACGTGTGCATATTTTCTCCTACGCGTTTGCGCGGGCGGGGTAACACCCTAGCAACATTTTGTTTTGTTTACCTGCTGTAAGAAGTAGCGATGCCCAGTAAAACAAATTCTGTGAAAGAGAGACAAAACATTAGAAAAGCTAGGTCAAGAGCTTTGAGGGTGTTAGAAACTCCAGAAGAAAAATTAGTAAGGAGAGAGATAAGAAATGAAAAAGACAGGGCAAGGAGGAGGAGAGCTAAAACAAAACAGAAACAGGTAGCACTATTGTTTTCTCACTTTGACAGTATTTTGTAGCCAAACCAGGCATGCATGGAATAGCTGCAATTACAGGGAACATGCATAGCTATTAGAGCTCATCACTAGTTATTAGCTGAGAATGTCTGAGTTAAATTGCAGCTGGTGCACTGGCAGCTGCTTCTACTGGCTTAGCTCCAGGCTATAAAACCAGCTGCCCATACTCCTATTGCTGGAGCCAGCTGAGGATAGAAGCATAGGAGTGTGTGGGTTATTGTAGAGTAAAACCTGTGCAACTATATCACTTTTAATTATAGGGTTACCATAAACTCACATTTTTAGGAGCAACAATCAAGTGCTGCTTCATTAGCTAGAAGTCACTCAAAAGGCACCAAAGCACAGGAGTGTGTGAGCTATTACCAGTGTGAATAATAAAAGTTGTGTCAAGAGTCATTAGTGCATATGCAATAGGAGAGTTACATAGTTTAAGAAAGGGGACTTTTTTGGGAAACCACTTTTTTTGAGCAAGAAATTCCAGTGTCTGTATCAGGTTTTATGTTCATTGAAGTAGTTCTCTTTACTATCAGTTTTCCAAAAAATGGACTTATTTTTTATTTTATGTGATAGATGACTACAAGTATGAAGAAGCATACAAACACTTCATTGTTTCCAAGGAGGTTCTGGAGCTTCTGTCTTTAAAGCTTATGTTTCTTGGTCCACCACGACAAGGCAAGACTACAACTCGCCGTCGCGTTACGAAAGAGATCATAGATCTTATGTCAGCCAAAGAAGAGGAACAGATTCATGGCAGCACAGGCACAGTGGAGTGTTGTTCTAATATGCTAGTCCAAGGCACGTCTGATACAACTACAGCAGATAAGGGAACACACTGGACCATTGTACAGAATCTCACTGAGGAAGCATCTCTACTCCTTCATAGTCTTAGAAATGGTCTGGAGACTAAATTCACTTCTGAGACTGCAGCTCATCCCCGTGGAAATATTGCAACGATGGCAGAGGTCAGTCAGGCTAGCAATACAGAGCAGTCTCACCTGGTGGAAAAACCATCACAACCAACATTGAAGCAGTCCAGACAAAAGAAATCCTCTCCTCTCTCACCAACACATGTCCAACTAGTTGATGAGGTGGTAGAATCACAAGATTATTCTGAAATGGCTTCCATATACGAGAGAGTTTCAAGGCAACCACAGTTTGCAGAAATTATGAAGCATTCTTTCAAAGCTTTCTTGAGAATGGAGGACACTGGAGGGCAGCCTGAGCTGATGGACATGCTACCAGCACTCACCACAGGACCTGGCCTCTACTTGCTGTTCTTTAGCTACAAGTTCAAGTTAGATGAGGAGTATAGAGTCTTTTATCAGAGAGCTTCAGGAGAGACAACTGCACCAGAGAACTCTGAGTTTACTCTGCAAGAGATGCTTTTGCGTACCCTGGCCAGTGTATCTTGTTTCAGTTCCTCTTCCCATCTTCAACCTCTACCAGGAGCAGACAACTCGCCCATCATTGGTGAGATATTCGAGTCCTCCAAGTCAGTAGTGTATATAGTGGGTACTCACAAAGACCAAGTTTCTGAGGAAGACATCGCTACAGTCGACTCACAGCTTCAAAAGGTGGTTCAGGACACAGACTTCTATGAAAATGGCACAGTGCAGTTCTGCTCACAAGACAAGCTTGTCGTTTCTTTGGACAACATGAACGGCGGAGTAGAAGAAATCCATCACTTGCATCAGCTACTAGAGAATGCCATGGAGAAACACTTTAAGAAGCTGAAGATTCCAGCTGTGTGGCTTCTGTTCAGTTTGTGTCTTCGCATGAGAGAGGTGAGGACAGCAAGCATGGAGACCTGCTTGGCCTTGTCCAATGCCTTCAATATGACACCCTATGAGACTAAAGTAGCTCTGTGGTTTCTTCATCACCATGCCGGTGTTCTGATGTACTTCCCCAGTGCGCCTGGTTTGGAAGACCTGGTCATCATAGACACCCAGGTAGTGTATGGCAGTATCACTGGTGTCATTCTCAAAGCCATGAGCTTTGATAGTGTAGGTCAGGCTAAAGCCAAGAGATTCAGGAAGACAGGTCGATTCACTATGAAAGATTTGAAATCGGCTACATCTAAAATTTCAGGAGATGTCATTCCACCAGAGCAGCTGGTAGCCTTGCTTGCATATCTTCACATTATAGCTGAGATTGTGTCAGTTGAATATTCTAAGTCAGTCTTAGAAGAGGAGAAAGAGTACATCATACCTTGCGTGTTAGAAAACACGAGTGCAAAGGAAATTGACCTATTCCACAAAGAATCCTGCAGGTCATGTTTGGTGGAGCCTCTCTTGATGTACTTCAGTAGTGGGTTTACTCCTATGGGACTCTTTTCTGCTTCCATGGCTTGTCTTGTATCTAACAATTCCTTCACTTTCATCAGAGAAGGTGTCAAGAAAAACATGGTGACCTTTTTGTACGGATCCAGTTTAATTCATGTAACATTTGTATCTCGATCTAAATATTTTGAAATGGTAGTTTCATGTGATCCTACATTCCTAGACTCCATTCATCATGAATGTACTGCTTTAAAACAAGAAATAGAGGACACTCTAAAGATGGCCAGTTCCAGAATGAACTACAGCAGTTACATGGACTACCAGTTTGCCTTTGACTGTCGTTCACATGAAGGAGGGAATCATCTCGGAATCGTTGATGGAGTGCACTCTGTCCCCAAAGTCATGAAGTGTCTCTTCAATCCAGACAGCCCTCAAGCAGTTGTGCTCACCAATAGACACCTCATTTGGTATGGACAGGTATGTAGAAATAGACTATGTATTCTGACATCTATTTACTAAACTCTCATTTATTTTTTATTAGAAATATGAAAAGAAAGATCCTGCAGTAGAAATTTCTGAAAGTAAGTCTAGGTGTTATTTGTATTTAGCTAGTATTATTGAAAATGTTTTATTATTAGGCAGCAACAACTTGAGTATATTTCTGAGAGTGTATCCTGACTTGGTTCGCTCAGTGACGCCTTGTGTTATGACAGTAGCTGATCACTGCTACAGTATTGGACTCATATCACGTTGTACCAATAGACAACTTTGTCAACGTAGAGACCTGATTGACGAAGACAAAGCAAGGATTCTCTTAGACAGCATTCGTGAAGTCTTTTCAGAACACAAAGTTCTCAAGGATTTTATTACTGTATTGTACGAAACAGAATGTAATGATGTGGCAAATAAAATACAGCAACAGCTCCAGTAAGTTTACTGTTATTGTTGTAGTATTTGTATTATTGTTTTGTTTTTGTAATAGAATTGTGGATTGAAGTCTGTCAACACTACTTGGACATACAATTGAAAACATTTATTTTATTGGATTTTTCAAGTTTTATATATCGCAGTTGATAATGTATGTCATATTTCAAATTGGACATTGAATTTGCACATTGTCAAAGATTTAATTTTGCTACAACTCTAAATTTTCATTAAAAATATTAAATAATTATTAGCCTTACATTATAATAGCATACTAATTAAGGTAGCTAGTGTAGGTTTTCAAGTGCACTAACTGGAGTCAAAAATCACTGGACATATGCACACATACACATACACACATAGGTTAGTTGAGTGAGGGCCAGCATGGAGTCATTCTCATCTGATGTATACAATTGAATTGAAGAGGAAGGGAAGAGGTATGAGGTAAGTGGGGAAGCGTGAAGAGAGGAAAGGAAAGACCATCATAATCATCTCACTGACTTCCAGTAAGCTTGCCTATAATATCCTCTAACTTCAATTCTTCTGTTTAACACAGCACCTATGATAAAAATACACATGCACACACATACACACACACACATGCACACACTCTTTGTACATCATTTTTCATAAACATACACACCCACACATAATGCACACACATTAATACATACACCCTTCACACTTTCCTACACATCACTTAATACTCACATACTCATACTCCTCACCAAATACTACTTTGGATATGCTCCAATAGCACAGTGGTGAGTGAGTCACCACCTGCCACTATCCACACAACCTACAACATCAATGGTAGCTGAGATTGGTAGATAAACTACTGAACAACCTATTATTGTCTTCAAGACACTTGTTCAAGTAGTCAAGGTGATAATAATAATTCATAGTAATAATAACAATAATAATAACAATGAAAATAATAATAACAATAGTAATTATAACAATATCAATGATAACATAAACAGCAACAATAATAATAACTATTAAAAACTATTGTTTGCACAAAATGTTAACATTATCTATACTTGAACAAAAAATATTTATTCTTACAAGTGAAAATGTTTGTAGAGTCATGAAAATATTTAGCCACATGAAAATGGTGAAGTCATGACTATGAAACAGAGTGTTAGATGAAAGCAGATAAACTATTACAAATTGCTAACACACTTCAAAAAGCTTAGAAATTCACTAGAAATTTGTTATGAAGAAACATCAAACCTTTAGCAAACCCTTCAAAAACTATTTTTGTGAAGAAAACTTTTTTTTTTTTTTTTTTTTGCTAATTTATTTATATTCTACAGCTATCATAATCTTTAGGAGAACCTAGAGATACATGAAATTATTACTCACAGATTTTGAGGTACATAACAGCTGCAATCTGACTGGCAGGAATGACCTCTATCAAGATGACCTCTTGTTGAGCAGGCTGACCTCACTACTATAATTACCTGAAAATATTATTCCACATAAAAAATCACACAAACACATACACACAAACAAAAACCCTCCCTCCTCTAAACATCAATAACACAATTTGAAGAGGAAACATTTTTATGGCCATGAGCTAATCATAAGCAGCAAATAGTTTATAATAATAGTGAGATTAATAGGTAACTGTGGTTATGGCTAACACTTACAAGATGTTTACACCTCAACCTGTAACCCCATATGCACATCATAGTCACATAGTGAATGAGTGAATAACTTGGTCTTTACTTTCTTGCCACCACAACTACTCTTCACACACCCACACATTTATACACAAACCATACACATACACGAATACTCTCTCTTTTCTGAACTAAAATTAATACTATTATAATTCATTATTATTATTCTTGCTTAAACCTTCATATTAAGAGTTTAATACTACAAGCAATCCTCATCTATCTCCCTCTCTCTCTTCTACCCAACTCTCACCCACAAACAGTGGGCACTGAGAGACTCAAATAATAATAAAATAAACTTGTCACAGACTTCCTTTCACAATATTTTATTTCTTTGCAAACTTTTGGACAATTTGAGGAGGTCAAATTTAACTTGAAAAAAATAACTTTAGACATACAAATGTAACCCCTAACAACCCAAATCCAAAATGTTTTTTAAAAAACACCACTTTATCTAGTTAGTAGCCATGGCAGTCAAGTTTTGATCAACCATTACAATCTCTTGCCAACTTCAACATGCCTTGACTACAATTACACACAACATAGAAACTGGGAATATCATCCTTCACACAATACATGCAGTTTAGTTTTCATGGCTTATGTAACCTAATAAGGAAAACCATCCACACAGTCTTATCACACTTCAAGAAACTTTAACATTTATCAGACACAATTATTATGGCCATTAATAAAACCCTCTAAAGGTACTAAATTATGACTTAGGAATTCATCTTTTGCAAGAGAACAAAAGCACACCTGATCTTTACACAACTGCAATATTGGGGCTACATTCTCAAACAGCTGCAATTTTTGGGTGATTAATGACCTCTTGTGCAGAATGCAATGAAGCTCTAGATTACCTTACTATAATTTACTAAGATTAGTTTAAAAAAAATTATTCCTCACACAAAAAGCACCAACACATTGTAGTGAAACAGTCATTACATTATTAGAACTGAATTGAACTACAGTATTACACCATGTCATATTATTCTTATCTCTAAATTAGGTTTACCTGTTTATATTTTACATTATGGTTTTATTTCTCTGTGTATTCTCCCATGTTTATATTATGTTTAACCACTCTTATCTTATTTCTAACTACATTCAACCTTTGTGTCCATTTATTAAAATATCTTCTTCCCATCTTGTATTACACTCTCTAAGTGTTTAGTTAATCCTGAATAGCTTTGACTGTGCAGCTTCAGTTAACTTAGACTGACCAGGTTACCTCACACTCATACACACAAACAAACAACTCTCTATTTTTGCCCTTTCTCTGTAAACAAAATATAAAATAAAGTAATACATGTACAAGGAAAAATATGGCCAAATTTTAATTAAAATGCAATAATTACAAGAACATCTCTACTAAAACATCATCACACACATACACACTCTCCTCCTACACACTCAAATATCATCACACACATACACACTCTCCTCCTACACACTCAAATATCATCACACACATACACACTCTCCTCCTACACACTCAAATATCATCACACACATACACACTCTCCTCCTACACACTCAAATATCATCACACACATACACACTCTCCTCATTGAAATATTATCACACACATTCCTCCTATAATTTAACAGTAATATTAAAATATTTGCAGAGGAAGTTCATAAACTGTCAGATAGCTGAAGAACAGAATTGTGAATAATTAAACTATCGAACTTCTTTGTGAAGCCAAATCTAGATTTGTTGATTGTAAGAATACAGCTACCTAATGGTGCAAACCCTGGATGAGTAGTAGCTGCTTTGGTTCAAAAGATATTCAAGTAATTTTCTGGGCAACTCACTATAGACCTAACCAGCCTCTGGTTTTAGCTTCATTGTGAGAGGTGGTGTTGTTATTACCACAAACCCATTAGTGATATGACCAAATAAAGTCATACCAAAACTTGAGTAAAGTACACTATAATAACAATAACAGAAACATAATAATCTCAGGCATGTTTGAAATGTATTTTATTACCACTACACCACTATCCCAAACTATTAAAACTTCCACTGTGACCGTAACCTCCCTCTTCTATTTCCAGCTAATTCAACTCTAGCTACACTGCTTGCTCTAAGTTTAAGTTAAACTTCCCCCCCCCCCCCCCCTCTTAGTCCGGCTGTTGAAGGGTTGAACCTAGAAAAAATTAGTATAGAAGCAAATTTTGTACCAAAAGAAATGGAATTTTTTGTAGAACAACATATCCAAAATCCACTAAAATCCACTTTGGGGAAAATATTTTATTTGCAGTTGAAATTTTATTAATTTTTTTTTTGCAATACATTATGATTGATAAAACCAGTACATGAGGAAGGTTTAAGTTAGGTTCTACAATATTGCATCTTGGTCTTCCAAGTTAAAATTTTCTTCTAAGTCATCAATGAAGTCATCTTCAGCATTCAAACAATTCACACCTCTGCAGTCCCCGCAGGAGGAAGTTTCTGGGGATCAACAATCTTACTTGACAATACCATTTCCAAATATTTTACATACCGCAAGTATCACCATGCTTGCCACCGAATAGAATCACAAACAAGCGAGCACCCACTTTGCCTACTTGTTCAGGTGTCGCAGTAGGATCGCTCATTAGGAGAGAAATTTGTTGCACCTCTTCAGATATGTTGTACATTGAGGGCTGATAGTTCTACTCCATTCTTTAGGCTTTTGGCTAGCTGAGCTTTGTCAGTTTTCCTCAAACAATAGTCCTTGAACAGTGAGGTGGGAATCATCGTAAGCTCATGCTCAAAGAAAGGAGCCATGTCTTCCTCCCTCTGCACAATAGCAATTAGTCTGGAGAAAAGTATGGTAGGGTCAATATTTACTTTCTTTTTTTCAACTTGAATTCCAGGCTGCAAAAAATCCAAACGATAGAACTCACATTATCCAGTTTTCTTGTGTATTTTTGACCCAACCTGTTCTGCCTCATCACAGTTCACGCCATCGCCCTCAGAAGCAGTTAATCCAGACGAAAATGAACATAATTTTGGTTGGTTGAGATTAAAAGGCTCATGTTGGCTAAACCAACTTTGAATTTTCCCCAAGTCTTCTTGATCACGCTTGGTTCTTGAAGTTCCCAACTCCACATGCTGCTCAGAGGTCTTGTGCTTCAAATTTGTTGCTGTGGTCATAGCATTATGAACTGCAGC
>WLWD01004705.1_pt1 | contig 19164 bp, 17 predicted proteins | sample 6712731 | NCBI WGS metagenome assembly WLWD01 (sample SAMN12718690, study PRJNA576275) | sponge metagenome | isolation source: marine sponge | host: Mycale hentscheli | place: New Zealand: South Island, Marlborough, Capsize Point | collected 2014-11-01
TTTTTTTTTAAAGTATTAAATAAGCCTACTAAAGTGAACCATTAGGTCTATTATATCGAGAATGGCTGAAGCTATGATGATAAAACTTGGAGAACTCAATATCTGGATGCCAACAACTCTTATAAGTGAAAAAAAAATTTTGATGGTCACATTTAAGCAAACAAAATGGTATGTTGGGCAATATTTTGTCAGATATAACTATACTTTCATACAAGGAGGGGTTCCTAGCGAAAATTCCCTTCCTGGCAAAATCATTTTTAACTGCACAGCATTAATGCATGAGCAGTATAATGAAGAATATTACTCGTCTGATTTGTTGCAGTTACACTCATTAAGTCAACAGATTTGTCTCCAGTATCAAATAATATAAGTGGTGATAATTACCACTTCAGTTTGATATTTCTCACTCAATTAATCTTGGCAGGTAGATGATACTCAGTCTATGAATGTTGACGAGTCTGATGAGTCATGTTTGCAAGAGCCACAAGAATGGAGTGATCAGCGAACTGAAGTAAGATTTTATTATGAATGTGGTGTGTTACAATTTGTTTGTTTTTTTAACTGAATTTTTTTTTCCAAAACAAAATCAAAATAAAAAAGCTGAATTAAAAATGTAACCACTGTAATTACGTTACATTCATTCAAAGAATAGTTAAATAACAGACTGACCTCTTTTCCATGGCTAAAAAAACTTCTGGCCAGGTTCTAATCAGCAAAACCTCAATGGTACTCTAAGTGATAGAAATTCACACGCTCTGTGGTGAGTTGGTAAAGTGGTTGAGCAACTGGTTTTAAAAGGTCACATAACTCTAAGCATGCTGCGCATAGACTGAAGAAAGGTCACTTTATTTAGCCTGGGTAATCCCCTGAATTGACAAAATGATATTATTTTAGAGGATATTGACCTCTGAAAATTATGGTCCTACATTGATATACCACAGCTTATGAATATATTTGGCGAGCGAGCAGAGCGAGCGAGACAGTATTAGGGGTGGATGATGCAAAATTGGGTATTGTGTTATTTGACGAGCGAGACACTTACAGGGGTAACACAAACAGTATTAGGGGTGGATAATGCAAAATCGGGTATATGTTATATATATGTATGGATGGTACATATGCCCTTAAAACGCGCGTGCGGGTGCCTTTTTTCCCCTAAAAACACGGCTTTTTAGGCTTGACCCCACTTTCTTCTGATACTACAGCTTTAAGCAAGTCTTACTCGAACTTGGGTTCATATTGTGAGATAATTCCTTAGAAGTGCTTTTTTTTCAAGTCCCAAAAAGTTACTGCGAACAGTTATTATGGCATTGAAACCCTTTACCAAACGTAATTTGAAAAACCTAGTCATTTGGGGGGGGGGGGGGGGGGGGACCATTAAATACCGCTCGTTAGTTGTCAAGTGCCACTGGTAGCCAGATCGGCTAAATATTAAAACCAAGGGAGCCACCATTACTTGGGAGAAGCTGAGGTAAGTACGTAGTTCCATTTGTTAGCTAAAATTACAAAAATAACTCTGGCTATGTTATTTTTTAGTAGAGCTGTGAGCTTGTTCACCAGTTACTGGCAAATTGAGGTAGTCAGAATGGCTGCAATTGGATACTACAGAAGTTACCACTGTCAGAATACCATATAACTAGTGATGTGCATGAGCACAAATGGCGAGCAAGCCTAAAGACTATACTATTTTTATATGAATGATTTTGACTTCTAACACTGAAGCTACTGAAAATAAGGTCCAGTTTTTAAATTTCGCATACACGGTAAAGGGATTTCAGTGCCATAGTAACAACTCTCTGCAACTGCTTCAATTGAAGGAAGAAAAAAAAAAAAAAAACAATACATGTTATTTAAACGTTTTCTTTGTGATATTCTTTAGCTAAGTAGTGGTTGTAACACACAATGCTTTGACACAACTGGACATGCACCTACACAGACTTACCTTTGCGGTAGTCTAGTGGACAATGTATTTTCAAGTAAATACTGTTGCGCACGGCTTATAACCATGACAAAGAACGCATTGACTTACCACCGCCACTAACTCGAATAGAAGTCCCTTAAGTTTTAACGTTTTAACTGCGCCCGCAAAAGAATTCAAAACGGTAAACAATTCAATTTCTGGGGTGATACGGGTACTGATCGATAAACCAGAGGATTCTGTTTAGTGCAATTTGGGACGGGGTCGACCACATAACTAACACAAAAACGTGAGGGTCAAAGTACAAAATTACATACGTACGTCCAAACATATAAACAAACATCCCCGATTTTCAATTGTGTTACCCTGTAAGTGTCTCGCTCACTCGCCAACGATGCTGAGGAAGCTACCATTACTAGAGGAAAAACTGAGGTAAGTACTTCATTCCATATTTGTAAGTTAAAATTACAAAAATAACTCTGGCCTTTCTTTTGTATAGTTGAGAGCATGTTTTCAAGAGAGACTGGTAATTCAGATAGTCAGAATGGGTTCAATTTGATACTACAGAAGTTACTACTACTCAAGAAAATGAGGTAAGAAAGTAATTTTGTATTTGTTTGCTAAAATTTATTGTCTTTTGTTTTATAGCTGAGAGCTTGATGTCAAGAATTACTGGTAATTCAGATAGTCAAAATAGCTTAAATTTGTAACTACAGAAGTTACCAATACTCAGGAAATTGAGGCAAGTAATAATTCTATATTTGTTGGCTAATATTACAAAAATAATGCTGGCCTATTTATTTTGTAGCTGAGAGCTTGTTCAAGAATTACCGGTAATTGGGATAGTCAGAATTGCTCAAGTCTGATACTACAGAAGTTACCATTACTCAGGTAAGAGTGTAATTTGGTATTTTGTGTTTGCTACTGCTATTATACAGTTCTGCATGAATTAAGCTACAATATAAATTCTGTAGTAACAATACTGTAGTTTTAACTAGGCAGGCTCGCTCGCCATTTGTGCTCAAGCACACCACTAGTATGTATGTATGTATGGATGGTACGTATGCCCTATAAACGCGCGCACGGGGAACTTTTTTCTCCTGAAACACGGCTTTTTAGGCTTGACCCCAGTTTATTCTGAAACTACAGCATTAAGCAAGCCTTACTTTAAACTTAAGCTCCGAAGTGTGAGAAAATTCCGGTGAAAACGCTTATTTTTCAGGACACAAATAGTTGCTTCGACCGGTTACTATGACATTGAAGACCCTTTTCCAGACTTAATTTCAAAACTTCGCCGTTATAGGGGACATATGAAGTGCCGATTGTTGGTTGTCAAGAGTCATTGGTAGTCAGAATGCCGTAATATTAAAGCTAAGGAGGCTACTATTACTCTAGGGAAGCTGAGGTAAGTACTTCCATATTTGTTAGTTAAATATACAAAAATAACTCTGGCCTTTCTTTTATGTAGCTAAGAGCTTGTTGTCAACAGTCAAATAGTCAGAATGGCTTCAATTTGTTACTACGGAAGTTACCTCAGCTACAATAAACAAAAAATCAGTGTTATTATTTGTAATTGAAGCCAACAAATATGGAATTACTACTTACCTCAATTTCCTGAGTATTGATAACTTCTGTAGTATCAACTTTAAGTTACTTTGACTATCTGTGAATTACCGTGAATTCTTGACAACAAGCTCTCAGCTACAAAAACAAAAGACAATCAATTTTAGCACACAAATACAAAATTACTTTCTTACCTCATTTTCTTGAGCAGTGAGTTTGTTCAAGAGTTACTGGTAATTGAGATTATTAGAATGGCAGATGTTTAATACTACAAAGAAGAGAGTGATTTTGTATTTGTTTGCTGAAATAAAAGGTCATAACTGCTATTATAGTGTTTGCATGAATTAAGCTAAAACATAGTAACAATACTTATTTTTATGTTACCTAACTATCAGGCTTGCTGGCCATTTGTGCTCAAGCACACCACTAGTATATATGTATGGATGGATGGTACGTATGCCCTTTAAACGCGCGCACGGGCAACTTTTTTCTCCAAAAAACACGGCGTTTTTAGGCTTGACCCCAGTTTATTCTGAAACTACAGCATTAAGCGAGCCTTACTTTATACTTATGCATGCCAGATAACCCAGAGTATGGACTACACTACAGAGATGGAGTAGTACAAAACTTAAGTCCTGTGGATGGGGCAGAATATCAACTTGCAATAACTGCAAATAAACATGATCGAAATGTTCCCTGTGCAGTCTGCTATGTATCAAGTCGAACAGCTTCAGTTATGATACCAGCTAGAATGAACTGTTACGGGAACTGGACCAGAGAATACTATGGATATCTTATGGCTGGGTACAGAGGTCATAGAAGGACAAAATTGATTTGCATGGACCACAGTATGGAAGCAATTCCAGGAACTGCTGCTGATACTAATGGTGTATTGTTCTATCGTGCTGAAGCAACTTGTAATGGATTGTCATGCAGCAAGTACAACACAGAGAAAGAACTGAACTGTGTAGTGTGCACCAAGTGATTAGCTCCATCATGACCATCATCAAAAGAATAGTTTTTGACAGCTGCTGATCATTCCCAAATTCATCTCATCTGCCACCACCATTCATAACTAGCTATAGCCATTTGCTACGATAAATAAACAATAATAATTAGAATAGCTATATACAGATTTTTATAAGTAGCTAATTATATACCATGTGTCTTATACTATAATTGTGAACTCTTTAATGAGTAAATTAGTTTCCTCTCGTTATTTGCAGTGAGCTTTCCGCTTGACCCTCCAATAAAAAATGTATTGTTTGTGACCTCTTAAAGCAAAATACCTCTGGTTTATGAATTGGACCCCCTGGTCCCAATTGTTCTCAGTTTGAAGATCTTCTGTAACGCTTGCAAAATTGTGTCAAGAAAGACCTCCGTATAGTTAGCTTGTGTTTAGAAATAAAATGTAAGTCATAATTTGTTATAGCTAGCTAATCAATTAACTTAGTCATTCAGAGTTGACAAGAATAAGTAAATAGCTAGCAGTAAGAATATAATAAATTCATTCGACAAAGGACAATATTATGAGTCTGTTGGCCAATCAGACAAGTAATGTGATACTGTATTGCATGAATAATTTTATCCTTCTTATTATAGCTAATGATAACGCTGCAAAACCTGCTTATTTTAAAAAGTGCAAATGTTACAAAACAAAGTATATCATCATCATACACTATTTCTCTCAGTTTTGCTTCATACTGCTGAAAGGCAATACCACACTATCCTGAGATAATGTAGCTAATTATCAGACTTAGGAGAAGTGTGAGTTAAAGTCTGATCCCCAATCTAGGTCCTTTTCTTTAGCAATCCATGCACAACCTGTTGTGAAGTGCTCTACTTGTGAGGTTTCTATCGACAAGAGTTCCACTTTCTTTTTTAACAGCTAAGGGGAGTTCAAGTATTAATAAGGCCAGTGATTCAAAGGAAAGGCAGTTTTCATACTACTATGCCTGGAGATGTAGTGGATCAGAAGTGCTACTACAAATACTTTCATACTTTCCAAATTGCAAAATACTATCCAAGAAAGTTAATGCCATGTACAAGTAAATAAAGCCATAGCTGTGCTTCTGTCATGCGAGGAGAATTTTTCATTCAAAACAGATCACATATTCTGCTGAATTAAGCTGGCTAAGTTGGGAAGAAAGTGAAATTATTATTACATAAATTGCTTATTGTGTCTCAGGATGGGTTGAGAATAGAACCAAACTAATGCTGTCACTGTCATAACAGCAAGAGTGGAGCTCCGGGATTACTACAGTAAGTGGAAGAAAAACAAACACTGATAATTATAAGCAGCTGCAAAACTTAAGAAACATATCCCATGAAGTTTACACCCACTGCAAACTTCACTAAAGGCTGACATAGAGAACTTTTAGAACTATAGTTTTAAGTAGAGAGTTGGAGAATGCAATCTACATTCTTTTCACATTCTTGATCACGTCTATATATTATGTGGGAGGACAGGGAACTTTACTTAAATTGAGCCTCCGTGTGTGAAGTGGTGGTGCAGCGTGAAAGCATTAGAAATAGTATACACAATGGAAAGGTGATGGACACATGAATTCTCTCTAGGTGATTCTTTGAAATGGTGGCTTCTAAAACATCCAATGTAAAACCACAGTCCTTGCCATTGACTCAGTGCAGCAAAGTATCACAACCTTTTAGTGTACCTTCAGGTTAGGGAATAGAAAAGATCTGCTGATGGACTCCATCAATCTGACTGGCAGGGATGGCAGGAGTGTGAAAAGGGGCACATCTCTACTAGTCTCACGTAGCCAGACTCTTACCACCCTTTACCCACTACACAGGTGATTAAAGGGTCTGGCTTACGCGAGACTACCTCTCTTACCGCCTGCTCCTCATCAATACTTGCCACAGGTATCAGATCTAACTGACAGACTGACTGTACTACTTCGTTCATGCAAGGAGCACAAGTTTGTGGCAACTGCAAGGAAACTGGTTGCATGAACATGTCTCATGTGGTGACTCAAACAAAGAAATGCTTGATAGTCAAGTGAATTATTAAATTATCATCACAGATAATAAAAAATGTAACTTATTATAATTTGTCTCTGGGTACCAATTTTATTATCAAAATGTTGGCCTATTTGAGTTATCTGATGGTATAGCTATTATCTTTTCATATAAGTAGTACCAAAACAAAGATGTGACAACAAAAAAAAAAACACTTAATATTTAACTAGCTAAATTGTGTTACAGATTTTAGTGATTTTCACCACATTCCCCCAGAATAATTCCTTAAGGATTTTTGCTGTTATAGAGGACCTAAAAGAAACCATCAGTTGAGTTTGTTTCTGTTGCAGTTTGTTCCAAGGTCGTTGTATCATAATCACTGTACTGGGTATGCAGCCTGGTATTTATCGTGTAGCTACAAAGCACTATGAATAACTTGGGGGACGTAACCAAGAACACAGGCGATATGGGAAATACTGCCTCAAGCTAATTTTCAATGGACACAGTTCAGTTCACAATAACAATAAATAGCTGGATTAAACATATGGCACAAATGAGCTGAAGTGAAAAATTAAAGTCCATTTAGAAAATACAATAACAAGTCATAAAATGTGACACTCAAAGAAAGCAGCATCATAATTTAACAGGAAACAACCCAAAAAACAAACAAAAATATGACCAAATCCTAAACCAAACAAATAGCTATATAACAGGCAGTGATACAGGTCCATACGAGACTGGGACTAGTAGGGCACATGGGAGGATGCAAATTCACCAAATTCTGGAGACTCAACTTCACCTGTGCTCTCATCACTGTCCAACTGCAAAAAATAAAAATCGATTAATTAATTAACATGGCTAATTAAAATGGAAAATCCTTTCACACAGACACACTAATTTAAGGAGTGGGTGGATTAGGTCCCAAAGAAACCTTACCATTGCTCATCAATTGTCATTCGCAACCTCTCCAACACTTACCACTTCCATTTCCTCTTTAGTAAAGACGAGTTTCCTCAACATCCACTTGAAGGGCAAGAGGAGGACTATGGCGATGGGATAGATGAGAGCTGCGGGTGATAACTTCACACCGTACAGAGTCAGGACGCAGACGACTTGAATGAGAGTGTACAAATGCATCTTCCATGTCCGCACCTACGCATGATAAGACTCATTTATAAATGTGACAAAACTTGGAGAACTCAATATCTATATAGTAAATAATGGACAATTAAATACGGTTAATGATAGACCTGCTATAATTATTTTAAGACATGCTAAGTACCATGTATAAGGAAGTATCATAAGCATTATGACTCATGATGAAAGGGTTAGACCCTCATTGTTTGATTGAGGCTATTGCTCACAGTTAGTTCTTTGATCTAACACTTACACATATTAACACCCCAACACACAGACACCCCCCCACCCCCTCCACCCCCAACCCCCCCCCCCCACCCCCCCACCACACCACCCCCCCCCCCCCCCCATAAACCCCCCAAAAAAAAACCCCAAACAAAAAAAAACCAAAACAAAAAAAAAAACGGCTAAAACAACAAAACACCTCCCCTACAATTAAAAAACCACAACATAAAAAACAAAACAACAAAAAAAAAAAACAACAAAACACCACACAACAAAAAAATAACTAACCAAACACAAAAAAAACACCAACAAAAAAAAAAAAAAAAAAACTCACACAAAAAAAAAAGCAAAAAAAACCAATCAAACCAACAAAAAAAACAAACACACAAACCACCAAAAAAAAACATACACCAACAAAAAAAACTAAAAAAAAAATACAAATAACAAAAATCAAAAAAAAAAAAACCACAAAACACAAAACCCAAACAACAAATACACAACAAAACCCAAAAACAAAAACCCAAAAAAAACAAGCACCACCCCAACAACCAAACACAAAAAACTTATAACAAACACAACCAAAACAAAAACAACACCACCAACCAGACCACACACCAACAAAACAACCCCACACACACCCATCCAAACCCCACAAATCATAATAAAAAAAAAAAAAAAACAAAAAACAAAACACCCAAACCAACAAACAAAAACAAAAAAAACAAAAACAAAAAAAAAAACCAAACAAAAAAAACAACCAACAAAAACAAACAAAAACCCAAACAAAAAAAAAAACACACAGACACACAGACACACAGACTCACACACACACACACACACACACACACCTTCCTAACATAGATGACATCAGGATGGTACTTGGGTATAACGAACAGGAGTTTTATTCTCTTGGTCAGCTGCACTCCACCAAAGGAAGCATATGCCAGGTAGAAGAACACACCCAGGATCACAGCAATGGGGATGATCTGTAGAACTGGACTTGCAAAAGGAGTTAAAACTAAAAAAGAATAGGAAAATTACATTTAAAAGACAATGATAAATGCATGCAGAGTAAACTGCTGAGAAATGCACAAGTCATAACGACATCACTCTGAATACAACTTGCACCAAGCATTGTACCACCTACCCCGAGGTGAATAGCCTGCAGGAACAGTCATACCCTCACTAATAGCTTTTACTGGTCACGTTCTTTGCCGCCTTTTACCATCAAAATAAAATATGCAGTATCTGTTCATTAACTCAGCTCTTTTGCCAGGTTGTAATTTTGTAGCGGCAATATTTTATTTATCGTGGCTGAGGGCAAATGCAGATTGTGTGTATCTATTGTGGTTTAGATCCTAGTCTTATAAATATAAATGAGACTCCTCTGATCAAGCATAAGAGAAAAGCCTGATCCTTCGTCAAAGAACCCCCTCCAAAAGCAACTCATCCTACATCACCATCCCCCCCCCCCCCCCCCCCCCCCCCCCCCCCCCCTATCGCTATAATGTTTGCAACTACAAAACAAAAAGAAATGCAGATGCTTACAGGCAATAATGAAACTGATCTTGGCTGTTTGATTAATGTACAATTCTCACCATTTCGTTTAGTATGAATAATAAATATATCTTAAAATGTACTCAATTGCATGCACTAAACAAGAGACAACTGACGTTGGCTCCTTGAATGCACTCTTCTCACCATCTCTTTAGCACAAAGATTGCTATAATTGCTATAAGCCACTCCCCTTAAACAGCCACGCCTCCAGCCTAGGACTCACTGATAAGAATATGCACGGCAATGGTCGTCATTCTCTGTTCGTGGATGTGTATCAGAGAGGGCTTCTCTCCGGGAGCTTGCTTCTTGGTGTACACGCTCAGTGCCTGGAGCAGTTGTAGGGAACGTACGGGAGCTCCACACAGGAAAGGGAGACCGAACACTCCACAGAAGCCGGCCAGAAGCCCCACCAGAGCCAGGTCCAAGTGGTACCCCACTGGCTTCTTCAGCTTGTGCTCTGGCTTGTTGACTGTCATTAAAGCTAGCTGGTTCTCAATGAATATCAATATAGCCATCTACAAACAACAACAACAACAATTAAAACAATATACTTCAATTAACCATCTCTGTTTTCATTTTTCCTTTTTCTAATTCCATCATATTCATGTTAATGTGTAAGGTTCTAGAATATGTAATTGAAAAATTAACATTGGCTTTCTGTATTCCAATTTAGAGCACTCATTAATAACTTTCATTTATCGATACAAATTTGAAACCGTCAAAACTGAACCAAATGTCTTATTTATTAATACCAAACAAAACACCATCTCTACAGTCTATAACACCATCTCTACAGTCTATAACACCATCTCTACAGTCTATAACATCATCTCTACAGTCTACAACACCGTATCTACAGTCTATAACACCATCTCTACAGTCTATAACACCGTATCTACAGTCTACAACACCATATCTACAGTCTATAACACCATCTCTACAGTCTGTAACACCATCTCTACAGTCTGTAACACCATCTCTACAGTCTGTAACACCATCTCTACAGTCTGTAACACCATCTCTACAGTCTGTAACACCATCTCCACAGTCTATAACACCATCTCTACAGTCTATATTAGAGTTGCACCGATAGAAGATTTTACCGATATACCGACCGATATTATATCTAGAATCAAGACCGATACCCATAACAGATAGATATATTCATTGAATTTTGAAAATTTATTTTTTACATAATTAGAAATATAATGGTACTAGTCTAGAGGCTTCAGCGCCAGGAACAAAGTAGTGCCAAATTGGTGACCTCTTTTTAGGCATTGTAGTTGAGTTTCTTTGTCTTTACGCCGTCTAAGAGCAAGTGGAACTCATCCATTCAGTGTCCACGCAGCGAGTACGAAATTTTTTCTATTGGTTAATTATATCGGTACGTCGAGTAGGGTTGACAAGCGATACCGATATCGAAAAAGTAGGCCGATAAACGATAGACTGGTAGATTATCGGTGCAACTCTAGTCTATAACACCATATCTACATACTCTGTGGGTAGAAAAACAAAACAACAAGCTTACCAATGCTGCTGGAATTATAGAGCTGAATCCAATTCCGATGCTAAGGGAGCCATTGAAAGGATTGATCAGCCATCCTCGTACGGTAGGGTCACTGACGCTGTAGCCCGGGGGCACGAGCAGCACTTCAATTGGGATCAGGGACTTCATGAAGTATGCCACCACCACCATGCTGGAGAGAGCCGTCAACATGCCAAAGTCACTCACCAGACGACGAGCCTGGGAGGATAAACGAGGCAGCGGAGAATAAATGTATATGAAAATCAAAATTGACAACAAATTAAATTAAAAATAAAGGCGATTATGTCCTATGTATAAATTCTTCACTAAATTCCTGTGAAGCACACGACTAGTTTATTAATAAAAATAATAATCATAATTATCATCATTATCATCATCATCATCATAATAATAATAATAACAATAACCCCACCACACTGTGGCATCTGATGTATTAACTTCTGCGCATTAAGAATGCAGAACAAACATATTTTTATCATTCTTATTATCACTCCACTTGCTGTCAGTAACGACGACGGTGCGTGTATTCATGGATAAGTCCTTTCTTAGCTGGGTTGGTAAAGCATCATCGGTACTGATTATAGTTGTGTGTGGTGTGATACAGAGTTGGTTAGGTAAAGGATGGTCAGTAACCAGACCGACATTGGTGTCAGTGGTATTATATTCATGAGTACATGGGTCAAGATTAAAGCGGACTGATGTAACTAGATCAAGTAGACGAGCGTAGAACATCCTTTCACTCACTCACCTTTTGTCCCAAGTTCTTCTTGTACCTCAGTTTCCTTAGAAACAGAGCGATGATGAAGGTAGTCACAGCTAAGATGAGTGACCACAGCCCGGTGTTGGGTTGGTTGCAGATACGGAAGCCTCCCGGCAAGGAAGGTTCCACGACGGTGGCATTCATGTCACTGTCTGACATCTCGTACAACGAGGCGTTGGAGTAGTTGATGTAGAACGGGTCCATGGTGAGATAGGAGCTGTTGTACACCATGCACGTGTTTGTGAGTTTAGCCCCTTTACCGCATGGGTAGTTCAATCCACATAGAGGATTCCGCTCAAATATCTACACAATAATAGCAAATTTAACAGCCAATTATAGTTAATTATAACTTAACCCGCAGAAATAAATTTGATGCAAGTATAGCAGTGCTCATTGAACTATTAGCACTAGTCTAGCCCTGACTTTCACACATTTTACATGTATGCTACAACAGATGTGACGACTGTGCGTACATGTGTGCATGTGTGTGTGTGTCACGTGGCTAGTGAGATATAATGATAACCTGCTCACCACAGGCATAGCAAGGTAATGTGGTCATGTTCAATATTTATTAATTCAAGTATATAAAAACATATATTCCTCAACTTTCTAGGTCATAAGAAAAAAAATCAAAATATTTAGAATTTGGCAAACTTTACAAAGTAATATTCCCATTTCTTATTTATTCAGTCGAGAATGGCGGAATCATTTTAATTCGAACAAAGTACCATTCTATTTAACTTTCGAGTAGACCTCCACAAATCTCACACTTAGCAATATTTCATGCTCATATTAACAACTGCATTTCCTTCAACTTCAAACTCAATGTACCTCCCCCCCAGCTATCTGCCACATGGAGTCTTGTGGCCCACTCTCTGATAGATGTTGAACTCACATGAACTATGCTGAGGCAAGCCTCGTAGAAGAAGAAAAAACCGGTGATGCCGATGAAGACCTCTTCACTAAATCTGGTGAAGTAGTGCACCAGGAACGTGAGCTCCGCCATAGCTAGGAACAGCAGGATCAGCATCAGCCACAGACCAATCAGCATCCGCCACTCCAGGTAAGGAATGTTGTATTCTACTGCAAACTAAAGGAGAGTAGAATACTTGTGTTAACTTTTTTTTACCTACCCGAATATTTATTACGAATGGACTCATACTGTAGTTAGTTCAAACCATCCAATCAGATTGATCAATTTGCGGTGAATGTATTTCATACCCGCCTCCTACGTAGGAGGTGAATAAGTAAACCATCCAATTATAACCTAGAGACATGCTACAAGTCAGTTGCACCACTCCGCTCAGTTGATACAGGATTTACACAACTGAGGGCCAAAATTGTAGTGCAACCTATACGTATACCAGCCCACAGTTTGATCACTGTACCTTAATCGCTTAGTTGTTGGTGACACCGTACCTTACACCCTTGAGGACTAGCAGTTTTGATGACACCGTACCTCACACCGTACCTCACACCGTACCTCACACATGACTAGCAGTTTTGATGCCATCGTACCTTACACACACATGAGGACTAGCAGTTATGATGACACCGTACTTTACGCACATGAGGACTAGCAGTTGTGATGACACCGTACCTTACACACATGAGGACTAGCAGTTTTGATGATACTGTACCTTAGCTGAAAAGCCTGCTTGAAAATGATACCTCACCCAAACATGCCAGATGTGACTTACAATACATCTTGTGTATCATACATACATACATACATACATGCATGCATGCATACATACATACATACATACATGCATACATACATACATACATGTATACATACACACATACATACCCTGTATATAATACTCTCGTACACCAACACTGGACCCACGAATGCTAGCACAGTCAGAGGCTGCACAGCCAGCAATCCAAACACGATTCCTCCAAACCCCGCCCCTAAGAGAGTCTCAGACTCGCCGATGTAATTATTGGTAACTTCCTCCATGAGTCCTCCGAATGCAATGGCAGGGGCCACGAAGGAGATATAGATGAAGAAAATGGAGACCAGAACCTGGAGGTTGAGACCATCTTTGAAGTCGCTGACAAACCGAGAGGCTAGTTTCTTAATGTCTCTGTACAAGCCGCCGCAGGGACGTCTGGAGTGGTGGATGGGATCCACCACCATCTTCTGGTAGCTCTCCTTGAGTTCGTGGTCATGCTCTAGAAGGGGAACAATAAGGTAGTGTGAGGATAGTGCGTAACTAGTGGCCTGAGGATTTGTTATACTAGGCACTAAACAAGTGCAGGAGACCTGGGACTATTGTAGGACAGTTAGAGAACATGGTTGAATCTGCCAACTTCAACTTCGTTTTTAGTATTGGTGGGAAAAGTGACACAATGTATATATGTGACCGTCTACAGGAAAACCGGGCACAACGCGGCACCCTTCGAATAATTTTTTTTGTTGCACTTACAGAGTTGTCGACGTCCAGGTATTGAGCTCTCCAAGTTTTATTGTCGTAGCTTAAGTCGTTCCCACTATAATAGACCTAACCGTTCCCTTCCGTCGGCTTGAAACAATACATTTTTAAGAAATCGATCGATCTTTTCTCGATATTTACGCACGCCGCGTTGTGCCCGGTTTTCCTGTAGACGGTCACATATCTAGCAGACTTCATAGTCTATTCAGGGTATTAAAAAAATGTTTATAAATTTCACTTGGGATTCTAGTTTCCATGAAATTGGATGAAAATTTTGTGGCAAATAATATCATGAAACCATTTTCAGGGTGCAAATACCCTTCTAAAAGGCCCAAAATAATTTCTTATTTCTTTTGTTTTCTTTACAATAAAAACTATTAAATTTACTATGTACATAATCAGCATGATCATTACATTGGCAAATGACCCCAACAGTTGGAGAACTTGACATTTGGATGCTGTATGTATAATTTAATGTGCAGATATAATATAACGAGCTTGTGTAGAGTGTTAATAAATAATATTATTAGTTCCCTCATTGGGCCGTAGCACAAAGTAACTGTCCATTAAGTCTACCAGCCCCACCCCAAATCTCCACCCACACATTACCACACCCCCTAACCTTTTCTCCTGCGTAGTTCATTCCTCTCATGCATGGCAGAGAGTAGCAAGTCTTCATCCCAGTCTCCTGGAGGGAGAACGATACTGTCGTCAAGGAACTCATCCATGCCTTCTAGTAGATCTTCTTTGCAAACAGCAGAGTATGCAACATCGTGAAAATGCTGCAAGACACAACACAAAAAAAAAATTATATAATTAAACTAGAAAGTGTTGACACACAAAATCGACTTCATAATATATTAATTTTTATGTATTCTGCTTCACAAACACACACACACACACACACACACAAGCATGCACACACACAAACACACACATGGTGTTTATGTTTGAGTTTGCATTTGCATGCAAAGGTATTAGTGTCAATTTAACAATACAACAGCTTTTTATTTATTTATTTTCAGAAAAATAATGCCAAGACACCAAAACTTCTAGCATGAAAAGTAAACTCGCTCAACATGTGTTTTAATGTGTGAAGGTGTGAATTGTGACACCCACTCACCGCATCTGACATGAGAGTGGCCATACAGCGTCCTACTTCATGATAGTTGACGGTCGTGTCCTCCGGACCCATCATCAGGAACAAGAACCTCGCTGGCACCGGCACTTCTGTCAGGTCACCCAACAGGTGACTCTAAACAAACAACAAACAAACAACAAACAAACAACAAACAAACAAACAAACATCAGTTAAAGAACAACAGATATACATCTGATGTATGGAAATTAAATTGAATTGACTTTGAACAAATAATAAAATAAATTTTAACATGATGAAATATGACTTCTGAAGTTAAGTTCCTAGCAAGATTGGCTATTTCTATCAGAAAGTACAAGGAAAAAAATCAGTTTGATTACTGCCTCAAATAAGACAATAAAACACGTAAATAAAGCAACTCAACCAAATATATAAAATTAAAAAAAGGACAATAGTAAATAAAATAATTAAAAGTCTCCAGAATTTCATCATCAGAAGTAGAAGTTGACCACAGAGCAAGCAAGAAGATGGAGGCTAAGCTTAAGAGGCTATGCTGTATGACAATGTGGGTCTAAAATCAACTCTACGAGTAGGGATAATGAAAAACTATGATACTGTCCACTTGGTATTTGACAACCAACACTGTATATCCATGACGATGCATGCGTATCCATGACAACTACATGGGGAATGTGTGAAATGGACATGTGTATGCATGACAACCACATATTTAAGATGGGGAAGAAGACAACTCTCTGACAAGCCTCATTACTTGATGGCGGAAGAGAGAAGAAAAGGTCGACGCCTGCGACAAAAATGGCAAGTAAAAAATTAACACAAAGTTAACAACAAAATTAATTAATACTGTCTTTAATTTAATTTTTCTAACTTGTCTTAGCCGAACAAAAACAGTGATGGGCTTTTCCAAGAACTTGATAGCGCCCACCATAACGGTGAGAGACTCCGCCTCTTTTGGTATCACATCAATAATGCTGCTTTTCCGAAGCAAAGAGCGTATACCGTGTGAAGATGTTGCGGGAGATACTGTCTTCTCTTCGTGTCTGTCTCCTGGATCGTCCTCCTCTTCTTCGTCAAGTTCCACGACCTCGAGATTCACTGACGTAGCTGGACCACCAGAGGCATTGCTGGTGACCAGAGGCACAGAGGACGGTTCATGTTGAAGGTGGGCGGAGACTGCAGCGTGAGAAGAGTTGTGAGTGATGCCATCAGAGTGTTGGGGAGTGGTGGTGAGGGAGAAAGCCACCTTCTTGCCATTTCCACTGGATACCGGATGGGATAGATCTGCTTCAGATCCATTTGGTTTGCTATCTAAATCCTACAAGTGAAAAAAATATTGACAAAAAAATGACTTATTAATTCTAGTCTTGCAATTAATTAGTGACTGCTTACAGGAAATTGGGCGCGAAGTAGCTTTGTTGAAAAAAAAAAGTCATACACAAACCAAAAATCTAAAACTATTTTACTCAGCAGATTTAATTGGTTCACGATTACTGCATGAATCTTTGTGCTTTCTGACTCCGTAGTAGCTAAAGATTATATTTGTTCAATGATTCAGTCATTCTCGGCTGAAATAATTATAATAATCGCAAAATTTTCTCGTTCTAACAGCCAACATTGTTAGTTAAAATGCAAGAAATCGAAACGTCAGGTTAAGTTTTAATTAACAATATTGGCTGTTAGAATGAGAAAAATTTGCAATTATATTTTGTTGTTGTTATTGTTGTTGTTGTTGTTCGGAAGGGGGGGTGAAGACTAGGGGTGTAATTTGCAATCAGCTGTATTACCCCTCCCTCCCATTACACTTGTAGATGACACACTCCCTAGTTATTTCCATTCTTTACCTCGTTTTGTTCTTCCTCCAACAAGGGCAGGCCTGATGTCTTCCTTTGGACTAGGTTATGGGTATTAAGATGGGAGTGGTGATGGGCGTGGTGGTGGGTGTGGTCGTGGGTGTGGTCATGGTGAGCTGTATCTAGACATTGGTACAAACAAAGACAAGAAAAAATCATTAATACTGTGTTACACACACACGCACGCACACACACACACACACGCACGCACACACATACACAAATTATACAAGTACAGATCAATGTAAGTGTGTTCAGATTGGGAGAGTTGGCAATGTCACAAAATGGATTAGAAATGTCTGTACCTAGACACAAAAGATGGGTTGATAAGATCCAATTGGTAATTCAGAGCTGAAAATAGCATGCGGACATCGGTCAATTACCGTACAAAACTTGATTTGGACCGCACAATCAATGATATGCATGGTCATTGTGTCCGGGCCAAAAGGTGTGGCATCAAAAAGAACCAGAAATAAAGTTTTCTCACTCGCTGGAAAAACGCGATACGCGACGAGCCGGGAAGCAATAATTAAGTCAGTCGCGTGAGCCTTCCGATTGTGCTGAATGAGCAATTTCAGTTCTTCAGAAATTGATTGTGTGCACAGAGTCGATTGCTACCTTTCCCTCAAGTTTTCTGCGGTGTTCTTCTGATTTAGCTTCTTGTTAGGCTTGTATGGTTGTGTCCAAGAAATCTACGATCTCTTCGGTAAGTTTATTTCCTGTTGTCAGCAAAAAAAAAAAGTGCTATTAGCTGTAGCTTCTTTTGTAGCTAGTGCTCGTTATCAATGAACGACTGAACTGGCACTGCTAGTTAACTATTTCTCAACAACTATCACTAACTCACTGATTTAAATCATGTAAGGTGTTCACCTGTCAACCACATAATAAATGATAGTAGTGTATGAACTATAACTATCCTGTGATTCACACCATGATTATTTAGTTCATCATTATTTAACCATACTCTGACCAGTTTAGTAATAACAATAATTTGAATAATGAAATGGTTGACCACTCAAATGAAGTCAATGTCCAGGCAAACTTTGATTTGTTCGAACAAATTGTCCAGACAATTTTTGAGTGTTATTTTTAGGTCTGGTAATTTATGGAAGGTCTGGTGAAGTGTAAAGAATTGCTGATAAAGTTTAATTTTATTATTGACAGCATTGCACTTAATTAAGGTGATGCACATACAGATTGGTAAGGTGTGGCCTGATTAACAAGTGCCAATATATCTCTAGTATCATAGATGGGCAAAGGTGAAAACTGTTTAGTGTCATGTGCACACACATACACACACTTTTAAGTGTGAATAGATCAGTGCATGTGTCATAATGTGGTAAAGTGTCACCGGATGAAAAAGTACACCCTGTAAAGATGCCAAGCTGACAACACAACAATTTGAACCTAATATAGAAAGGCATACAGATTGGTAAGGTGTGGCTGGACAGACAGGTGTCAATGTATCACAAGTATCTCCAGAACTATACCCTTACATTCAAGTGTCCCAGAACAAGGTAGTGTGTAGGACCCCATTCAAAGAAACCTGTCAGTTAAGTAACAGAGACCCTAAATACAAACCTTCCAGCTTCATCAGTCTCTTTCTTCTTTTAGTCACATGATTCCTTTAAAATTCCCAACCAAGCTAGTTATACTGGATGTGATACTATAAATAAACATACTGCTATTTTTAGCACTAAAGGATAGAGATCACATGTTTCTTGGATGGCGTGTTCACTACCTGGCCTCACTGGTGCAGTTTCTGCTCACAGACACGAGTACACCTGATGGAGCACGCTAAAATTAGCACTGGGATATCATCCATTTACTATTAGTTGTGGTTGCCATGGAGACTATGTAGTATAGGTACTTCACTTCGGGAGGAGAAAAGGAAAATTGATGTTTCCCCAACTTTGTAATTACAGGCACTCATTTCATTAGTGAAAAACTACCCAAACACTTTAATTGTACACAGCTCTATTGCTCTGGTTGTTTTGGTAGTACAAGTCTAATTTATTACGATTTGTCAACAAAGGATTTGGTAGTGAGTAAATCCCTCAAGTAAATG
>WLWD01004290.1_pt1 | contig 19162 bp, 10 predicted proteins | sample 6712731 | NCBI WGS metagenome assembly WLWD01 (sample SAMN12718690, study PRJNA576275) | sponge metagenome | isolation source: marine sponge | host: Mycale hentscheli | place: New Zealand: South Island, Marlborough, Capsize Point | collected 2014-11-01
ACTATGGCATTGAAGACCCTTTTCCAGACTTAATTTCAAAATTTCTCCGTTTTAAGGGGATACGGAGTGCCTATTGTTGGTTGTCAAGAGTCATTGGTAGTCAGAATGCCATAGTATTAATGCTAAAGAAGCTACTACTTCTCGAGGGAAGCTGAGGTAAGTACGTAATTCCATATTTGTTAGCTAAATATGCAAAATAACTCTGGCCTTTCTTTTTTGTTGCTAAGAGCTTGTTGTCAACAGTGACTGGTAAATTCAAACAGTCAGAATGGCTCAAATTTGGTACTACAAAAGTTACCACTGCTCAAGAAAATGAGGTAAGAAAGTTATTTTGTATTTGTGTGCTAAAATTGATTGTCTTTTGTTTTTGTAGCTGAGAGCTTGTCAAGAATTCGAGGTAATTCAGATAGTCAAAGTAACTTAAATAGGATACTACAGAAGTTATCAATAGGAAATTGAGGCAAGTAGTAATTCCATATTTGTTGGCTAATATAATAACACTGGTTTATTTTTTAGTTACTGGTAATTGAGATTATCAAAATGGTTGATGTTTGATACTACAAAAGTTACCATTAATTAGGTAAGAGAGTGATTTTGTATTTGTTTGCTGAAATAAAATGTCATAACTGCTGTGGGGACCACACCCCACAACAGTATTATTAACTTATTGCCAGACATTTATTCTGTATGTATGTTTGTATGTTGTTTGTGTTAGTTTCAATAGTTGTAGTAGCAGCTGTATTTTATGTATCATTTTGATGTTGCCTAGGTTACTTGTTACAATTTGTGTGAATGTTTGTTATCTCATTTGATTGGTTACTTTAATAATTCATTATCATCTCTGTGATTGGTCAGTTTTTCATTTTATTCTGTTTTCTTGTGATCCCATTGGCAGTCTATAAAAGGACTGACCAGGGACAGTCATGAGTTCTGACTCTTTTTATTGAAACACTCTCACTCATTATCTTTATTTGGATATATCAAAATTAAGTTAAAACTTGAACTGACGATGAAACTATTATAGCATTGTTAGGTGGACCTAGCCAAAGAAGCAGAGGGCCCGACAACTGCTATTATAGTGTTTGCATGAAGTAAGCTAAAACATAGTAACATTGTATGTTACCTAACTATTAGGCTCGCTCGCCATTTGTGCTCAAGCACACCACTAGTTGGCGAGCGAGGGTAGCGAGCGAGACACTTACAGGGGTAACACAATCGAAAATCGGGGATGTCAGTTTATTTATTCAGCGAGCGAGCGAAGCGAGCGAAGCTGACTATCAGTCGTGTTCAATTGAAATTTCAGATATATATATATATATATATATTTATTGCAGCTTTGATATTTTTACTTGAATATTTCCGCATCACGCGAGCGTTCTGTATTCTCCCATATTGTACGGTTTATATTGTACGCTCCTTGTAGCGCGCGCGTAGCGAGTAAAATCAATGAAAATTGTATTGTAACCGGTTGAGAAAAATTTCAAAGAAGCAATAAATCACTTATCACACTCGTCGTACAATATGGGAATGATATTTTACTCTCACGCCACATTTTCACTCGCCTGTGGCTCGTGAAAATATTTTGCGTGCTCGTAAAATATTTTCCCATATTGTACTCTGACTCGTGCTATAAGTATTATATATAGGTATGTATGCGTACGTCAAAAAATTTCGCCCGCGCTTCTAATTACGTAAGGTAGGTAAAGCGTTCACAGTTCCAGTATTTTTCAATTATCGAGCACTGCCTTACGCAACTTTGTTTCAACCAAAAAGTTTATAGCTACTCTCTTCTTGAAACAATTGTTAAGTCTTTGTCAAGTTGCGCTTCTTTGCCACTGCTTTCGAAGTTTATTCAGGTAATTCTGTTATTGTTAACTCTTCATGCCTAATCATTGCTATTATTTAGCGATTTCCTTCACAAATCATCTTTACCTATACTCATATATTTACTCGCTCGCCATGTATTTGCGCTATTCGAGCGCACCACTAGTTTATTGGCGAGCGAGCGTAGCGAGCGAGACAGTATTAGGGGTGGATAATGCAAAATCGGGTATATGTTATTATAATGTATGTATGGATGGTACGTATGCTCTTTAAACGCGCGCGCGGGGAACTTTTTTCTCCTAAAAAACATAGGCTTGACTCCAGTTTATTCTGAAACTACAGCATTAAGCAAACCTTACTTTATATTTAAGCTCCAAAGTATGAGAAAATTCTTGCTAAAACGCTTGTTTTCAAGACACAAAAAGTTGATTCGACAGGTTACTATGGCATTGAAGACCCTTTTCCAGACTTAATTTCAAAACTTCGCCGTTTTATGGGGGGATACGGAGTGCCGATTGTTGGTTGTCAAGAGCCGTTGGTAGTCAGAATGCCGTAGTATTAATGCTATGGAAGCTACTACTTCTCGAGGGAAGCTGAGATAAGTACGCAATTCCATATTTGTTAGCTAAATATGCAAAGTTAACTCTGGCCTTTCTTTTTTGTAGCTAAGAGCTAGTTAACAGTGACTGGTAAATTCAAATGGTCAGATTGGCTCAAATTTGGTACTACAAAAGTTACCACTGCTCAAGAAAATGAGGTAAGAAAGTAATTGTGTATTTGTGTGCTAAAATTGATTGTCTTTTGTTTTTGTAGGTGAGAGCTTGTTTGTCAAGAATTCAAGGTAATTCCGATGGTCAAAGTAACTTCAATTTGATACTACAGAAGTTATCAATACTCAAGAATGATGTAAGTAGTAATTCCATATTTGTTGGCTAAAATTACAAATAATAACACTGGTTTATTTTTTATCGTAGCTGAGAGCTTGTTCAAGAGTTACTGGTGATTGAGATTATCAGAATGGTTGATGTTTGATACTACAAAAGTTACCCTTAATAAGGTAAGAGAGTGATTTTGTATTTGTTTGCTGAAATCAAATGTCATAACTGCTATTATAGTGTTTGCATGAAGTAAGCTAAAACATAGTAACATTTTATGTTACCTAACAGGCTCGCTCGCCATTTGTGCTCAAGCACACCACTAGTTGGCGAGCGAGCGTAGCGAGCGAGACACTTACAGGGGTAAAAATGAAAAAATCGGGGATGTTTATTTATTTGTATATATGTTTGGACGTACGTATGTCATTTTGTACTTTGACCCTCGCGTTTTTGTGTTAGTTATTTGTTCGACCCCGTCCCAAATTGCACTAAACAGAATCCTCTGGTTTATCGATCAGTACCCGTATCACCCTAGAAATTGAATTGTTTACCGTTTTTAATTCTTTTGCGGGTGCAGTTAATACTTGACAACTTAAGGGACTTCCATTTCTATTCGAGTTAGTGGCGGTGGTAAGTCAATGCGCTCTTTGTCATAGTTATAAGCCGTGCGCACAGTATTTACCGGAAAATACATTGTCCACTAGACTACTGCCAAGGTAAGTCTGTGTAGGTGCATGTCCAGCTGTGTCAAAGCATTGTGTGTTACAACCACTAAAGAATATCACAAAGAAAACTTTTAAATAACGCGTATTGTTTTGTTGTTGTTGTTTTTTCCTTCAATTCAAGCAGTTGCAGAGAGTTGTTACTATGGCACTGAAATCCCTTTACCCTGTATGCTAAATTTAAAAACTTGACCTTATTTTCAGTAGCTTCAGTGTTAGAAGTCAATAAAAATAGTATAGTCTTTAGGCTCGCTCGCCATTTGTGCTCAAGCACACCACTAGTTTATTTGTATATATGTATGGACGTATGTATGTCATTTTGTACTTTGACCCTCGCGTTTTTGTGTTAGTTCGGTTGTCGACCCCGTCCCAAATTGCACTAAACAGAATCCTCTGGTTTATCGATCAGTACCCGTATCACCCTAGAAATTGAATTGTTTACTGTTTTGAATTCTTTTGCCGGTACAGTTAAAACTTGACAACTTAAGGGACTTCCATTTCCATTCGAGTTAGTGGCGGTGGTAAGTCAATGCGCTCTTTGTCATGGTTATAAGCCGTGCGCACAGTATTTACCTGAAAATACATTGTCCACTAGACTACTGCGAAGGTAAGTCTGTGTAGGTGCATGTCCAGCTGTGTCAAAGCATTGTGTGTTACAACCACTACTTAGCAAAAGAATATCACAAAGAAAACTTTTAAATAACGTGTATTGTTTTGTTGTTGTTGTTTTTTCCTTCAATTCAAGCAGTTGCAGAGAGTTGTTACTATGGCACTGAAATCCCTTTACCCTGTATGCTAAACTGGACCTTATTTTCAGTAGCTTCAGTGTTAGAAGTCAATAAAAATAGTATAGTCTTTAGGCTCGCTCGCCATTTGTGCTCAAGCACACCACTATGTATGTATGTATGTATGGATGGTACGTATGCCCTTTAAACGCGTGCGGGAACTTTTTTCTCCTAAAAGCACGGCTTTTTAGGCTTGACCCCAGTTTATTCTGAAACTACAGCATTAAGCAAGCCTTACTTTATACTTAAGCTCCAAAGTGTGAGAAAATTCCTGCAAAAACGTTCCTTTTCAAGAAACAAAAAGTTGATTAGACCGGTTACTATGGCTTGAAGACCCTTTTCCAGACTTAATTTCAAAACTTCCCCGTTTTAGAGTGGATGCGGGGTGCCGATTGTTGGTTGTCAAGAGCCATTGATAACTTCTGTAGTATCCAATTTAAGTTACTTTGACTTCTGAATTACCTCGAATTCTTGACAACAAGCTCTCAGCTACAAAAACAAAAGACAATCAATTTTAGCACACAAATACAAAATAACTTTCTTACCTCATTTTCTTGAGCAGTGGTAACTTTTGTAGTACCAAATTTGAGCCATTCTGACTGTTTGAAGTTACCAGTCACTGTTGACAACAAGCTCTTAGCTACAAAAAAGAAAGGCCAGAGTTATTTTGCATATTTAGCTAACAAATATGGAATTACGTACTTACCTCAGCTTCCCTCGATTAGTAGTAGCTTTTTTAGCATTAATAATACGGCATTCAACCAACAATCTGCACTCCGTATCCCCCCAAAAAAGGCAAAGTTTCGAAAATTAAGTCTGGTAAAGGGTCTTCAATGCCTTACTAACTGGTCGCAGCAACTTTTTGTGACTTGAAAAACAAGTGTTTTCGCAGGAATTCTCTCACAATTTGGAGCCCAAGTTTCAAGTAAGACTTGCTTAACTTCAGCATATTTTCCTGATCCTAAGGTTTTTCCAGTGGTATATCCAAGGGCTTGGAGGACAGCAGATTTGTATGACCTCCTGATGCACTTATTTGGTGGTCGTTTCACTTTTGGAGTGTTTTCCACATCTACCATTGTAAAGCGCTAACTTTCAGAACAGTCTCTGCAATAGATCAGTCAGCAAATAGATCAGTTTAAGTTATAAGAAGTTGAATTGCCCTCTCGTAGGCCTGTACGTCAGAGCAGTTTCTTAGATGTCTAATGACTTCTCCTCTGACTATACCTCTGAAGGTATGGCGGGGATGGCATGAATGGAAGTGTAGATATTGCCGTGTGTGACATGCTCTAGAGTAAGGAGCAATGTCCAGAATTGATTCTGTCTCAAACCTAATTCCTTTGGGGCTAGGGCTAGGGCTAGAAAAAGCAAAACCCAACGTTAGAAACACACATTATCAATAGCAAATAGTGTTTCTATTCAAGCGTCTAAGTTGCGCGACCCGGCATTGCAGTGAGATATTGAATTGACCGAACAGTTTATGTTCGGTATTCCTACAAATTCTTTCTTACGCGTTCACGTATAGATCTTCCTATTCTTAACTAATCTCTTGCACACAGTTCACATTAGTTCACAGTATCTCTTGTCGAAGTAGCTATTAAAGCTCATGAACTTCATAATGTTCCTTTTTATTCAATCAGAGCATTTTCCTAACCATTTTTTTTACTATCTATACCACTTTGCTAAGTTTAACTTGAAATGATTTTTAGTTATAAACCTAAAAACTGCCGGACATTTTGATACAGTAACTTCAGTTACAGCAAAACTACTTTGGAGAGCCTATATCAATAGGGAGTAGTTGCGAGATACAATCTGCAAGTAGCCTGCTGTTCAGTTAAAAATAACAAATCGATACAAATTAGCGTAAAATGTAAACATCAATGGTCTTTATGAAGGTGCAAATGCAAAAGAAGCTAGTTTCTGAGATGATGTGAGTCTTTTAGTTTGAGATAGTTCCTGTGAACACATGCTAGAGTTATCATTCTCAGTTTCTTCATGACTTGCTTCTCTATCAAGCACTTGTCCATCTTCAAGATGCTGAGACAAGTTTCTTTCTTCTGCTTGAGTGTTGACTTCATCGTTATTGGCCATTGAAGGGTTAGAGGATTCTGGAACTGATTTGCTCTTGAAGAAAGATCTTTTTAATGTTTTCTACAATGCACACAAATGTAATGATACAGAATGATTTAGGTAATAATGGAACTAAACATGGCAAAGCCTAAACTAAACTAAACTAATATTCCATAAATATTACAATCCTCCGATAGGTAGTCAAATCGTCATGTGTAGCCCAATTAATTTCTTTCAAAATACGTGAAACCATAACCACATGAAACAAATCTAGTCAAATATTCCACTTCTATAATATTGATGAAACTGGTTCGTTTTCTAAATTAGATGTTTTAAAAACTAAGTACATTAGAGAGTGGCAGACTCATTTGCTGTATGAGTGTCTATTTCAACTTCATCCTTTACTGTGTGGTCTGGCATATGACAATCAATGAAACGAAATCCCAAACCACTGATACATTATAAACCCACAGTACCTGTGGGACTGCAGCTTTTTTGGGCTTTCCACTTTTGCCTTTCTTCTTTCCGGCCATTGCCAACTTCTCCTTCTGTAGTTTCTTCGCCTCCTGGTTCCTCTTTTCTTCATCAACTCGATCACTTATCTTCTGTAGAAACCCTTGCTGTCGCTCCACTGATATCTTCTTGCTGACTGGAGTCAATAACTATGACAACAAAATAATTAAAATAAATGGAATTAACATAATAAATCACAAGCACTTTTATTAGCTTAAAAACACCACAAAAACATGTACAGCTATATGAAGGAAAAGAAAGAAAAATCTACTGAAAAATGATAGTTAATTGCTTACATCAAAGACAGCAAGGATAAAAGGAGTCAGCATAAACATAAAAGTAATACAAATTCTAAACTCCGTAAAATAGAAGCACACACTATCCACTTACAAAACACTGATAACACTACATGCTTCAGAATACAAAGGGGACTTGGAGAATAGCCAATAAATATACAGTGTATACACTATTACTCTTTCTGTGTACCTTGAATGGATTAGGTCTCTTCAAAGAACTGTCGTCCAATGGTGAACAAGGACTTGAACATCCATCCTCACTCTTGTTCTCCTTCTCTTCCTCTTCCTCCTCCTCCTTACCTTTGCTTCCCATATCTTCATCACTGTCTCCTCCACTGTCTATGTTGACATTCTCCTCATTTCCGTAGTCGGCCATCTTGTATTCATCCTCATCACTGAACAGCTCTGTAGTCTCATTGATCACATCCACTGACTTGGTACCACTGTGAAGAACACACACATTAGAGTTGGTACAATGTATTAATTTCAATAGAGCATATAAAATCCTCCGAACAAAATAAGAATTAACAATAGCAAGCTAGAGTCATAATTGAGGTTTTAATGACTTATTTTATTTGTTAAATTTTTTTGATTTGAGATAACTGCAATGCTAAGAACATTACTGCATTCAACTTTTTTGTTTTTTCTTTTCTTATTTACTTTGGAGGATGTTATATAAATCATATTAGTTAAATAAAGGGAGCTGCTTGTTTACTGGATTTCAGTGTGAAGTGATCATCTAAATAACAAACGGTAATTAAAAGTATTCTCTCCCAGGACCACTTGCTTGATGCACAAGCGCTCTGACACTGAGCTACGACAACCAGCCAGCAATCAAACATTTCAATTTTGTATTTATACTGTCAAGGGGTACTGCTATGCTACAGTCTCACTCTCAACAGACAAATGTAAACTTTTTGTGAAACAAACAGCAAGTACACACATGAGAGAGGTCTGGCTCTACTTTGTACTCTTATTTATAGTATAGTATAATTTCTACGTTTAACATTTCAGTAGTTACATTGTATCTGAACTCTCTTAGACATCACATTCTCATAACTGACTCTGTAAATTGTAGTCAATAGGAAGCCAACAATATAGAATCTCGAAACTTTAATGAAAGTTAATGTATCAAACATGTGCTTACACACACACAAACACACAAATAAAGATCGCACCTAGTTGCATTAGGCTTGGACGAAGCTTTAGATGGTGCCATTTGCTTTGATGAGGATCCAATCAGCTTATATCCTGGTAGTCTGGGGAATCCCCTACTAGTACTAGACGTGCTTCTTTTGATGCTTGGCAAGTCCCTTCTAGAATTGGGGGCGTCCCTCAAATTATTGCTGAGCTGGCTTGCACTAGACCACTCCCCTCCACCATTACAATCCTCCCTTTCTTCTTCCTCATCGTCAGATTCCTCTTGCTCCATAGCTCTGAGCTGCATGAGTTCATTGATCTGCCGTGCTAGTCGGATACGATGAGTGCGAGATGCGTACGTCAGAGCAAGTTCCATCTGTAATCACACCAATTATAGAAATACATTTTAGTATCTGAACCATCACAACATATTCTTGCCCTCTCACAACACATTCAACTATTTCTAAAAACTGTCCTGTTTCTGCAGGCTCAGTGAAAAACTGTTTTTTTAAGGTCTCCATTGGTTGTTAAATTAATAGTAGATTTAAGAATGACTGCAGGAATTGAGCACAGAAGAAAACATGAATTTCTTCAGACGAGCTGCAAGTTAGTGCACTACTGCACTGAAGTCTGTGGCTGTACAGTCATGAAGATAGATTGGCTTGTGCTCTGTGCTATACTGTGTCTCAATCCCTTTCACACAGGATGGTCAGTTTATAAATCCTTATCATTCACTGGATGTCAATAGTAGTTCTATTCATTGCTTCACCTTTTAAGCTAACCTGTCTTCGTCTACCAAAGTTTTCCATAGCTAGCATAACTGCTGTCTGGAAGGAGGTCAGAGACATTACTTTAACAACAGAGTCCAAAAGTGTGTGCGTATGTGCACATGATTGGATGGATAACTCAACAAGCACCACCACCATCATCCATTTAATACCAAATTTAAACAAAGCTTTTATTTTCTTCAAACATTGGTTGACCCATTAGAAAAACAAGTTCTTGTTGTATTACTCCACTGAAGATAAGAGAGAGCCACAATTTAAATAATGAGTCCACGTTTGAAGGGGTCTAAGGTAAAGCCATGCAAAATGAAGTAACATTCACAGCCTGGAGTCTAGGAAGTTTTACTGATGGATGGTATGAATAAATCTACCAAATTCCCCTACATTGAATAGAGTCAACTCACAGAGTCAGTGTCCGGCAACATGGATGCTATCTCACACGCTCTAAACTCTCGACCCGCCTTGCATGACAACTGTAGAAAAACAAAAACAAAACAAAAAAAAATAAAACAAACTATATTAATTATTACACTCATATTTATATAGTACACATTATACCTGTATACATAAACTCAACTAATGCTCCATATACATACTTGATAGGGAAATGTAGCAAGAGACTCTTTAACCCCAGCCATAAAATAAATAAATAAATAAAATAAAATAAAGTTTCTGCCATTTTAGTGGACAGGAAGATTACAGATCCTACCATTCCAATAATCCATTCTTGTTCCTAGAACACAGTGGTGGCTATTTCATTGAGGTATACTTGTCCCCTCAAACACAAACAAAGTGTATAGATATGCACCCACACGTCCAAATCCCAGACATAATGGATGTTATTTTTGCTATAGACTCACTGCAAACATCTTCATGAGCTGCTGCACTAGGTCAGCTGCCGGACGAGAATGAGATGGAGGGACCAATAGCAAGTCTTGTAGATATTCTCTCTATACACACACACACACATATGCACACACACACACACACACACACATGCACACAGGAATAACATCCATGGCATGATAATTCACTGCAGGATCATTGGTATAACTTACCAATATAAATTAAGAAAATGTTTAGCAAAAGTAAATGAATCAATTAACGAATAAATAAAATGAACAATGGACAAAACAAAATAACCAGATGCATCAATCATGTGTGCACTATTCAATAAATACAATTTACCAACCTCGTGCTCTGTTCTTTCTAGATCTGGTTCACAGAGGGGAACCTTGAGAGATAGAGAGCCCATGACAGGACGAGGATGGACAGGAGGATACTCCAATCCTCGACACAGAATAGCTCTGACAAACAAAAACAAACAACAACACAAATATTCCATCACAACACAAACAACAACAAAAAGCTCTTATCAAAGCACAAACAACAAAAATATCTCAGAATAGCTACTCATTGGATCACTCAAATGAAATGTATATCACAGCAAATGAATATAAGTGCCACCAAGTATTGTATCAAAGTAATTTAGTACCATAAAAACATACATAGCATAGCCATGTAATTATTAAAATATGATAAGACTTGGTTGTCATTAAAAAAATAATAATGGAAAATAAACAGATCACTGGTTGTCTACTCCAGCAAGACATTATAAAATAAACAGATCACTGGTTGTCTACTCCAGTAAGACAGTCTAAAATAAACAGATCACTGGTTGTCTATTCCAGTAAGACAGTCGAAAATAAACAGATCACTGGTTGTCTACTCCAGTAAGACAGTCTAAAATAAACAGATCACTGGTTGTCTACTCCAGTAAGACAGTCTAAAATAAACAGATCACTGGTTGTCTACTCCAGCAAGACAGTCTAAAATAAACAGATCACTGGTTGTCTACTCCAGTAAGACATTCTAAAATAAACAGATCACTGGTTGTCTACTCCAGTAAGACATTCTAAAATAAACAGATCGCTGGTTGTCTACTCCAGCAAGACAGTCTAAAATAAACAGATCACTGGTTGTCTACTCCAGTAAGACAGTCTAAAAAAACAGATCACTGGTTGTCTACTCCAGTAAGACAGTCTAAAATAAACAGATCACTGGTTGTCTACTCCAGCAAGACAGTCTAAAATAAACAGATCACTGGTTGTCTACTCCAGTAAGACATCTAAATAAACAGATCACTGTTGTCTACTCCAGCAAGACATATAAAATAAACAGATCACTGGTTGTCTACTCCAGCAAGACATATAAAATAAACAGATCACTGGTTGTCTACTCCAGTAAGACAGTCTAAAATAAACAGATCACTGGTTGTCTACTCCAGCAAGACAGTCTAAAATAAACAGATCACTGGTTGTCTACTCCAGCAAGACAGTCTAAAATAAACAGATCACTGGTTGTCTACTCCAGTAAGACAATCTAAAATAAACAGATCACTGGTTGTCTACTCCAGTAAGACATTCTAAAATAAACAGATCACTGGTTGTCTACTCCAGCAAGACATTCTAAAATAAACAGATCACTGGTTGTCTACTCCAGTAAGACAGTCTAAAATAAACAGATCACTGGTTGTCTACTCCAGTAAGACATTCTAAAATAAACAGATCACTGGTTGTCTACTCCAGCAAGACAGTCTAAAATAAACAGATCACTGGTTGTCTACTCCAGCAAGACAGTCTAAAATAAACAGATCACTGGTTGTCTACTCCAGTAAGACATTATAAAATAAACAGATCACTGGTTGTCTACTCCAGTAAGACAGTCTAAAATAAATAGATCACTGGTTGTCTACTCCAGCAAGACAGTCTAAAATAAACAGATCACGGCAGGTAGAGCGCAGCGGACCGAGGTTACCGGCGGTTAAAGGGGAAGGGCCAAATGAGTGGGGGGAGGGCGGGTCCCGGGAAGGGTAAGGGACGCCGACCTCGCGCAGTGAGCGTCAGTTAGAAAAAGATTTAAATGGAGAAAGATAAGAAAGAGAAGCTTCCCAGAACGGCCAGCAAGGCCGCGGCTGAGGTCCGCGGCAGAGAAGATTTGCCGGCGCCTAAGAGGCGGAAGGGGGCGAGAGCTTTGTCGGTGGATAGTGAGGACGAAGGTTCCGTGGGGGACAGATTCGTCGAGGTGGAACAGAATTCGAAGGCTATTCAGTGGCTGGTAGAGCAGATGGGTATCTTGCAAAAGACAGTCTTGGACAGGCTTCCGGAGAAAAAGGGTATGTCCTGAGTAGAAGCCTGGGTAGTAGTACAAAGTAGGCTAGTGGTGTAAGGGTGAGTGGAGAGTCTGTGATCAGGGACGTGGGAGAGGGGGCTGGAAGGCCATGGCAAACGTTCCTGACGCTCACCTCCGTGCTAGCAATAGTGCGTGACAAAACCGAGCTCAGTGTTTGTGGAGGCGTCCAGTGGGAGAGTGTTAGGACGTGTTTATGATGCGTGAAGCCGAGGAAGGGGGAGACGGCGATGAGAGCCGTAAGAAAGTGTGGTGAGCCAGAGGATGGTTGGAATTGGTGGTGATGGCGGAGCGGGCCTGAAGCCACAATACTAGTTTAGGCAATAGGGGGTAGTTAAGAGTTCCTCGGCTGGAAAGGGGGTGAGGACCGGCTGGAGGCAGGCCGGAGGTGGCGGGACAGGGGAGGTGAGTTCCCTGTCAGCCTGGATGAGTTAGAAAGGGGATGGTGGTCGTGCGGGGTTGGGCACGGAGGAGAGGTCCCCATAGAATGACTAGGGGGAGGTAGTAGGGATAGTTAAGGTAGGGTAGCCGCTAGGTAGGTAAGAGACGGCGGTGGTCCAGTGTTGGGAGCATCACTGTGGAGCCGCGTGAGACGGCGGGGGTCCAGCGTTGGGGGGGGGCGGGGGGGGTGGCAACCTGTGAAGCCGTGAAGTGTTAACGAGAGTGTCTGGAGCAAGGCGTTGGGTGGCAACGCTGGGAGGTCACTGAAAAAAAAAAAACAAAAATAAAAAGGGGGGGGGGGGGAAGTAAGGGTGCCAGAGGTCCCGAGTTGGAGGGTAATTCGGTGAAGGCACGGAATGAGTATGAGTGGTAGTGGTCCAGGGTTGGGTGGCAGCCTTGTGAGGGTAAGGGGGTAGGAGTGAGTGACACGGAAGGTCCAGGGCTGGGGTGGTCAGCCTTGTGAAGGGTGTCAGGAGCTCTAAAGGCACAAGAGCGCTGGCGGTCCAGGTCTGGGTGGCAGTCCTGTGAAGGAAGGTCGCGGTGACGAGTGACACGGTGGTCCTGGACTGGGAAGGGCAGCCTGGTGAAGGGGGTCAGGAGAGCAAAGTCACGAAGGGGCGAGACATGAGGGTCTAGATATAGGGGTGTCTCGCCCGGGGGAGTGAGTGCCGGGTTCCCGGCAGTGAGTGCACAAACGAGCAGGGAGGACAGAGCACCAGGGAAGAGGAATGCCTGTCAAAAGGCTCGGGTATGGGTGCACAAAGGAACAAGGGTGGGGCCACCAGGGAGGGACATGTATGTCATGTTCACGTCGGTGTGATTTGTGATCACAGACGAGGTGGCGGAGGCTGCCAGGAGCAAAGGGGCAGCAGAGGCACCTGCCGGTGCGAAAGGAGAGGAGAGACCTCTGGTCCAGAAGTTGCTGGACAGGCTAAAGGAGGTCAGGGCGGAGGAGAGTGAGGATAAGAAGGCAGCCAGAGTGGTGCACCTCATTAAGAATCAACCGCCGTTGCCGACCAAGGTGGTCGAGAGAATTAAAGAGGGCTCTTTCGTGGACTTCGCCTTCTTCCCTGTGTTTGACGATGGTCCTGGCGAAGCAGGTGACTGGAAGTCCAGCACGGGTGAGGCCAGTGAAAGTTCGAACGGGGGAGGAGGCAAGAGGAAGAGTCCCAAGGAGGTGCCGGACCTGGCAGGGTGGAGCACGTGCTTCACGCTGTTTCAAGTGGCGTGGGCGTCCAGCAAGCCGGAGATGTGGGTTCCACTGGCGACGTACAGGGAGTCGATATTTAAACTGGCTAAGAGGTACCAGTGGAACCAGGTAGCCCGGTATGACAGGAGGTTCCGGCAGGAGGCGGCAGGCAAAGACGACGTAAAGTGGGAGGACGAGAACCTGTCCCTGCTACTGGACGTGGTCCACTCCACGCCGGCGCCGAAGGCAGAGCCGAGGCAGGTAGCCGGAGGGGGTGATCCCCTGGAGAGAAGGGCCGAGCCAAGGAAGAAGGGCGCTTGCTTTCGTTTCAACAGGGGCGAAGGCAGGTGCACTTTCGGAGCCCAGTGCAAGTTTAGCCACACTTGCTCCAACTGTGGAGGGGATCATCCAGCAACCCAGTGCAGCAGGCCTGGCGATAGGAAATAAACTATGGTCAAATCCATCATTACGTTGTACTGCTCCATGATCATCTAGTGAATTGTTCACTATTGACTATTGATAAATGTTCTGCCCGAATTCTTAGTCATTTGTAGTCAGGGTACTAACCGTAGGTGGGCAGGGTAGTTGCCGTGAAGGGAGTGAGCGAGAGTGTATGGGGGGGATAGCTCTAGAGGGGAGGCATGAGTAAGGACAAAGGTAGTGGCGCTTGTAGGGGGAGGGGGTGGCTAGCTACGACACATACACACACACGTAGTCTAGGGCGGGGAGGTGTTGTAGTACGAGTGGGCATAAGCTGACAAAGGGTATTCGCTTTTGCAGATTACTGCTTCACAAACCAGTTGAAAGAACTCGAGCGGAGATCAGAGGGCCCGAGCAGTAGAGTGCTGCAGGGAGCAGAGGAGGTGGTGACCCCTCTGGTGTGGCAGCAGTGGGAAGAGGAACTAAGAGAGCACCCGGACAGAGAGTGGGTGGAGTTCCTGGTGACGGGGGTCAGAGAGGGGTTCCGTCTGGGTCACGACCAGAGCAAAGTCGTGCTGAAAGAGAGACGGGGGACCATATATGAGGCCTCTCAGCACAGAGGGGTGATACATGAGTACCTGGAAAATGAGGTACAGTGCAGGAGAATCTGGAAGCTGAACGCTGAGGGGTCCAGTGTTCGCCGTTTGGAGTGATTCCCAAGAAGGGCAGGCCAGGCAGGTGGAGATTGATTGTGGATCTGTCTGCGCCGGAGGCCCACAGTGTTAACGACGGTATCGACAGGGTGCTGTCGAGTGTGTCTTACACGTTGGTGGACGACGTGGTGAAAAGAGTGTTGGAGCTGGGGGAGGGTGCCAGACTAGCTAAGGCTGACGTGAAGGCAGCCTACAGGAACGTTCCCGTCCACCCAGAGACAGGTGGCTGTTGGGAATGAGGTGGGAAGGCGAGACCTTCGTGGATGGCACCCTCCCGTTTGGCCTCAGGTCAGCTCCCTTGTTGTTCACGGCCCTGGGGGATGCCATAGAGTGGATTGCCACGAAAAGAGGAGCAGTTTGGCTCAGGCATTACATAGATGATTTCGTGGCAGTAGGGCAGAGAGGCACTGATCAGTGCGAGAGGGCCATGGCCGTGTTCAAGGAGACGTGCCAACGGCTGGGGATGCCGTTGGACGAGAACAAGGAGGAGGGACCCAGCGAGGTGCTGACCTTCCTGGGAATGGAAATTGACTCGGTCAAAATGGAGGTGAGGTTGCCTCAGGAGAAGCTGACCGAGATGAGAGCCCTCCTAAAGAGGTGGAGGGGCATGAAGTCATGCAAAAGGAGGGACCTGGAGTCGTTGGTGGGGTCCCTCAATCATGCATGCAGGGCAGTAAGGCCAGGTAGGGCCTTCAAAAGGAGACTGCAGAATCTCATAACCAAGGTGGAAAGAGACGGTCGCAGGGTGAGACTCAATGTGGAGGCTCGGGCGGACATTGAGTGGTGGCACCAGTTTGGGTTGAGGTGGAACGGTACCTCGCTCATGAAGGCCGTGGTCGTGGATGGAGACCCCCAGGAAGAGATGTTCTCAGATGCATCAGGGAGCTGGGGGTGTGGAGCAACCTGGCAGGGCGAGTGGTTCCAGATCCAGTGGGGTACCCTGCCAGGTACAAGTGAGTGGGGAATAATGCCTAAGGAGATGCTGCCGATAGTAGTCGCGGCAGTGGTGTGGGGAGCTCGATGGAAAGGGCGAGCTATTAGAGCCAGGTGCGACAATATGTCGGTAGTGGCGGCCATACAGGCGGGTGCCTGTAAGGAGAGATGGTCCATGCACCTGCTCAGGTGCCTGGCGTTTGTGGAGGCGACCCTCTCTGTGACCGTGAGGGCAGAGCACATCAGAGGGGTCGAGAACGGGGTGGCAGACGATCTGTCCAGAGACAGATTACAGAGTGCTCTGTCTATCATGCAGGTGCCGAAGGCGGAGCCAGTGACAGTGCCAGTAGAGCTCATGGGGATGTTGACCACGGCAAGTCAATCCTGGTCAGGGCAGGAGTGGAGGCAACTGTCGGAGCTGCTATTGACATGTCAATAGCGGGGCACACGCAGAGGCGGTATGCCTCCGCGTGGAAGAGGTACTTGGGCTGGTGCAGGAGCCTGGAGGAAGAGCCCTTGCCTGTCACGGAGGACAAGGCCATGGCGTACGTGGCAGTCTTGGCCAGAGAGGGGCTGAAGGCTGGGACAGTGAAGTACCACTTGGCAGGGCTGAGAATGGCTCAGATCAAGGCAGGCATGAGGGCACCAGATTGGAGTACCATGGACAGGTTGGCCCAGTTGAGAAAGGGCTTGGCTCGGATGGAGGCCGTGGGCGGTAGGGTCACCCTGGTGAGAGAGCCGGTGAAGTGGGTCCACATGAGAGCCATGCACTCAGTGTGGAGGGGAAAAGGAGAGAGAGGAAAGATGTTGTGGGCAGCGGCCTGCATGTGTTTCTTTGGCTGTCTGAGGGCAGGGGAGGCGTTGGCTTCTGAGAGCGGGGAGTTCGACGAGAAGGCCCACCTGACATGGGGGGACGTGCAGCTGGAGAAGGCCAAGAGCCCGGTCTGGATCCGAGTCAGGATAAAGGAGTCCAAGACGGACAGATTGAGAGTGGGAGCCTCTGTAACCTTGCACAGGACCGACAGGGACATCTGCCCAGTGAGGGCGGTGCTGGAGTTCATGGTGTGCAGAGGGTCGGGGCCAGGACCCTTCTTCACGGGAGGGGGTGGAGGGAGTCTCACCAGACGCGACTTCGTGGTGGAAGTCCGGAAGGCACTAGTGGAGAGAGGGATACCTGAGTCGGGTATCTCCGGGCACAGTTTCCGCATCGGGGCAGCTACGGCTGCTGCTGCGGGAGGGGCCTCGGAGGAAGAAGTGAAAGCTCTGGGGAGATGGACGAGCAGAGAATACAAGAGTTACATAAGGAAAGAGGAGGGGGACCAGTCCTCCTCGGCAAAGAAGTGGACGGAGTCATTCAAGGCTGAGGACTGCAGCCAGGACTAGTCAGTGATCATGTTGTCATTCACTTCCCTCATGATATTTCAGAGTGATTGTTGTCAAAGACGCTCTTGTCTTATGTGTGTGGGGTGGCAAGGGCTAGTGAGGGGGGTGGTGTCAGTAAGTAGGGCTAGTCCTAGATGTAATGGGGGAGTGTGTGCGTCGGAGCAGTCGGGGCTCTCCGTGGGGTCATGTTGGGAGGGTGTGGGTGGGGTATGTACAGCTGCCACAGGAGAGGTAAGGGTCAGCTGCACAAGGGCGAGCCTCAGGCACGGCCTGGGGCGCGCAAGCCCCCAGCAGGACCTCGGTGGAGGCGTGGCCGGGCGGCGGGCCCGGCAAGCACGCGCGACTGTAAATCTCCGGCACACACACTTCTGAAATGGGTAAAGTCCAACAGTATGTATAACTTCGGGTAAATGTCCATTTGTGCTCAGTACCTCAGCAGGTAACGGCAGGTAGAGCGCAGCGGACCGAGGTTACCGGCGGTTAAAGGGGAAGGGCCAAATGAGTGGGGGGAGGGCGGGTCCCGGGAAGGGTAAGGGACGCCGACCTCGCGCAGTGAGCGTCAGTTAGAAAAAGATTTAAATGGAGAAAGATAAGAAAGAGAAGCTGCCCAGAACGGCCAGCAAGGCCGCGGCTGAGGTCCGCGGCAGAGAAAATCCCACCCACCACACCCCATACCTAGAAGGGAGGGTAGCAAGTTAAGTGGAGAGGGTCAGTTCTTCCGGGTATCCTAGGTTGGCGTAGGGTATTCCGTGACCGATTTGGAGTCGCGTGTAGAAGGGTATGTACAGCTGCCACAGGAGAGGTAAGGGTCAGCTGCACAAGGGCGAGCCTCAGGCAAGGCCTGGGGCGCGCAAGCCCCCAGCAGGACCTTGGTGGAGGCGTGGCCGGGCGGCGGGCCCGGCAAGCACGCGCGACTGTAAATCTCCGGCACACACACTTCTGAGATGGGTAAAGGCCAACAGTATGTACAGTAGGAGTAAAAAAAAAGTTTCGAATTCCGTTCCGTAGTACGGACCTAAAACGGTAGTTTTTTAACCGTAGTTTTTATCGTTGCGTTCCGTACCGTTTTGACTAAACGGCCGACACCGTTTACTAAAACGGTAAAAAACGGTGAAGCATTTCCGTCGATTCACAGATATTTTCTAGCTAGAAATTCTTCTATAGCTATATCAGCAAGCTAAGGCCTTGCATCGACCGTTAAACGCTATGGGGATAGTGCAAAAAAGCTCGTATAAAATTTTAACTTGCTTCAATAAAGCTGCAGACTGAAGTTCCGACGGGCACAGAGCTATAACGAGGTCCGCACTCCGTAGATCTTCTGTTAGCTACTGACGGACCTCCAGTAGTAAAAAATCTAAGCCCGAGAATGCCCTAACAGCGAGAAAACGTCGATACTGTGCGGTGGTCGAACTAACAATTCTCCGCGAGACAACTTCGAATAGGACGGCTTCAAATTTTTTTAACCCAAAAAGCTCCGCCTCTGGAGCCTGTAAACAAAAAATCGGAACGTTTTATTGGATAAACGATTTTTTATATTTCTTTGAGCGAGACATACGGTGAACGATAAAGATTAAAACGGTAACGCGGTCGAACGGAACGGCCGTTTTTCAACATACGGCGTACCGTTTTTTCCCCGTTTTTTAATTTTGCGACGGCCGTTCTACGGAACGGAATTCGAAACTTTTTTTTGACTCCTACTGTATAACTTCGGGTAAATGTCCATTTGTGCTCAGTACCTCAGCAGGTAACTGGTTGTCTACTCCAGTAAGACAGTCTAAAATAAACAGATCACTGGTTGTCTACTCCAGTAAGACAGTCTAAAATAAACAGATCACTGGTTGTCTATTCCAGCAAGACAGTCTAAAATAAACAGATCACTGGTTGTCT
>WLWD01005328.1_pt1 | contig 19157 bp, 18 predicted proteins | sample 6712731 | NCBI WGS metagenome assembly WLWD01 (sample SAMN12718690, study PRJNA576275) | sponge metagenome | isolation source: marine sponge | host: Mycale hentscheli | place: New Zealand: South Island, Marlborough, Capsize Point | collected 2014-11-01
TGGCTCAACATTCAACACCTAATCCAGAAAAACCGGCTTTGGCTTCGTTCGCTACGCTCACTTCGCCTAAGCCAAACGAACATCGCTAAAGAAATAAATTACAGACCTCAGGGTACACTACCAACCTGTTAGCAAACGCTTTTTCGGCAATGTTGCAATCGAGGGACACGACACGGTGGCCTATCATCACGAAGATTCTCTATCTCAACATCTAGCAATAAAAGGGACTGGCGCTTTCACCGTCCAGTGGAAAGGAGCCGTGTGGCGGTTTTCCAATAAGGAAAGTCGTGATACTTTCGCGGCGAATCCAGAGAAATTCTCACCCGCTTACAATGGTCATTGTGCTAATGCGTTAAGTCTGGGAGAAGGGTTGATTAAGACCGACGGCACCCACTGGGAAATCTTCGACGACCAGCTCTTTCTTTTTTATGCTGCCAGAGGTCGAAACCGGTGGCTCGGAGGTGATGATTACCGTAGTTACAAAATCTCCGCAGACAACGCTTGGAAAGAAATTCTCCTGATGGATTCCAACTAACTTTTTTGTCCGCCTGGTGACAGATCAAATACCGATATTTCATTCATTGAACCCAATCGCATCAACGGTCCCCACGTCCCAGTACCGCAGGAGACATAGAGTCGGTTTTCTCCCTTAACAAACATGCCACGTATTCTTTTGAACTGCTGCTTCACGAGGAAGTTAAAAGGGAAAATCTGCCCATTGTGAGTGTGACCCGATAACATCAAATCGATGTCATGGTGTCTGGCCGAATGCCAACCGGCCGGTCGATGATAAAGGAGAATCTGATAACTCGATCGATCTAACTCCAAATCTGGCAACGTCTTTTTCAACTGATCAGCGCTATCAGCGTCGTCCACTCCCACAAAAGTCAACTCATTCTCATGAACGACCTGTTGACGTAGTGTAACGATGCCCAGTTTTTTGACGATATCGAGTATTTTGTCAAGATCCGCATATCGTTCGTGATTGCCGACACAGAAATATGTTCTGGCTTCTAGTTCTTTTAGCGATGACAACGCTTTGTATTCCACCGCACTGCTATCGATCAGGTCACCCGTAATCACCACGAAGTCCGGTTCCAGATCGTTAAGCTTCGTCACGATTCGACGCATAAACCCTTCTTGCCGCGAACCAATATGGACATCACTAATTTGTGCGATTCGATAGGTATGCTTGAGCTTGGCACTGGAAATTTGATACCGTTTAACACTCAGATGATGCGAAAAAGCAATCGCACCAATCACCACGAGCATCGTAAAAATTACCACTCCACGGACAAGCATGTCATCACTACTTAGCGAAAACAACCGCAATATTTCTGCGATCACCGTTATGCTAGAAAGAATAAAGCTGGCACCCATCCAATGCACTACCACATACCGAATGACCATGTTTGGTCCACGAAAAGAATACCAAACCAGCACCACACTAATACCCCAGAAAACCAATACTTCCAACAAACTGAAACTGCTTTGCGGACCATACCAATGCGCAAGACGTGCTACTGGATAGACGAAGACGTAAAGACAGACGGTTGGAAACAAAATATAAAACCACATTCTCGCACGAGTCATTTTCGGTTCTTCTACTGAAATTATGAATTAATAAGTAAACCTCAAGGAGCCTTTACATCAGTTAGTGCGAAGCAAGTTGAGAGTCAAAATCGGTGAGATCAAGGCACAAGACCCACGTAATAGCAGCACTACCGCGACGTTTTTTCAACCATGAGGTCGCTTATTTTGGTCTCAAATTGATCCACTATGACTTGTTTAAAAGCCCCTGAAGTGTTCGTCCTTTGAATCAGACCTCAGATCGCTGAAAGATTCCCCAGATTCGCTAAGAGAAACGTTGATTTCGCAAGACACGATTTCTTCGAAAGAAGATAGCTCTACGTTTCTAGGACATTTTTTAGCGGGCTTAACTATAATCGCACTATCTATTCTTAGTCCCCCAAGATCTTACATTGAAAAACTCTAACCGGTTGCGAAAAACGAAAATAATCGCGACCATTGGCCCAGCCTGCGATTCCGTCGACATGCTTACCCAGATGATTGCCTCAGGCATGAATGTCGCTCGATTAAATATGTCACATGGTAGCCTTACGTCCCATGAGGCAACTCTGCGACGAGTGCGCCAAGCCGCGGTGAATATGAATACCAGCATCGCTGTGATGCTAGATACTCGAGGTAGAGAGATACGTACCGGAGAACTCAAGGATGGCCAAGCAATACTGGAACGACATCAATCCTTCACACTATATAGTGATATTCGCCTCGGTGATGAAAATGGCGTTTCTATCACCTATCAAGATCTCTATAGACACGCGATTATTGGCGATCGAATCCTACTCGATGATGGACAAATCGAGCTCATCGTTACTAAGATCCAGAGCCCCGATGTAATCTGTCGAGTCGAATATGGCGGCCTACTACGAAATAGTAAAGGAGTGAACTTACCTGATAACAAAACAGCGTTTGACGACATCCCCACTGACGACCGAAAAGAAATTGAATTTGCAGTACAAAACACTGTTGATTATATCGCAGCGTCTTTTATTCGGAATCGGGACGATGTCATCGACTTACGCAACAACCTCAAAGCCCATGGCATCCAAATCCCGATTATCGCTAAAATTGAAAATAGGGAAGGAGTAGAAAACCTGGAAAGTATCATTCAGGTCGCCGATGGAATTATGGTGGCGAGGGGTGACTTGGGGGTAGAACTTGATCTGGGAGAAGGTCCCACTATTCAAAAACAAATTATTCGTGCCACTGTTTCCCAAGGTAAACCGGTAATCACTGCAACACAAATGCTGGACTCCATGGAACGCAACCCAAGACCAACTCGAGCTGAGATCAGTGATGTGGCAAATGCCATTTTTGATGGTTCATCTGCGGTCATGTTGTCTGGTGAAACCGCCGCGGGCAAACGCCCCCTTGAGTCCATTGAGACCATTGAGACCATGGTCACTCTGGCAAAAAGAGCGGAAGAAGGGCTAAGTAAATACGGTTATTTACAACAAATAGAGCCCAACCCCTCTAATGAGGTAACCGAGGCAGTTGCCCAAGCCTCCATCACCATGGCGAATCACATTCATGCCTCTGCTATTGTCGCATTGACTGAGACCGGTCTCACCTCTAGGCTCATCTCAAAATATCGCCCAGACTGCCCAATTCTGGCCGTGACTTCTTCAATGGAGGTGGTTACTCGACTCGCAATGAACTGGGGTGTATTGCCCATTCACTATGACGGCGATGGCTCCGATGATGATCGGATAGAGTTTGCAACCAACAGGGCAAAAGAATTAGGCTACGTCAAAACCTCCGATCTGGTTGTCATGACCGCGGGAAGTTCTCGCCAAGCAGGAAGCACCGATCTGATTCGCGTCATGACGGTGAGCTAAAGCCGCTCTACTGGCGTGTTATCGTGATTTGGATTCACGAAGAATACGCATGGACAACCAATTGAGCCAACGATCCTTATACTCCGACAGATCTACCACATTAAGTCATCCGGTACTTCATACTGAGCATAAGGATCGTCCTCACCCTGGCTCCCATCTTGGTCGCTTTCGGGTTTGTCATTGACCTGTACAACGAAGACCTCATTGCGCTGACTGATTTTGTTAGCAACGCCGGTTGGGACAACTTCATAAAGCATCTCATTACCTGGCAGCATTACAATGGCGAGACGGCCCATGCGATTGTGCAACCCTACGTCTGTAACTTTGATTTAGGTTGAGTCATTATCGTCGTTCCACACGATATATCGCTTGTCGGCATTGCTCCATTCATCGTCAATCTCAACGAGAATGGCACTGACAAGCCTGAGTAAAGATGCGTCGTTCGGGAAGACCCGGACAATCCGGGTTCGCCGTTTAATTTCCTGCTGGATCGGACGCTCAATTCCATTCGTCGTTCTCATCTTTCGATGATGCGACTCCGGTAAATTGAACACCGTCAGTCCTTCAGGAACGTTTTCGAGCAGTCTGACTCGTAACGGGCCGCCAGTTGCTCCAACTGAGCGCGGGCAGATGCCTCGTCCGTCGCATTCCACACCGAACGCAGTTCACCACCAATCCGGCTACGAACCTTTGCCGTTGGGGCATGATTAATCGCGTTCTGTGCCAGATGAAACTGACAGCGTTGCCACGGTACACCCGGAAACACGGCACGCCTTGCCGCCTTCAAACCCGCGTGATCATCACTGGCAATGTAAGTGATGCCATGCATGCCTCGTTTCACCAACGACTGTAAAAACTCCCGCCAGTTGATCTCGGCTTCACTGGTGGCAATCTGCACACCCAGTACGCTTCGTCGACCATCCGGTAGTATTCCCACCGCACTGAGCACCGCGGCATCCACCACCTCATGATCCATCCTGACCCGTTCGTAACGCGCATCCAGTACCAGATAACGTATCTCGCCAAGACCACGATCCCGCCATACTGACAAGGCATCGTCCAGCAAAGCCGTTGCACGGGACACCTGAGTCGAAGATATTTTCTCAATACCGAACAGATCCAGTACCTTCTCCACACGGCGCGTACTGACACCACTAACGTACATCTGAGCCACACCCAGCATCAACGCGCGCTCACTGCGTCGTCCCTGTTCCAGACTGTGCGGGTAAAACCCGGACTCACCGTGATTACGCGTCTTGGGTATCGACAGATTTAGCGTCCCAAGGGTCGTGTCCACCAGTTTGGGTTTGAATCCATTGGCATGGCCACGGCGATTATCACTGCGTTCATGGGGCACCGCACCCAGAAACTGGGATCGTTCGATCTGCATGGCCTGATTCATCATCGCGGTAATGACATCACGAAATGCCTGCGGGCCATGTTGAATCAATTGTTCCATCACTACTTCATATAGGTTAGGGTAATCAGGTTGGGTCATTGGGTTGTCTCCACATTTGCGTAAGTCACAAACATGGAACGACTTGATGGCTCAACATTCAATACTAAAGCCTGAAAAACCGGCTTTGGCTTCGCTCTCTACGTTCACTCCGCCTAAGCCAAACGAACATCGCTAAAGAAATAAATTACAGACCTCAGGGTACACTACCCGCGATTGAGCTTGCGATGAACCCCTACTCAATCCATACGACCCCCTCTATCAAAAAAAGGTGTCATGAATTATTAGCAATTTTGCATAACGAAAAAGAACCCCTTCGCACAATGCACGATGTTTACCATCTACTCATTAAGTCAAACACCGAATAATTCCAATCAGTAGCACCTAGTCGGTGATGCAACATTGACTTGGGGTGTATTGCTAATCAGATCAAACCAAAAAACATCCTCCTAAATTGGAAGAAGGGTAGTCATCCGGATATCCCCGACACTAACGGCATCTCTAGCGCTTTTGAGCGCTCCCATAGTCTGTTAAGAAAGCACTTTTCCTATTTTGCTAACGGTCCGAGTGTGAATTCGAGTGCTCTACTTTTTCTACAAAAGCGAGCATCAAGCCACTGGAAACAATAACAACACACCCAAGTAACATTATCCATGAAGGCACCTCCCTAAAAAGCACCCAACCAAAAAACAACGCCCTTAAGATAATCACGTATTCGATGGGGGCGATGGTATACACAGCAGCATACTTATACGCGTGAACAATGCAGTACTGAGCGAGAAACGTATTCACACCAACACCGACCATGATCATCAAACTCTTCGGTGACGGTATTTCCCATAAAACCGTCATACTCATACCGGTTATGATGAAAAATGTGGCTACACCATAAAACACCATGACGTTTGTGTCTTCCGTTGCCGACATTTTTCTGTTTTGAATCGCTAACATCGCAAACATCAGCGCACCAAAAATAGCGGCCACAACACCCAACCAGTCCGTTCGCTCAAAGTCGGGCTGTATCACCACCAAAACACCGATAAACCCAACCACCAACAAGCCTTTTCGCTTTAGATCCGCAGGTTCCCCAAGTAGAGGGCCTGATAAAGCGGTTAGAAACAGTGGTGTCGATAGTCCAATGGCTGTGGCAGTCGCTAGAGGGAGCCGAGTAATCGCGAAGTAGTATGAGATGAACGCCATCAGATTATAGAACACCCGTATCCCATGTTCCTTTTTGCGCTCCGTTTTGAAGCCATCCCAGCCCTGTTTGAAATAAATAAACAGAAATAGCGGTAGGATAACCGTTGCACTGCGAACAAAAAGAATCTGCAACAAGGAGTGATCCACTGCAAGCAACTTCACCAGCGCATCTTGAATAGAGAACAATGACATTGCACTCAATGCTAAAGCCGCCCCAAAAAGGGGTTTGTTAGCTCTACCGTGGATAAGTTTCACAGATATAAATAGGCTTTATTGAGAGAACTCTCAAATGGGTTGCTTGGTTCGCTCTTTGATCGAAATCAAGGTAAAGATAGCCAGCTCAAGGGGGTTGTTAACTCTGGTCGAAAATAACATATCATTCGATAGGGGTCGTTCTGACCTGCGTGGTTCCAAGGAGCTATTCCATGAAGTGTTAAACGATGAAGTAAGTAGGCTTCTCCTGGCTGTCCCGTGATAACTACACGCTTGCATGTGTCAAAAATGGTTTTTCTAGTGTCGTGGTAAAGCGCCGTCACATCCCGCTCTCCCCATTCTTTCGGAGGTACACTTTTGTAATAGGCCGTGAATTTTTCTCGTACAATGTGGTGAGACCCTTCCCACATCACCAGGGGAGAAGACGCTTCACTGTGCGCCATCATTGGAATTCCTAAAACGAAATGGTGATGTTCCCGTAGATGTCGGCGTCTGTTTAACCCTTCTGGTAACAAGCCATCGATATGGGCAGCATCCCTTTTTAAGCGATAGTTATACGCTCCATCAGATTCATCTACCGATTGTTGAGGATATCCTGGAAAACAAACGGATATCTGTGCTCGATCCCATGTTATAGCGGGGATATCGAGTACCTCACTAATGAAACGAATCGCCACACCACTCAACAGAGGACCATTTCTCAACCGCCCAGTCTCATCATTATTTAGCGCATTCACCCCGACAAACCAGGTTCCCTGACATCGTACCCAATCATCATCTTTTTTGTCTTGTAGCACAGATCGGGCAACTGGTTCAGCATGTTTTACCCAATTATCAAGCTCTTGATCATAGGCAAACGAACACCAACCACGATCAATGTATTGCCTTTTTTGATTCTGGTTTTGCATACTATGTGATTCAGTATTCATTGGTTATAGATTTGTACTTGGATAACCAATCTGGATGGCCGGCTGGTTTTGAGATGATCATATATTTCCAACAGCTACCAAACTCTGTTGATTTCGATTCATTTATTGATACACTGGAATCTCAGCATACCGTCGCGAACGAAGAAAAGTCTATTTTTAACAGCACTTTTTCAATGCATAGCCGTTATGCTGAGGCCTTACACTAACGTTCCTTGATTAACCCAATATTTTAAACGTTCTTGAGGAACATCTGAACAAGTCAGAACTCTAACTGGCTCTTTCGTCAACCAGCTGATGAAAATAGGGAACCATTAGACTAAACGTCGAGGAAACACATGAAACGCTTGCTGCTCTTTATTCTTTGTTTCGGGCTCTCGCCCCTAGCTTTTGCCGCTTTACCTCTTTTTTTGGATGGAGACAAACTGCCTAGCCTTGCACCCATGTTAGTGGATATACAACCTGCGGTGGTAAATATTTCAACCACTAGTCATCTCCAATCGGAAGAAAGTCCGTTGATGAAAGATCCCTTTTTTCGCCGATTTTTTAATGTTCCAAGGCAACAGCGCCCCGAAAGCAGTTTAGGTTCAGGTGTTATCGTCAATGCCAAAAAGGGTTATGTCGTTACCAATCACCATGTCATCGACAAGGCGGACGAGATTACTGTGACTACGAAAGATGGTCGCTCTTTGGAAGCCACACTCGTGGGCTCCGATGAAGCCAGTGATATCGCTGTTATTCAAGTGGAAAGTCTGGATCTAACAGAGATTAAAATGGGAAACTCGGCTGCATTAAGAGTGGGGGATTTCGTGGTTGCGATTGGAAGCCCATTCGGTTTAAGCCAAACAGTGACGTCCGGTATCGTTAGCGCGCTTGGACGCAGTGGGTTGGGAATTGAAGGCTATGAGGACTTTATACAGACGGATGCCTCCATCAATCCAGGGAACTCTGGTGGTGCTTTGGTCAATCTGCGTGGAGAGCTGATCGGAATTAATACCGCCATTTTTTCCCGAAGTGGAGGTAGTGTTGGTATCGGGCTATCCATTCCCGTGGACATGGTTAGAACGCTCATGGATCAACTTATTGAGCACGGTGAAGTGAAACGTGGGCTCCTTGGTGTTGCAATGCAAGACCTCACCCCCTCCCTTGCTGATGCCTTTGGCATCAGTGGGCAAAAGGGAGCTGTCGTTTCCCAAGTGATCCCAGGCTCTACTGCCCAAGAGCAGGGGATAAAAGAAGGCGACGTTATCGTCGGATTTAATGGTAAAAAAGTACAAAGTAGCGCAGACTTACGCAACGCCGTCGGATTGCTTAGGGCGGGTTCCAATGCCGTTGTTGAATTTTATCGCGAAGGAAAACTCAACAACGTATCAGTAACGATTAAACCTATTGAAGAGTTTTCAAGGTCTAACAACGGCATAGTCAGTCGATTGCACGGTGCTCGGTTCCGAACCATCCCTCCTTCGGCCGATCACCCAGGTGGCATTCTCGTGGGGACCATTGAACCCAATAGCGAGGCTTCTGCTTCAGGCCTAGAGGAAGGGGACATCATTATCAGCATCAATCGCGAGAGGGTGCCTGATCTAGACACAATGAAAAACATCATCAAACGTTCAAACGATGTGTTGCTTATCCAGCTATTACGAACAGGGCGAGCTTTGTATTTAGTGATTCAATGATAATTCTTTTGCCAGACCCCGTGACCTCTATTAGACTCTCGCTTTCTTTTTCCAGTAGCGTATTTTAATGACAGATTTCCAGATAGCGCCGTCCATTCTCTCCGCTGATTTTGCTCGATTAGGCGAAGAGGTTGATAATGTTTTAGCCTCGGGAGCCGACATAGTTCATTTCGATGTCATGGATAACCACTATGTTCCCAATTTAACCATTGGTCCGATGGTTTGTGAGGCCCTACGAAACCATGGAATCACAGCCCCTATCGACGTCCACCTAATGATCAAACCAGTGGATAGCCTTATCCCCGATTTCGCGAAAGCTGGGGCAACTTATATTACTTTTCATCCCGAAGCGTCAGAGCACATTGATCGCACTCTTCAGTTGATCCAGCAACACGGTTGTAAGGCCGGTCTGGTGTTTAACCCCGCAACAACACTCGATATTCTAGAATATATGATTGATCGGGTTGATATGATTTTGTTGATGTCGGTAAACCCGGGTTTCGGTGGACAACGCTTCATCCCATCCACGCTGGAAAAGTTGAGAAAAGCCAAGCAGATGATTACGCAAAGCGGTCGTAACATCAGACTGGAAGTGGATGGTGGTGTCAAAATCGATAATATTGCCGAGATTGCAAGCGCTGGAGCGGATACTTTTGTCGCTGGGAGCGCTATCTTTGGTGCTAAAAACGATACGGACCCTAACCGATACAACACCGTTATCGCAGAAATACGTCATCAACTCTCGCAGTTTACCTCTTGTCCATCCGTCAAATAATGGATCAACGTTCTGATTGTCATATTCGCGGGATCCTGTTTGATCTGGACGGTACGCTGATTGATTCGATTCCCGATATCGCCCTCGCCGCCAATCTAACACTGGAAACATTGGGTTTGCCACAAGTCGATATTGATCGGCTAAGAACATGGGTCGGTAACGGTGCTGATACACTAGTTAAAAGGGCGCTGACGGGGGAGTTTGATGGGCAGCCTGATCCAGAGTTATTTGAACAAGCGCACAAGACATACCAACGCACTACTAAAACAAACCGGACTACTGGGCTTCTTTGATCACGTCGTCGCCGCGGACACGACATCGCAAGTCAAGCCTCATCCCAAACCTTTGCTCCACGCCAGCTTGCTAATGGAAATTCCACCCGAAAACTGCGTGATGGTCGGTGATTCGATGAATGATATTAAGGCAGCGAAAGCAGCGGGGATGCCGGTAGTCTGTTTAACCTACGGTTATCACCAAGGAGCTGACCTATCAAAAAGTAACGCCGATGTTCTGTTAGATGATTTTTCACAACTACCAAATTTTGTTTGTAAATCTGGTTAGCCATCAAGTACACTATTCGCCTTGACTATCATTTAATTTTGTTAAGCTAGCTGATGATTCTTCCCATCACTGAAAATCTGGAAATCTGGCCAATGCCGAATGTGCGTTGGCGACATTGGCGTGACTAAATACTCCTTTGTTTCACCGTTTCCTATTTTCTAAGTGATGATACGCTATGCTAAACCAAAAACAATTCAATCAGTTCGCTGACGCCGGTTATAACCGCATCCCTCTTGTCCGAGAAGTCCTCGCGGATCTCGAAACACCGCTCAGTACCTATTTAAAGCTCGCCGATACACCATACAGCTACCTCCTTGAATCCGTTCAAGGCGGCGAGAAATGGGGAAGATATTCCATTATCGGTTTGCATTGTAATACTCGCCTTGAAATTAAAAATCACCAGGTGACGGTTATTCATGATAAAACGGTTGTTAGCCAAGAAACATTTGCAGACCCATTAGAGCAGGTTAGGGTATTTCAGAATCAGTTTTTGGTTCCCGAAATTCCAGAGCTACCCCGTTTTAGTGGAGGACTGGTCGGGTTTTTCGGTTATGACACCGTCAGCTATATAGAACCCCACTTAGGAACAAACCCATTAGAAGATCCAATCGACGCCCCGGATATTCTGTTGATGGTTTCTCAGGAAATTGTCGTTTTCGATAACCTTTCTGGCCGACTGTTTCTTGTGGTACATGTCGATCCCTCCCAATCTGATGCCTGGGAATCCGGTAAGCAAAGGCTAGAAAGCATCAAAGATCAACTCCATCTTAGCTTGCCACCACAGACGTCTACTTGTTATCCACAGGTGGTAGAAGAAAAATCATTCACCTCTTCATTTCCTCAGCAAGAGTTTGAGTCTGCTGTGGAAAAGTGCCGTGAATATATTTTCAATGGCGACGCTTTTCAGATTGTGTTATCTCAAAGATTATCTCTTCCTTTTCATGCTAAACCATTAGACCTTTATCGGGCGCTTAGAACACTCAATCCATCGCCATACATGTACTACCTGAATTTGGATGGCTTTCACATTGCCGGGGCATCGCCGGAAATACTCGTTCGACTGGAAGAGGGCGAAGTCACACTCCGCCCCATAGCTGGAACTCGTCGGCGAGGTACTGATGCTGAACAAGACGAGGCATTAGCCAATGATTTACTCTCTGACCCGAAAGAGCTAGCGGAACACTTGATGCTCATTGATCTTGGTAGAAACGATGTTGGACGTGTCAGCAAAATAGGCACTGTCGAAGTCACCGATAAAATGGCCATCGAAAAATACTCTCATGTTATGCACATTGTCTCTAATGTTAGAGGGCAAATAAAACCCGGTCTTGATGCCATTGATGTACTCAAGGCTACGTTTCCCGCGGGGACTCTCTCTGGCGCACCCAAAGTTCGCGCCATGGAAATTTTCGAGGGCATGGAGCCTGACAAACGAGGGATCTATTCTGGAGCCATTGGTTACATTGGGTGGAATGGAAATATGGATACCGCTATCGCCATTCGAACCGCACTCATAAAAGACAAAACTGTTCATATTCAAGCCGGTGCGGGTATCGTCGCGGATTCAGAACCCCGAAAAGAGTGGGAAGAAACCATGAACAAGGGCAGAGCGGTATTCAAGGCAGTGGAAATGGCCCACAAAGGGCTACAAAGCCCCCTGGGAGAGGAATAGCGCCATGCTATTAATGATTGATAATTACGATTCCTTTACCTATAACTTGGTTCAATATTTTGGTGAACTAGGGCAGGACGTTGAAGTATTCAGAAACGATCAGATCACTTTGCCGGATATTGAGTCAATGTCACCCGACTATATGGTGATATCACCTGGACCTTGTTCGCCCAGTGAAGCCGGTATTTCTGTCGGTGCCATTGAAGCGTTTGCAGGCAAAATTCCTATTTTTGGTGTCTGCCTCGGACACCAGAGTATCGGACAGGCCTTCGGTGGTAATGTTATCCACGCGAAACAATTGATGCATGGAAAAACATCAATGATCAATCACACTGGGGTGGGGGTTTTTCAGGATTTGGATAACGTCTTCGAGGCGACTCGTTACCACTCTTTAGTGGTTGAAAGGAGTAGCATGCCTTCTTGTTTTGATATTACCGCTTGGGCCGATGACGGAGAGGTCATGGGAATTAAGCACAAGAACCTCAGCATTGAGGGGGTACAGTTCCACCCCGAGTCGATTATGACTCAAAACGGGCACCGTATACTTAATAATTTCCTGCTGCAGAATAGACCTCATGACTGACATTCTCACTACTATTGTGAAAAAGAAGATTGAAGAAGTTAAACAACGATCTGAAAGACGTTCTTTGGCAGAGATCAAAGCAGACATTGATAGCACTCCTACTACTCTAGGTTTCGTGGCATCCATTGAACGGCATCTCGAGCAAAACCGAGCCGCCGTTATTGCGGAAATAAAAAAAGCGTCTCCAAGTAAAGGCGTCATACGGGAAAACTTCCAACCTGATGAAATCGCTCGAAGTTATGCTCAGCATGGTGCAAGCTGTTTATCTGTGCTCACTGATGAGTCTTTTTTTCAAGGGCACGACGATTTTTTGGGCATTGCTAAAACAGCGGCTCAACTACCCGTATTGAGAAAAGACTTCATGATCGACCCTTATCAGATCTATGAGTCCCGAGCGATCGGCGCTGATGCCATTTTGCTAATCGTGTCTGCACTTGATGACCAACAACTCGTTAATTTGTCCGCATTGGCTACCTCACTTGAGCTCGATGTATTGGTGGAAGTTCATGACCGAGAAGAGCTTCTGAGGGCTTTGGAGCTACCGTGCCCACTCATTGGAATTAATAATCGGAATCTACGAACATTTGAAACCCATCTTGAAACCACACTCGATCTATTGTCACTTATTCCTGAAGGAAAAATCGTGGTTACGGAAAGTGGTATACATACGGATGATGATGTGGCGCTGATGCAGGAAAACCAAGTTAATGCATTTTTAGTTGGAGAAGCTTTTATGCGCGCTGACCAACCAGGGGAAAAACTACAGAAGCTATTTTCCTTATGACCCTATTCTCATTGAGACGGGCCTTTGGCCTGTTCGTTATCACAAACAGTTCTGGGCCTGAATAAGAGGCCATACTTAAAACCTCTGGAGTGCATGATGCAAGTTACGCTAAAACGAGTTGATAATCTGAACTTTGTGGCAACCACCCAAAGCGGACACCAAGTCGTCATGGATGGTGGGGAAGGGGGATGGCGGTAAGGACCTCGGCGCTAGACCGATGGAAGTTGTTCTTAGCGGTCTCGGCGGCTGTAGTGCCATCGATGTTATGTTGATTTTGAAGCAGTCTCGACAGTCTGTTTCCAATTGCGAAATTGAAATCACGGCGAACAGAGCAGACACAATACCGAAGGTTTTTACGGACATCCAGATTCACTATATTCTCACCGGTATCGATATGGATTCAAAAAAGGTGGATCGCGCTGTGAAGCTGTCAATGGAAAAATATTGCTCTGTCACTCGCATGTTGGAGCCAACAGTCCGCATTACTGCCGATTTTGAAATTGTGAATGAATAGTTTGGTTGTTAAGGGATAAACCTGATATAAATACCAAATGGAAACGATTACACATTGGTTTAAGAAACAGATATCTAACCCTCAAATCGTCTTCTTGGCGATGGTGTTACTAGCAGTTTGGCTGGTCATTATTTACACGGGGAATATGCTCGCCCCAGTGATCTCCGGGATCGTCATTGCCTACTTGCTAGAAGGGATTGTTAAAAAACTCATCCAAATAAAGATACCTAGATTAGTCGCCATCTCTTTGGTGCTATTGATGTTTATTCTGTTCCTCTTCGGTTTTATTTTCGGTCTTCTTCCGATTCTTTATAACCAACTGACCGACGTGGCTCGAGAAATTCCTAGCATGTTATCCAAGGGCCAGGCTGCCTTAGTCGAATTACCACAACGTTATCCCGAGTTGTTTTCTATCGAACAGGTCGATGAGATTCTAAATACAGTTCGCACACAGATGACCGACGTTGGACAAAGTATATTATCAAGCTCTATTTCTGGCGCTGCTAGCTTGATCACAGTTTTAATTTATCTGGTTCTTCTTCCCATTCTGATTTTCTTTTTCCTCAAGGACAAAAAGATGATCATTAATTGGTTGAAAGCCTTTTTTCCGAACCACAATGAGCTGGCTATCCGGGTTTGGGGAGACGTTGATTTACAAATAGCGAATTACATACGGGGGAAGTTTTGGGAGATATTAGCTGTCTGGCTTTGCACTTTCGTCGCCTTTTCCTTTCTTGGGCTTCAATACTCGATGCTGCTCTCTGTTTTGGTCGGCCTATCTGTTTTGATTCCTTATGTCGGCGCTGCCATTGTGACCATTCCAGTATTACTAATTGCCTGGTTTCAATGGGGGTGGTCTGGCGACTTTATTACCTTGAGTATTACCTATTTGGTCATCCAAGCTTTGGATGGAAATTTGCTCGTTCCATTGCTGTTTTCCGAGGTTGTTAACATTCATCCCGTGGCAATCATTGTTGCCGTACTCTTTTTTGGCGGTTTATGGGGCATCTGGGGAGTGTTTTTCGCAATACCGCTGGCGACACTGGTTCAGGCGGTTATTGTCGCTTGGCCATCTCCAACAGGAACAACAGCAGAGTAGCTTTTCAATTTAGTTGGCTCATTGAAAAAAATTTATACGGCGTCATCACTTGTTGAAGGTACGCTATTAGTGGATCTGCTGATCGACGCCGGGGTGCCTGCCGTGCTCTTCCACTCCAATGCTATCGGCGGATTAGGAGAACTCCCTGTGACCTACCCCGAAGTTTGGATCAAAAGGAATGAGGATGAAAACAAGAGCCAGCGTGTCATCCATCGTTTCGAACTATCTTCGTCGGAGTCTATGACTAAACAAAACGATCTCGTTTGTCAGCAATGCCTAGAAGAAAACCCTGCTTCTTTTAAAGTTTGTTGGAAGTGTGCTTCTATTCTACCGCTTACATAGTTTTTCTCCATTTTGAGCAAACGATCTCCCAAGAATACACCTAAAAAGGCAGCCAAAAAAACCCCGCCCGAAACAGATACATTATCTTGGATTGTCTTTAAGTTTTCCGGGTTATTGTTTTTCGCTACGTTGATTGCATGCCTAATTATTTTTGCATATCTGGATAGAGAAATTCGGCTACGCCTGATTCACCAACCCCATGCCCTACCTGCACACATATACGCAAGGCCTTTCGAAATTCGGCCTAATGACAAGCTTTCCCTCAATCGGTTTGTCGATGAACTGGAAAAGCGTGGGTATCAATCCCGGGAGAGAATCACAGCTCTGGGTCACTATGTTAAATCCACTCAAAAGCTTGATGTCAGTTTAAATCACATTCCTGCTATTAACCAACCACCTATAACGATTCGGCTTTTCTTTAAGAATAACCAGATCGAAAAAATGGTTGATCATTCCACCGGCAATTTCCTGAAAAGCGCTTTCATGGAACCTCTACACATTGGTAGTTTACATCTGGGCTCTTATGAAGACAGGGTCGCCACTAAGCTACATCAAGTGCCGGAGCTACTAATCAAAACCCTTCTATTGATGGAAGACCGAAACTTCGAACATCATATTGGCATTGACCCAAAAAGTATTGTTCGGGCTTTGTGGTCTAACTGGAGGCAGGGTCGATCAGTCCAAGGCGGGAGCACGCTTACGCAACAACTGGTTAAAAATCTTTTTTTGACGCCGGAACGAACTTTGTCTCGCAAATTAGTAGAAGCATCCATGGCCATTGTTTTGGAGATGCGCTTTTCCAAATCAGAAATACTCGAAATTTATCTTAATGAGGTTTTTCTTGGGCAATCCGGAAATCGTGCAGTACACGGTTTTGGATTAGCTAGCGAGTATTATTTTGGCCGGTCTATCGATCAAATCCAACTACATGAAATGGCTTTATTGGTCGGTATGATGATTGTGCAACCCTACGTCTGTAACTTTGATTTAGGTTGAGTCATTATCGTCGTTCCACACGATATATCGCTTGTCGGCATTGCTCCATTCATCGTCAATCTCGACGAGGATGGCACTGACAAGCCTGAGTAAAGATGCCTCATTCGGGAAGACCCGGACAATCCGGGTTCGCCGTTTAATCTCCTGCTGGATCGGACGCTCAATTCCATTCGTCGTTCTCATCTTTCGATGATGCGACTCCGGTAAATTGAACACCGTCAGTCCTTCAGGAACGTTATCGAGCAGCCATTGCGACAGCTTTGAGTAATCTGACTCGTCACGGGCCGCCAGTTGCTCCAACTGAGCGCGGGCAGATGCCTCGTCCGTCGCATTCCACACCGAACGCAGTTCACCACCAATCCGACTACGAACCTTTGCTGTCGGCGCATGATTGACCGCATTTTGTGCCAGGTGGAACTGACAACGCTGCCACGGTACACCCGGAAACACAGCACGTCTCGCTGCTTTGAGGCCCGCGTGGTCATCACTGGCAATGTAGATGATGCCGTGCATCCCCCGTTTTACCAGAGACTGTAAAAACTCCCGCCAGTTGATCTCCGCTTCACTGGTCGCGATCTGCACGCCCAGTACACTGCGTCTGCCATCCGGCAATATACCCACCGCACTGAGCACCGCCGCATCCACCACCTCATGATCCATCCTGACCCGTTCGTAACGCGCATCCAGTACGAGATACCGAATCTCTCCAAGGGCCCGGTCACGCCAAACCGATAGAGCATCGTCCAGCAGGGCCGTCGCACGAGACACCTGAGTGGAGGAGATCTTCTCAATACCAAACAGATCCAGCACCTTCTCCACACGACGAGTACTGACCCCGCTGATGTACATCTTTGCCACACACAGCATCAAAGCACGTTCACTACGCCGTCCCTGTTCCAGACTGTGCGGGTAAAACCCGGACTCACCGTGATTACGCGTCTTGGGTATCGACAGATTTAGCGTCCCAAGGGTCGTGTCCACCTGTTTGGGTTTGAATCCATTGGCATGGCCACGGCGATTATCACTGCGTTCATGGGGCACCGCACCCAGAAACTGGGATCGTTCGATCTGCATGGCCTGATTCATCATCGCGGTAATGACATCACGAAATGCCTGCGGGCCATGTTGAATCAATTGTTCCATCACTACTTCATATAGGTTAGGGTAATCCGGTTGGGTCATTGGGTTGCCTCCACATTTGCTTAAGTCACAAACATGGAACGACTTGATGGCTCAACATTCAACACCTAATCCAGAAAAACCGGCTTTGGCTTCGTTCGCTACGCTCACTTCGCCTAAGCCAAACGAACATCGCTAAAGAAATAAATTACAGACCTCAGGGTACACTACCGGTATGATTCCGGCGCCCTCTTATTTCAATCCCAGGCGAAACCCCAAGCGCGCTAAGTCTCGCCGTAATCTCGTACTAGCAAAACTCGCCGAGCTTGGTGCGATCACTCAGCAACAGTCAAACGTGCTTTCTTCCACTCCCCTCTTAACGATCAAAGCTCAAGGGGACGCGACGAATCGCTACCCAAGCTATATACAGACTACCTACATCGACACGTTCGTCAGTATTACTCAGAAGACTTTATACGCACCAGCGGCCTCAAGTTATACACTTCCCTCGATCCCCATATTCAGGATGTTTCCGAAAAGGCATTAAGGTCAACGTTGTCCAAGCTAGAGCAGGATCATCAAATCACACCTGACTCTCTGCAAGGAGCGGTGGTCGTGCTCAATCAGAAAAGAGGAGAAATCCTGGCATTGGTGGGTGATAGAAAGCAGAGCTACTCTGGGTTTAATCGCGCCATTGACGCTCAACGCCCCATTGGCTCCCTTATTAAACCCGTGGTCTATCTGACGGCGTTGGAAAGGCCACAGAAATTTTCATTGAGCACACTCATTGCAGATACCCCTTTGAGTGTTGAACAGAAAGGCGAAGACGCCTGGTCCCCACAAAATTATGATCGGGATTACCGGGGTCAAGTCACGTTACATCAAGCGTTGTCGGAATCACTCAATGTACCTACCGTACGTCTTGGTTTAGAGTTAGGGATTGAATCGATCATTGAATCCATTCACCGACTCGGTATTGATCGTGACATACCACCCTTTCCTTCTACTTTTTTGGGGGCCAACCCCCATTCCCCGCTTGAGGTAGCTCAACTATACCAACCCATTGCAAATCGGGGTGTTCGCATTCCCATTCGTGCGATCCGTTCTATTCATAATCATCGTGATGATACCATCGCAACATTTCCGCTTTCGTCCAAGACAGTAATTGCACCTGATAGCGCTTTTCTAATCGATTATGCACTGCAAAAAGTGGTGACCGAGGGTACAGCTCGACGATTATTGGATGTTTTTCCTAGGTCCTATCAACTAGCCGGAAAAACGGGAACAACTGATGATTTTCGAGACAGTTGGTTTGCCGGATACAGTGGGGAATATCTGGCAGTAGTATGGGTAGGGAAAGACGATAATAGCCCAACAACCCTAAGTGGTTCTAAAGGGGCTTTGCCGGTTTGGACTAATCTGATGTCTAATTTGACCCTTTCTGATGCCAAACCCCGCTCACTCAAAGAGATTGTTTTTCTGGAAGTGGATCCCTTTACTGGCTGGCTTGCTGGCGAACTATAGATGTAAAGATAAGGTGAACATACCCTATAGCAGAGGTAGTGTACCCTGAGGTCTGTAATTTATTTCTTTAGCGATGTTCGTTTGGCTTAGGCGAAGTGAGCGTAGCGAACGAAGCCAAAGCCGGTTTTTCTGGATTAGGTGTTGAATGTTGAGCCATCAAGTCGTTCCATGTTTGTGACTTAAGCAAATGTGGAGGCAACCCAATGACCCAACCGGATTACCCTAACCTATATGAAGTAGTGATGGAACAATTGATTCAACATGGCCCCCAGGCTTTTCGTGATGTCATTAC
>WLWD01005076.1_pt1 | contig 19156 bp, 14 predicted proteins | sample 6712731 | NCBI WGS metagenome assembly WLWD01 (sample SAMN12718690, study PRJNA576275) | sponge metagenome | isolation source: marine sponge | host: Mycale hentscheli | place: New Zealand: South Island, Marlborough, Capsize Point | collected 2014-11-01
ATTCTGTTTAGTGTAATTTTTGGGACCGGGGTCGACCACATAACTAACACACAAACGCTGGGGGGGGGGGGGGGTCAAAGTCAAAATGACATACGTACTTCCATACGTAGTGTTGGCGATCGAGCGAAGCGAGCGAGCACTCTAAGATGTAGTCTATGGAAATCCTGAATACGTGGTACGTCGTCATTTTGAATATGTGGTCGTTTAAACGCGCGCGCGCATTCCAGAACTTCGCTGGCTCGCCCAACCAATGCTACACGAGTATTTTCTAGTTGGCGAGCGAGCGAAGCGAGCGAGCAACTCTAAGATGTAGTCTATGGAAATCCTGAATACGTGGTACGTCGTCGTTTTTGTACGTCGTCGTTTTGAATACGTCGTCGTTTAAACGCGCGCGCGCATTCCAGAACTTCGCTGGCTCGCCCAACCAATGCTACACGAGCATTTTCTAGTCTATGGAAATCCTGAATACGTGGTCGTTTTGAATACGTGGTCGTTTTGAATACGTTGTCGTTTTGAATACGTGGTCGTTTAAACGCGCGCGCGCATTCCAGAACTTCGCTGGCTCGCCCAACCAATGCTACACGAGCATTTTCTAGTATACAAACATCCCCGATTTTTTCATTTTTACCCCTGTAAGTGTCTAGCTCGTTACGCTCGCTCACCGATAATCTGACAAAGTTTAATGGGTAATAGAAAATCTAATAGCTTTGGAATAGAAGAAGCTTTGTATCAGGTACCACTATTAAAAACTCAAACCTTAAGTATGTAAAAAGGAGTGCTTGGAGTGTTTGGAGTTTCCCATTGAAACTACTTGTGAGGTGAGTGTCTCTTGTATGCTATGCTTCTCTTATGAAGACAGCATTAACGTCTACAATTTCATTGCATGAGTTGCATATCAACTTGCTCAAGCTTTATATATTGACTTGCACAAACATAACATATTTGTATATTGATATTACTCCAAATAAATTTTCTTTTGGTCGTTGTAATAGCTAGCTAGTGTAGAGTAATGCTGAGGATTAGCATGGTTGGTGCTTCATACTCTTCAGAGGTGATATAACACAATATTTCACTCTCAGGCTTTAATTTCACCCGCCTTTGTCTTGTGAAAATAAATTAGCCTGCTCATAAAGTATCTCACCATATTTTACTCTATTTCAGCTGATGTTGAGGCTAAGGATTACAGATCTCGAACACCTCTTCACCTTGCTGTCAACATGCATAAAAATGTATCCGCAGACTATTTACTCTCCTTCTCTCCTCCTCCTGAAGTTAGGATCAAGGATAAAGACGGGAACATGGCCATATCAGCTATGATTCATTCCATGCCTGAAGTCGTACGTTCAAACTATTGCAGTATTGTGAAATTTGTTCATGTGTTATTTTACTTTTGAATATATATTCTCACTGCTAAGTGGTATATCTAAGATCAAATATACTAATTATAAATTATTATAATTTTAATAGTAGAGTTCTGTGTAGCTTTTATTAACCACAGTTATTATTCCATTTATTCAGGTTTTAAAAGCTCTCGATCAACTCCATGATATTGACACCGCTCACAAAACTGAACGCTACATTTTGGCTTATCTGGAGCAAGACAAGAGAAAGGAAAAGGCTATAAAACCTCCTGTTAGTTACATACAGTACAATAGGTGTAATAAAAAAGGGATGAATTGCTTATTATCTCATGTTGCTGTACTTTACTCATTTGTTTTTAATAGTTTGACACAGCTGTTTTGGAAAAGAAGAGGAAAGTTTTGGTACATCCAGTTATGTTGACCCTTACAGAAGTGAAATGGAGATTTGTTAGACTGTACTTCTACATCCACTTTGTACTATATGTATTATTTCTTATATTATGGTCAGTGACACTTCTTCATCCTACAGTCCAAGAACAGCACATTTATAAAATGCCAAGAGATGTATGGAGAATTATATTGCAGGTAAATATCTGAGGATTATAGCTATCTTCCAGCCAATGCATAAAACTAGTATATTTTAAAGAAAATTTGTGTATTTCTATTTCTTTAGGTCGTTCTTTTATCACTCTTTATTCTAATTGCCATGGAAGAATTCATCTCATTCATAATCAATTCAGTTAGGCATTATGTAAGTGTTTTTAGACTTAATGAATGGATTACTATTGCTATTGTAATATTTTCGAGCACATTTGAATTCATCTCATTTTGTTATAACAAGTAGTTATAATCTAAGCATGAATATTTGCATTATTTTTTAACATGCATATATAGAAATATATAAAGAAGCAGTTAAAGAAGAAGGAAGAGGATCTTCACACACTGGTATTAGAAGAAGAAGAAAAATCCTTCCTGAAATCAAGGATAAGGGTTCTAGATTACATTCCTCCAAATTGTAAAGTTGTATCTTGTCTTTTTACACAAATCTCATATTTAATGACGCTAATAGTAGTTATTATGCACATAGCAAACGTGGTAGAACATACACCAAACTTGGCCACTTGGGTAGCAAGGTGAGCTTTATGCCCTATAAAATTGATTCTTATTATAATCTATCATTACAGAATAGCGTGCTGCACCACGATTATACTCTGGTTAAATTTGATAACATTCCTCAGAGCAATAAAATGTTTTGGGTCACTTATTGCCGTTATCTCTGCTATAAAAACAGACATATTTCGTCACCTTGCTTTGGCCACCATTGTCGTCATACCGTATGTGATCGGTTTGTGGGTCATGTTTGGAGGACCTCAATCTGCTTCTCTTCCATCTGGTTCCGCTAAAAAAGATCTCTCCACTATATTCCATGTTGCTGTAATGACTTTCAGAATGTCACTAGTGGACAGCTATCCTTACGATGTAGGTAACAATACAAGTAAATTAAGTAATATAAATGTGAATAATTATTTTAAATTAGAGTAATGTATCAAGCAAATGGCATTATGGCATTTTGCTGACTTTAGTTATTATTATTATTATTATTATTATTATTATCACTTCATAATTTCTTTCTCAGCTTTCTTTTACTCATTAGATGTGATGTGTTCTCTCTCTTTCAAAGGTTTTTTTTTAACAATACAGAATTAAAAATATTTGGTCGCCACTGGGAATTGAACCCAGGACCGCTTGCTTAATGCTCAAGTGCTCTGCCACTGAGCTACGACAACCAGCTGGCAAACAAACACTCCAATTCTGTATTTATACTATTAAGGGGTACTGCTATGCTACAGTCTCGCTCTCAACAGACCAACGAAAATTCTCTTTATTCAAAGATCCGTTTTATTTGATGAATTATTATACTCCTCTAATTTGTCACTTCATAATTTCTTTCTCAGACTTCCTTTACTCATTAGGTGTATTCTTTCACAGGCTTTTTTTTTTTAATAATATAGAATTATAAATATTTGGTCACTACCTGGATAGGTTTCAGGACTTAACAGATAGCTTTATACTGCAATTGGCGATGAATCGATTCAAAAGATCAAACCATTAACGAGTTTACCGGGTCAATACTATACTATACTGGGAGTCCTCTTTCTGTTGCTGTTGGTGATAAAAAATGTATACGATGAAACTGAGAGCTAATACTATTAGAATGAAATTGTACTCTGCTTACTGTTCAATGTTATAGAAAAATCTTTTTATTTTGTCAGTAAAGGGCATATTTAAAAGAGTTTGATGTCATTCTAACATAGTTCTCTTGTACATTGACGGGAGGTTCCAGCGAGCGATGTCCAGTATTTGACAATCTTTTCGGGTACTCAGCAAGCCTTAGTTAATACAATACATAATGGGAATCATCTTTTATTCCTTTGTGTTTTGTCGCTGTAGATAATTAAAGTGCAGTTATGCAAGTCTTAAAATGAAATCGCTGCTTTTACGTAACTGTTAGTGTCAATATTAGTCGTCGTACCAACAGATTTAGGCTCACTTCCAACCTTGAAAATGGCTACTAAGAACAGAAATCTGCCCCGGTAACTATATCCACGGGCTATAAAATAGTTTATCACTTCACAATTTCTTTCTCAGCCTACTTTTACTCATTAGACGTATTTTCTCTCTTTCACAGGCTTTTTTAAACAATACAGAATTAAAAATATTTGGTCGCCACCAGGAATAAAATAGTTATAAACCCATACAATCTGTTCATATTGCAATTCACAAACCCACACCACGCAGCTTTGCCGCGTGTCTTGGGGTAGTAAATCGCATACAAACCTCAATATTGCTTTATTCCACCCCTAATAGTATCTATGCCTACGCAAATTGACGTGAATATTATTATATAAATATATAAATAGTACTTATTACATGAGTCAAAGTGTGATATGGTGAAATATTTCATGAGCAGGCTAATTTATTTTCACAGCCAAAGGCGAGTGAAAATAAAGCTTGAGAGTGAAATATCTAGCCATATCACTCTATGAGTGTAATAATATCTTCACTGGAGTAGTTTTGTTGCTTTTGTTTTTGGTAGCTCATGGTGTAAAGTTGGGAAAACTCACTAGGGGCTCCCCTCAAACCCAGCTGATATTATAGCAGCTGCTCTAACCTGGCTGTGTAGGTTCCACTAGAGTAAAGGTAGCTGTAAAAACCCAGAAACCATGTACACCAGGCCCATGAGTTGCTATAACTACTCTAGTAATGAGCACAATACAGCCATGAGATAACACTATGTGATATCATGAGATATCTCTGGTCACGTACCTAAAAATATCATTGTGAAGATATCTAGCTTGGAATAAATATATATATATCCCAACTTATTACTATACAGCTTCGCTTCTCTGTCCAATGAATTATGAGTTACTGTTTGTTTTTTCATTCAGCAAATGAGAGAGTTAGATGAAGGGATGGCATTGATACTTGTGGCTCCTTTCCTCCTGGCTTTGGCTGTTATAGGATTAAATCTCTTCATTGCTCTTCTCTCTTACACCTTTTCTAAAGTTCAGGATCATGCCTTCGAATATTCCATTCTAGAGCTGGTAAGGTATATGGCATTTGACATGCAATTTGATACAGTATACTGTTTTCCCTTGTATAATTACAGGATCGAGTAATAAATTTATATGAAGAAAAGATGCTATATCATTATATATACAATCAGTACTACAAATTCATCAGAAAAAATTGTAATCCTTTAGTAAAGAAGTACAAAATCATGCTTGATGATGTATCTCTGCAAAAATCAAAGGCAAGGGATAACATGCTGTTTCATAGCATGCATATTACAGGATGTGACTACTATAATACAGAATTGAAACATTGTTATTTGTATTTGCTTCTTTATTTTAGATGCCCCAAACTGGGAGTACAGAAATAAATTTGGCAAACTTAGTGAATAGCCTCGATCAAAGCATTCTTTTAATGCAACAGGAACTTAATGAAGTCAGAGATAATCTTGGTATAGCTAGGAATGTTGCTCATGGCGTATCTCTCAGACGACAGGAGTTGTCTTCAATATCTTCTTCCATTCCATTGTATCGTACACTGTCTAGGACCTCACGCCACCAGGTAAGTCAGGCAGAAAAAGAATGGCAAAGAAAAATTAATGCAGCTCGAGTAGAAATTTGAGACTTCACACTTTAGCCCACCTTTACATTAACAATAAAATGATTTTCAACTATAATGGTCTTACAGGCATTGTATTCTAATTGATATGCTATCAAAAAATTTCTAAAGACACTTTTCTGCTAGTTTACTTTTATTCACACTATTTGTATCAGAAGATGCATTATTCAACATTTTGTAAAATGCTTAATTTTTCATTACTGAAATATTCTGTTATTAATTACGTGTGAAATATTGGACTAAATAAGTAATAGTTAGAGCATAAGCGCTTAGGTACTAGTGTATTTAGTGCACTGAAGCCCAAGGGCCGTAGGCCCGAGGGCTGTGTGCACTCAATCCACCAGTACCTAAGCGCGCATGCTCTAACTGTTTTAGATCCCGTTTACGCATGCCCAGTTGCCACTAGCAACTGTGTTTATCAGCATTTTCGCAGAAATGGCTATAAAGGCAAAAAATATTGCACACTTACCAAGTTAGTACACCTAGTAACAATATAGCAACGGGATCTAAATAGTTCATAGTAATGAACAGAAACATGTTGATATGGCACTTTTTGTTCTCTTATAAATAATCAAAATCAAATTAACACTGGATATCTAGACAAATAGAGAGTACTGCTGAGTAAAATAGATCAACAGTATATTCAATTGCCTTTATGGATAATTTTATATAAAGTAATTTTGGCTAAATATTTTTATTTTAGAAAACTGAACATAATTCAAAATGTTGGAATTCTAAGCTTACAATAATTCATCTTCACATTATAGCTGAGACTGGCTCACACCACACTACAACTAGCTCAGCCTCGCATTAGGGCTGACACACTGGCCTTACACCACACTACAACTGGCTCTAGCCCCACATTAGGGATGACTCTGGCCTTACACCACACTACAACTGGCTCTAGCCCCACATTAGGGATGACCCTAGCCTCACACCACACTACAACTAGCTCAGCCTATCATTAGGGCTGACTCTGACCTCACACCACACTACAACTGGTTCTAGCCTCACATTAGGGCTGACTCTGGCCTTACACCACACTACAACTGGCTCTAGCCCCACACTAGGGATGACCCTAGCCTCACACCACACTACAACTAGCTCAGCCTCACATTAGGGCTGACTCTGGCCTCACACCACACTACAACTGGCTCTAGCCCCACATTAGGGCTGACACTGGCCTCACACCACACTATAACTGGCTCTAGCCCCACATTCGGGATGACCCCAGCCTCACACCACACTACAACTAGCTCAGCCTCACATTAGGGCTGACTCTGGCCTCACACCACACTACAACTGGCTGTAGCCTCACATTAGGGCTGACACTGGACTCACACCACACTACAACTGGCTGTAGCCTCACATTAAGGCTGACACTGGCCACACACCACACTACAACTGGCACAGCCTCACATTAGGGCTGACTCTGGCCTCACACCACACTACAACTGGCTCTAGCCTCACATTAGGGCTGACACTGGCCTCACATCACACTACAACTAGCTCAGCCTTACATTAGGACTGACACTGGCCTCACACCACACTACAACTGGCTGTAGCCTCACATTAGGGCTGACACTGGCCTCACATCACACTACAACTGGCTTCTAGCCTCACCTTAGGGATGACCCTGGCCTCACACCACACTACAACTGGCTCAGCCACATTAGGGCTGACTCCTGGCCTCACACCACCCTCAAACTGGCTCAGCCTCACATTAAAGCTGACCTGGCCTCACACCACAAGACACACCACACTACAACTGGCTTCTAACCCCACATTAAGGCTGACAACTGGCCTCACACCAAACTACAACAGGCCAACTGGCTCATCCACTCCATAGGTCTGAACTGGCCTCAACCACATACACAGCTTAGCCTCACAATCGGGGTGACACTGGCCTCACATCACACTACAACTAGCTCGCCTTACATTAGGGCTAACACTGCCTCACACCACACTACAACTGGCTTTAGCCTCACATTAGGGCTGACACTGGCCTCACCACCACACTACAACAACTAGCTCATCCTTACATTAGGCCTGACCTGGCCTCACACCACATTACAAAACTGCTTAGCCTCACATTAGGGCTGACACTGGCCTCACATCACACTACAACTTGCTCTAGCCTCACATTAGGGCTGACTCTGGCCTCACACCACACTATAACTGGCTGTAGCCTCACATTAGGGCTGACACTGGCCTCACACCACACTACAACTGGTTCTAGCCTCACATTAGGGCTGACACTGGCCTCACACCACACTACAACTGGCTGTAGCCTCACATTAGGGCTGACACTGGCCTCACACCACACTACAACTAGCTCAGCCTTACATTAGGGCTGACACTGGCCTCACACCACATTACAACTGGCTGTAGCCTCACATTAGGGCTGACACTGGCCTCACATCACACTACAACTTGCTCTAGCCTCACATTAGGGCTGACTCTGGCCTCACACCACACTATAACTGGCTGTAGCCTCACATTAGGGCTGACACTGGCCTCACACCACACTACAACTGGTTCTAGCCTCACATTAGGGCTGACACTGGCCTCACACCACACTACAACTGGCTGTAGCCTCACATTAGGGCTGACACTGGCCTCACATCACACTGCAACTTGCTCTAGCCTCACATTAGGGCTGACACTGGCCTCACACCACACTACAACTGGCTCAGCCTCACATTAGGGCTGACTGTGGCCTCACACCACGCTACAACTAGCTCAGTCTCACATTAGGGCTGACACTGGCCACACACCTCACTACAACTGGCTGTAGCCTCACATTAGGGCTGACACTGGCCTCACACCACACTACAACTGGCTAAGCCTCACATTAGGGCTGACACTGGCCTCACATCACACTACAACTAGCTCAGCCTTACATTAGGGCTGACACTGGCCTCACACCACACTACAACTGGCTGTAGCCTCACATTAGGGCTGACACTGGCCTCACATCACACTACAACTGGCTCTAGCCTCACATTAGGGATGACCCTGGCCTCACACCACACTACAACTGGCTCAGCCTCACATTAGGGCTGACTCTGGCCTCACACCACACTACAACTGGCTCAGCCTCACATTAGGGATGACCCTGGCCTCACACCACACTACAACTGGCTGTAGCCTCACATTAGGGCTGACTCTGGCCTCACACCACACTACAACTGGCTCAGCCTCACATTAAAACTGACACTGGCCTCACACCACACTACAACTGGCTGTAGCCTCAAATTAAGGCTGACACTGGCCTCACACCACACTACAACTGGCTCTAGCCTCACATTAGGGCTGACACTGGCCTCACACCACACTACAACTGGCTCATCCTCACATTAGGGCTGACACTGGCCTCACACCACACTACAACAGGCTGTAGCCTCACATTAGGGCTGACACTGGCCTCACATCACACTACAACTGGCTCATCCTCACATTAGGGCTGACACTGGCCTCACACCACACTATAACTGGCTGTAGCCTCACATTAGGGCTAACACTGGCCACACGCCACACTACAACTGGCTGTAGCCTCACATTAGGGCTGACACTGGCCTCACACCACACTACAACTAGCTCAGCCTCACATTAGGGCTGACACTGGCCTCACATCACACTACAACTTGCTCTAGCCTTACATTAGGGCTGACTCTGGCCTCACACCACACTATAACTGGCTGTAGCCTCACATTAGGGCTGACACTGGCCTCACACCACACTACAACTAGCTCTGCCTTACATTAGGGCTGACACTGGCCTCACACCACACTACAACTGGCTGTAGCCTCACATTAGGGCTGACACTGGCCTCACATCACACTACAACTTGCTCTAGCCTCACATTAGGGCTGACACAGGCTTCACACCACACTACAACTGGCTGTAGCCTCACATTAGGGCTGACACTGGCCTCATACCACACTACAACTGGCTAAGCCTCACATTAGGTGTGGGGGTTAAGTTGACAGCATCGGGTTGTTGATACTGGTAGCTGCCACCAGAATCTTCTTTGGATGAATCTTAGCGTAGAGGGGATTGTGGTTGAGAGCCGTCCCTGTTCCTCTAAGCCAAGTCACCCAGGTTACAGTAATGCAACTAGCTTTACAGTTAAATATGTTTATTAAACTAGCTTATAGTTACGAACTTAGAAGACTGGCCCAGGCAGTGCTGGCTAGCCACTATATATTAAACCTGCCAGCAAGCCTGGTGTGAAGGTGTGATACAGCATTAACATGAGAATAGACAGGAAAGAGCAAGTTAATTTGGTATTTGTCTTATGAGACCAAACAGATATGAATGTATAATGTTAGAATTCATATTACTAATGTAAGTTAGTTGTGTGTGGAGGATGTTGAGGGCAGGTCTCCACCACACTTCCCCCCATTTCGAAGGATAGAGTCCGGTACTGGCAAAATAGAGTCCGGAAAAGTTATGGAAGAAGTGCCTTCCGCTGCATCTCGGCATGGCAATCCTGGCGTTTTGGTCCACCCTTGTCTGGATAATGCATCAGGGATAACGTGGTCCTTCCCCGGTCTATACTGGACATCGAAGGAGAAGTCAAGGATAGTAAGGAGCCATCGCCACAGACGAGAGTTCAGACTGGTCGAATCATGAGTGCTTTCAGGGCTTTGTGGTCTGTGACAACTTTGAAGTGTTTTCCGATCAAGTAGCCTTTAAAGTGGTGAAGGGATTCCACGAGAGCCAGACATTCTAATTCGCTTGCACTGTATTTCTCTTCACGGGCTCGGGTCTGTCGACTGTAGTACGCGACCGGTAAGTCTCGCCCATCTCTACAGACACATAACACCCCACCCACTCCCTTGGAAGAAGCATCACACAAAAGTACATAGTTATCAGTGATATTGGGAATGGTGAGATAGGAGTGGTTAGAAATGGCAGAGATGATATGAGAAAAGTCTGCTGACATCCGCTCTGACCATATGACATTCTTGGGACTTGTCTTTGTGATAGAGGAAGAAAGAGATTTAGTGTAACAGGCGAGGGAAGGTATGAAATCACGATAAAAATTAACAAGGCCCAGAAAAGATCGCATTTGCTTGATGGTTTTGGGTTTTACATAAGAAACAAAAGATGATACCCTCGCCTGGGGAATAGAGATGCCGTCAGCACTAATGATCTTCCCAAGAAACTCCAAAGACTTAGCCCCCCAAACACATTTAGAGGGTTTGGCTGTGAGATGATGGGTTTTGAGAGTATTTAAAACAGAACTAATATGACTCAAGTGATCACACCAAGTGCAAGAATAAATAATGAGGTCATCAATGTAAGGATTAACACAATGAGAGAGATGTTGTAAACATTTGTACATAGTTGTTTGAAACACAGCAGGAGCATTAGTCAAGCCAAATGGTAGTCGTTTGTATCGAAATTTGCCGAATGGTGTCACGAAGGAAGTCTTGTCCATAGAGTCAGGATGTATTGGTATCTGATGAAACCCTTTTGTCAAGTCTAACTTTGAAAAGAATTTTGCATTACCCAATTTATTCACAATCTCCTCAATAGTGGGCATATAAAATGGATCTTTCACAGTGATGTCATTCAATCTCCTAAAATCTACAACTATCCTCAGTCCACCATCTTTCTTTTTGACTGGGATGGCAGGAAATGCCCATGCGGAATCACTAGGTTCTATGATATTACTATCTAAGAGGTTGTCTAGCTCTTCCTTGAATTGCACCTCGAGACCTAAAGGAACTGTATAAGGTTTCAAGCTAATGGGCTGTTCTGAGGTAGTTTTAATGTGGAATTCTGTTAGGTCAGTAAGACCAGGTTTATCAGAAAACAAAAATTCATACTGAGAGAGAACCACCTCCAACTCTTGTTTCTGAGTGGGTGTTAGATCAGGCTCTGAGACTGAAGTAGAAGAATCTAATTCAGACTGCTCATCTGCGACAACAACTACTCTATTCACTGACAGCAATTCCTGATTAAATGGCTTGAGATGATTTACGTGGACAACTCGCTTGTGTTTCTTGCCATCGGTCCACTGAATCTCATAATTTATGTCCCCAATCTTTTTGGTTACAGAATAAGGGCCTTGCCAGGCAGACTCCAGCTTATTCACTAAGCCAGGAGTACGGAAAAGCACATTGTCTCCAACTGAAAAACTCCTAAGATCTCTAGAATCTTCCATACGTCTTTGCCTAACTTTAGCATCATGTAATTTCTCACCCATACAAGAACGGATCACTTCTAGTTTCTCTGCAAACTCATGCATATATTTAGTCACATTAAGACCTTCAGTTGCATCATGCTCCCACAACTCTTTAATATAGGAAACAATATGAGGTATCTTTCTCCCATTAACAAGTTCAAAGGGAGTTAACCCGTAATCTCTGTGAGGCATATTGCGTAAACTGAATACAGATAGGTCAATATGGCTAGCCCAGTCTAGCTTGTGTTTGCACGACTTCTTAATGGTAGCAACTAAAGTGCCATGTAACCGTTCTAAAACACCGTTACTCTGAGGCCTATATGGGGCTGTCTTCAATTGGTGTATGTGGAGGAAAGAGCATAACTGTTTGACAATATGGGAAAGGAACTGAGTACCTCTGTCTGAAAGAATTTCTCTAGGTATCCCAGAATCTTTAAAAATTGCAATCATACCATTTGCCACATCTTCTGAAGTGATAGATTTCAAAGGGACTGCCCAGCAATAGTGTGAAGATAAACAAACACACGTCAACAAATACTGAAAACTGCCTTTCTTAGATTTAGTAAAAGGACCAACCAGGTCAAATGCAAGCTTCTCAAATGGTACCGTTAGAGTATCTGTAACAGTCAATGGTGCTTTACTGGGGTTCTACTTGCTGTGTAACTGACATGGTTTACATGATTTAACGTACTCTGACACATCTCTTGCTATACCTGGCCAAGTAAAGTTTCAGGCTATGATAGACTGTGTTTTGTGCTTGCCAAAATGGCCAGAATGGTCATGTCCAGCTTTTAGAATCTCTGGGACTAATGACTTAGGCAACACTATGACCGCATGAATAAGAATTTCATCAGAGTCACTACTACACTTAGGATTAAACATCAATAAACCATTAGAAAAGAAATAGCCAAGTTCTCTGTTAGCACCCCACTGCCTACATCTGGCAAGTGAATCACAATCAGCTTGCAGTTTGCATAAGGCCATCCTGTCTATACCCCCTATACTAGCCACAGGTAACTCAACTGAGTTGTCAGTCAGTGGACATTCTTGCGGAGATGTAACAGATGGGCAAGGTTCATCCTCACTGCTATCTTGTGGGTCAGAACTGGCCGATGCCTGAGATGGACTTTCACTGGCAGTGCCACCCTCACTTCCACTTCTTAAGACCTCTTCTGGGGGTGTGGCATCTGCGCTTTCACTGGCCTGCATCTCGATGGCTGTCTGGTCTTCCTGCCTTTGTGCCCTGAGCCTGAGCTCTGGTAATGACACCTACATGAGAAGGCTTGGGACAAGAATCCATAATAAGATGAGAGAGTTCATATCTACCAAAATCATTACCTAATAATATTTCACCAGAATGAATTGTGTCAGAAACACCAACAACCAAAGATTTCACAAAATCACCAGCATGTATAGTAACATTAGCTGTATCAATCTGAGCAGTTTCACCATTGGCAAAGGAAATAGTAACTAGATTACCCAATAAATTGTGAGCAAGCATCAGGGAACTATGTACTAAGGTCAAATCTGCCCCAGTATCCAGTCTGATTGGAACATTCACACCATTCAACTCTCCCTGGATAAGCCACTCTGACTTCTTGGGCTCAGTTTTACTAGGAGAAATTCTTCTAATCCTTGGGTTATAGGGTTGTTTATTATGGGTACCACTCTTGTCTTTTTCACCCTTCTTTCATTTATCAGGTGCTTTGTGACCCTTTACGTTGCAAATATAGCAAGTAGGGATGAATACTTTGTCATCATTAGATGAAACACCTGATTTTGAAGTGGCCTGGTCATCACACTTGTCTTCACTCTTACTGTCATTGAGTTTACTATTCATTTTAAAAGGAACTCTTCTGGAATAATTCCTATCATGAGGATAATATCTGTTTCGTCTAAACACATGCCCGTGTAAGCCACAAAAGAATTAAAAATGTCATTGTGGGAAACATTTGTCTTGGCTAATACCCTATCCATTCCTTCATGGGGTAGACCTGCTGCCAATAATTGGGCACTAAATGCTTCTGAAATAGTGGTTAAGAGTTCTGAATCTACTTCAACTAAAGCTGGTGCTCTCCTGAGGATAGTATGTACTCTAAAGGAAAGATCTTTCCACCAGGTCGTAACTTCATTTGAGGTTGGTGCAATACAAGAAAAATGGGATAAACAATTGTACCACTTATACCCAGATGCAGTTAGAACTTGGTTTTTGGCTACTTCATAACTAATATCTACGCCTTTAGTCACTGACAATAAGGATTCTAATGAATTTCCATGCAACCCTTGTCTTAAAGTTTCTAACTTGTACCTATCACTCCCAATATGCTCATTACTAAATGAAGCTTCAATACGTTCAAAGTAACTCAGTATGGATTCACTTACGCCCATCTTTGCAATTGATTTAGCTGCCTTGCTTTGTCTGAGGTCTTCAGCTTTGGCTGAGTTGGTCGCATCTCGGTCTTGCCTATGCTGCTGCTCCATTTCAAATAGCTCACGTCGCAGACCTTTGTCTTCCTCCCACTGCTTCTTCATTTGCTCATCGGCTTTCACTGCTCGCTCTCGTTCTTCCTCTTCCCACCTTATTCGTTCAGCTCGTTCTGCACGCCGGTCTTCCTCCGCGGCATGCCAACGTTCATCAGCTTTTTCTAACTGCTGCTGAGTCGCGGTCATTTGCTGTTGCATCATTGTAAGAATAGCAACGATTGGGTCTTGGGCCGGTTCGAGTGAGATGGAAGGCTGATGAGATGAAGGATCAGATCTGTGGGCCATATTGTCCTGTGTACAATAAGCAATATCACCAGATACTTGAGAGCTGTTCCGAGCTAATTGTTGTTTCTTTTGAAGCCTTGTCGTAACCCGAGAATCTTGTCCAACAACTTCGTCGTTAGTGTCTACAGAAATAATGTCTTCGTCGTTGTCTCTGTCAGATGAGTAAGTCGTTATTGTCTCTTCCGAGTCTGACATGAGGTGACAAATACAAAAAAAATATGTAAGGAGAAAATTACTGCTGACAAAAAAACAAAAAAACAGGATAGTAATAACAGGGAATGTATATCAGAAAACAGCTTCTTTGATTATACTTTACAACAAAGAAATGAAAAACAAACAAAAAACACCTTGATAATCACAGAAATCCAAATTTGTGATGATGCACAATTAAATCACACCAATGAGACAAAACGCAAGGATGAAATAGTAGTTTACAAGTTGAAAATATGACAATAGAAATAATTGTCAAAAAGGTACTGAACAAATAAACAGTGAAATAGAAATTAAATACCAAGAAAGTTCTTGAAGGTAAGCGTGTCCCAACGATGGCGAGATGAGCTTCACCGCTGCACCGCGTTCTTCTCGCTGCCACCAAGTGTGGGGGTTAAGTTGACAGTATCGGGTTGTTGATACTGGTAGCTGCCACCAGAATCTTCTTTGGATGAATCTTAGCGTAGAGGGGATTGTGGTTGAGAGCCGTCCCTGTTCCTCTAAGCCAAGTCACCCAGGTTACAGTAATGCAACTAGCTTTACAGTTAAATATGTTTATTAAACTAGCTTATAGTTACGAACTTAGAAGACTGGCCCAGGCAGTGCTGGCTAGCCACTATATATTAAACCTGCCAGCAAGCCTGGTGTGAAGGTGTGATACAGCATTAACATGAGAATAGACAGGAAAGAGCAAGTTAATTTGGTATTTGTCTTATGAGACCAAACAGATATGAATGTATAATGTTAGAATTCATATTACTAATGTAAGTTAGTTGTGTGTGGAGGATGTTGAGGGCAGGTCTCCACCACATTAGGGCTGATGGCCTCACACCACACTACAACTGGCTCTAGCCTCACATTAGGGCTGACACTGGCCTCACACCACACTACAACTGGCTGTAGCCTCACATTAGTGCTGACACTGGCCTCACACCACACTACAACTGGCTCTGCCTCACATTAGGGCTGACTCTGGCCTCACACCACACTACAACTGGCTGTAGCCTCAAATTAAGGCTGACACTGGCCTCACACCACACTACAACTGGCTCTAGCCTCACATTAGGGCTGACACTGGCCTCACACCACACTACTACTGGCTCATCCTCACATTAGGGCTGACACAGGCCTCACACCACACTATAACAGGCTGTAGCCTCACATTAGGGCTGACACAGGCCTCACATCACACTACAACTAGCTCAGCCTTACATTAGGGCTGACACTGGCCTCACACCACACTACAACTGGCTGTAACCTCACATTAGAGCTGACACTGGCCTCACACAACTCTACAACTGGCTCTAGCCTCACATTAAGGCTGACACTGGCCTCACACCAAACTACAACTGGCTGTAGCCTCACATTAGTGCTGACACTGGCCTCACACCACACTACAACTGGCTCTGCCTCACATTAGGGCTGACTCTGGCCTCACACCACACTACAACTGGCTGTAGCCTCACATTAAGGCTGACACTGGCCTCACACCACACTACAACTGGCTCTAGCCTCACATTAGGGCTGACACTGGCCTCACACCACACTACTACTGGCTCATCCTCACATTAGGGCTGACACAGGCCTCACACCACACTATAACAGGCTGTAGCCTCACATTAGGGCTGACACTGGCCTCACATCACACTACAACTAGCTCAGCCTTACATTAGGGCTGACACTAGCCTCACACCACACTACAACTGGCTGTAGCCTCACATTAGAGCTGACACTGGCCTCACACAACTCTACAACTGGCTCTAGCCTCACATTAAGGCTGATATGGCCTCACACCAAACTACAACTGGCTGTAGCCTCACATTAGTGCTGACACTGGCCTCACACCACACTACAACTGGCTCTGCCTCACATTAGGGCTGACACTGTCCTCACATCACACTACAACTAGATCAGCCTTACATTAGGGCTAACACAGGCCTCACACCACACTACAACTGGCTGTAGCCTCACATTAGGGCTGACACTGGCCTCACACCACACTACAACTAGCTCAGCCTTACATTAGGGCTGATACTGGCCTCACACCACACTACAACTGGCTGTAGCCTCACATTAGGGCTGACACTGGCCTCACATCACACTGCAACTTGCTCTAGCCTCACATTAGGGCTGACACTGGCCTCACACCACACTACAACTGGCTGTAGCCTCACATTAGGGCGACAACGGGCCTCACCCCACAACTACAACTAGCTCAGCCTTACATTACGGGCTGACACTTGGCCTCACCCACACTACAAACTGGCTGTCGCCTCCCTCACATTAGGGCTGACACCGGCACCTAACATCATACTACACTTGCCTCAGCCCTCACATTCAGGGCTGACATGCCTCACACCCACACTACAACTGTCTGTAATCCTCACTTAGGGCTGACTCTGGGTCCGCACACCACACTACACTACAACTGGCTCACCTCAAGTAAAGCTGACACTACTGGCCTCACACCACACTAAAACTGCTCTAAGCCTCACATAAGGGCTGACCTGGCCTCACAAACACCCAAACTACAAACTGCTCAATCCTCACATTAAGGATGACAACTGGCTCACACCACACGACAATAGGCCCTGTAGCCTACCCTTAGGGCTACACGGCCTCACATCAACACTACACGGCTCATCCTCACATTAGGGCTGACACTTGGCCTCACACCACACTACAACATGCTGTAGCCTCACATGAGGGCTAACACTGGCCTCACACAACACTACAACTGGCTGTAGCCTCACATTAGGCAAACACTGGCCTCAACACACCACACTACAACTAGCTCCCGGCTTCGTTAGGGCTGAACACTTGCCTCACACCACACTACAATGGCTGTAGCTCACATTAGGGCTAACACTGCCGCACATCCCACTAAAACTTGCTCTATCCTCACATTAGGGCTTGTTGGACCTCCTTTTTTCTGGCCTCATACCACCACACTATAAACTGCTGTGCCTCAATTAGGGCTGACCTGGCCTCACACCACACTACAACGAGCTCACCTTACATTAGGGCTGACACGGCCCTCACAACCACCTACAACTACTCAGCCTTACTTAGGGCTGACACTGGCCTCACACCACACTACAACTGGCTGTAGCCTCACATTAGGGCTGACACTGGCCGCACATCACACTACAACTTGCTCTAGCCTCACATTAGGGCTGACTCTGGCCTCACACCACACTATAACTGGCTGTAGCCTCACATTTGGGTTGACACTGGCCTCACACCACACTACAACTAGCTCAGCCTTACATTAGGGCTGACACTGGCCTCACACCACACTACAACTGGCTGTAGCCTCACATTAGGGCTGACACTGGCCTCACACCACACTACAACTGGCTCAGCCTCACATTAGGGCTGACTGTGGCCTCACACCACGCTACAACTGGCTCTAGCCTCACATTACGGCTGACACTGGCCTCACACAACACTACGACTGGCTCTAGCCTCACATTAGGGCTGACACTGGCCTCACACCACACTACAACTGGCTGTAGCCTCACATTAGGGCTGACACTGGCCTCACACCACACTACAACTGGCTCTGCCTCACATTAGGGCTGACACTGGCCTCACACCACACTACAACTGGCTGTAGCCTCACATTAGGGCTGACACTGGCCTCACATCACACTACAACTTGCTCTAGCCTCACATTAGGGCTGACTCTGGCCTCACACCACACTACAACTGGCTGTAGCCTCACATTAGGGCTGACACTAGCCTCACACCACACTACAACTTGCTCTAGCCTCACATTAGGGCTGACTCTGGCCTCACACCACACTACAACTGGCTGTAGCCACATATTAGGGCTGACACTGGCCTCACACAACTCTACAACTGGCTCTAGCCTCACATTAAGGCTGATATGGCCTCACACCAAACTACAACTGGCTGTAGCCTCACATTAGTGCTGACACTGGCCTCACACCACACTACAACTGGCTCTGCCTCACATTAGGGCTGACGCTGTCCTCACATCACACTACAACTAGATCAGCCTTACATTAGGGCTAACACAGGCCTCACACCACACTACAACTGGCTGTAGCCTCACATTAGGGCTGACACTGGCCTCACACCACACTACAACTAGCTCAGCCTTACATTAGGGCTATACTGGCCTCACACCACACTACAACTGGCTGTAGCCTCACATTAGGGCTGACACTGGCCTCACATCACACTACAACTTGCTCTAGCCTCACATTAGGGCTGACACTGGCCTCACACCACACTACAACTGGCTGTAGCCTCACATTAGGGCTGACACTGGCGGCCTAACATCATACTACAACTTGCTCTAGCCTCACATTAGGGCTGACACTGGCCTCACACCACACTACAACTGGCTGTAGCCTCACATTAGGGCTGACTCTGGCCTCACACCACACTACAACTG
>WLWD01000452.1_pt1 | contig 19127 bp, 16 predicted proteins | sample 6712731 | NCBI WGS metagenome assembly WLWD01 (sample SAMN12718690, study PRJNA576275) | sponge metagenome | isolation source: marine sponge | host: Mycale hentscheli | place: New Zealand: South Island, Marlborough, Capsize Point | collected 2014-11-01
ACTAATTGTGACCTGTCTGAGTCGAATGCATCATCTGGAGACAAAGAGTGTATAAATAATGATGAGGATCTTGAAGGTAAATAATAATAATTATTATTATAATTATGAAACTACTACTACTACTACTACTACTACTACTAATAATAATAATAATAATAACATTAATAACAATTAAGCTTATAGTTAATGAGAAACAGTTTAAAAAGAACAACTTGTTAACTTCTTATTTTATAGAATGGAGTAGCTTTTATTTGTATTAGTCTTAGTTTTATATTCGATAACCTTGATTTATTGTGTATTATTGTGCTCTAGAGACTTATATATTATCAAAGCATGACTTTTTTTTAATTATTATTAACTTTCCATAGTAGAAAATTTTGCCTTATAGACTTCATAAAAATATTTGTAATATTGAAGAAATATAATTATTATATTATTTAATTTTAGTGATTGCTAGCAATCAAGAAGAGTTGTGGAGAGAGACCATGGCCGATGATGACCCGACAGTAGAGCAGGAGGTGCGGCAGGGTGGAAGTGAACCAATTGAAGTTAACCCTAAACTTTTCCATGATGTGCAAGTTGCACTCAGCAGGCTAGTTGGAAAGGCAGATCAGCTTTTAGGGAATTGTACCACCAACTTGGCTGAGTGCTGGATGCACATTCGGACAAAGTTTGATGGAGGTAAAGTAATAAACAGGTCGCAGAGTGGCTCGTGGGAAGGAAGGTGCATGGGAGCAGGACTACAGCAAAATCTGGGAAAAGATTGGGGTCCGAAGGTGTGGAAGCAAATGGCTGGAGCATCTCCTAACAAAGTGTATGAAAAAGTTGCAGAATGTTCTATGAATAGAGTAGGAAAAGATCGTAAAAGGAAAGCAACTGAGGAAGCAAAAGAGAGCAGAAGGAAGAGCAAGTATGCAAGAACAGATGATACTACAGCAGCTCGCAGAGCATATAACAGGCATGATCAAGGAATTACACCTGAAGACATTTCTAGTGACATTCCTGAAGATCATTTGGTCGAGCTTATGCATGGTTTCTATAATACAAAGGTAGCAGTCACCAAAGAAAAGGCAATTCAAATTGAGCTAGCAACAAAAAATCAGGCTGATAATCAGCAGTGGATCTTGGAGCGCCGACTACGTGTAACTGCATCCAGAATAGGAAGCATTGTAAAAATGAAAAAAACAACTAAAAAGAGCAAAAAAGTAGAAGAATTGCTTTATAGCACTTTCAGGGGTAACGCAGCAACACGATATGGCTCAGCAAAAGAAACAGAGAGTATTGAAGAATACGTTACTTTTCAAAGAATGAGAGGTCACGACAAGTTATGTGTATCCAAGTGTGGATTCATAGTTTCAACTGCTAATCCATGGCTAGGTGCTAGCCCAGATGGATTCGTGTATGACCCTGATGACACCTATCCACATGGTATAATTGAAATTAAAAATCCTTATCGTGATCGTGAGAATTCATTAGCAGACGCATGTAGTTCGTCTGGATTTTGTTTGGAGAAAAAAAATGATACATTGAAGCTCAAAGTCAGGCACGCCTATTATTTTCAAATCCAATGCCAACTCTATTGTACTGATAGAAACTGGTGTGATTTTGTTATACGAACTAACTAAGATATTTATGTCGAACGAGTTCAAAGAAACCCTGAATGGTGGCAGCAACATCTGAAAACAGCAAAAGTATTTTATTTTTCATCATTATTGGCAGAATTGGCTTGTCCAAGACGTAGAAATGGAGGCATAAGAGAACATGTCAATTTCACACCATGAATTCTAAAACCAATTCATTCTAAAACAGTTGTCAATTGCAGATTCTGAATTCATTCTATTACATTACATGTACAGTACTAGTATTACATAATATAACCACACCACTTAAAGTTGACCAAGTGAGAACCACAACCCCCTGCTTGGTTTTGAACTCAGCATGCACTAGACGTGTGGGTGAAACTATACCCCGTAACCTTAATACATGGACTCCAACTATGGGGAAATGAAAAGAAATATTTTTATGATGCATTGTGCCAGATTTTCCTGTTGCATGATCACACTATATACATGGAGTCCTAATATTGATATATTAAAATTCAGCATGTAGATATAGTATTTAAATGTATATAGGGGAATAATGAGATGTCTGGCCAAAGAAATCAAATGACATACATAATTATAACTCAATAAATTAAAACATATTAAAACACAATTTCTCTGTCATTGTATATGCATGTTATTAATCCATACACTCACCAGTTGCAATTATTTTGTTGAATATTACCTTTCGGAGTTTTCTGCAGAGAAGCAAAAAATGTGGAGACCGAACTGCTCGATTGTTGGAGTCCAGTGTATGTCAATGTAGTACAGTGAAGAGTTGTCTGCACTTTGAAGAACTGAGTTTGATGGCATTCTAGTTAAGCCTCTGGGAGATATGGTCTCAAAATTTGTAATTCTATTCAGCACAACAAAGCAATTTATTTTAGCTGTATACATTTGAACAAAATTTTCTTAGTAGTAGCTACATGCACTTAACACCAAAGATCCATCATTAGCGTTTTCCATGAAAAATAATATAATAATTAATATTATTATCGTTATTATTATTATTATGATTATTAGTATTATGATGATGATTATTATTATTATTAGATGTATTATCTCTCTTTTGCAAGCTTTTTTTTAGCAATACAGAATTAAAAATACTGGTCACCTCTGGGAATCGAACCCAGGACCGCTTGCTTCATGTATAAGCACTGAGCTATGACAACCAGCCAGTAAACAAACACTTCAACTGTATTTTTTTATCAATACAGAATTAAAAATATTTGGTGGCCACCGGGAATCAAACACAGAACTGCATGCTGATTGTCATAGCTCAATGGCTGAGCTCTTGTGCGTTAAGCAAGCAGTCCTAGGTTCGATTCCTGGGTTCGATTCCCAGTGGCGACTAAATATTATAATATTATAAATTCTGTATTTGTTTTTTAAAAAAGTCTGTGAAAGAGAGAAATTACATGTAGCTAATGAGAAAAGAAGGCTGAGAAAGAAACTGCGAAGTGATCATTAATATTATCATTATTATTAATTAGTAGTATCTTATTCTATATTTGTTATTGAAATTTTTATTACTATTGCTACAATTACTATTATTACTACTATTATTATTTTCTTATTTGACTAAGAACTATTGTCAAGTAACTATAATAGTACATATACTGTTTTCAAATTACCTTAAATCATCAGAATAGCCAGTGAGTCTCGCTGTATAATTATATCCCACAGGTATAGCCATGCAGGACCCTGCTGCTGGTGTAGGCTCTACCAAGACCGGCCTTTCATAGCACGATCGATTTGAACTCGTAACATTAACAAGGAACTGCAATGGGACACTACTCAGTGGCACCATGCTACTAGGTGATGAGAAATCTTCAACTTGAATAGCAACAGCAAAGTTCCCAGTTCCATAAGTAGCATTATAGCTGAGTGTGCAGGAATTCTAAAAATAGCCACAAATTTTAAATAATAATAAGCAACACTAAAGATATGAATGGACACTTTAGCAGGAAACAATAATGTATGCTTGCATGCATTAAATTAATATCTTACCTCATCCAATGTTGCATTGGGAAAAGCATTGCATACACTTCCACACTCATTTAAGGTAACATTTGACCATCTGCACCTCACAATATCTTGATCTGGATCAGATACTGCATCAAATGACAAGTATAATAACTGATATCATGTTGAAAAATTTTTTTTGGTATAGCTAGCTACTTAAGCATGAATCTTGTCTATGATTGTCACCAGATTTAGTTATTTATAAGTCCAATATGTTCTTCGCCTCATCAAATGCAAACGAAACAAAAATAACTTAACAACGAAGCAATCATTAAAACAATAACAGAAATGTGAAAGCTTTGCTACCAGGTATTTTGTATTGATGGTTGCAGCCTTCCTGAAGACGAAGAATCGGAGTGGAAGAAGTTACTGGTGAAGAATTTATCTTCCCATTTGACCTAGGTACTAAACTTCCTCTCACAGCAACCTCCCATCCTCCATCAGCTCCAATTATCAATGTAGAAATCCAGCAGCATGCAGCAAATCTACCAAAAAAACAATACAGAACAACAACAGCAAAACGAAAAAACAAAAAACAAAACAAACTAAAACAAAAAAATATTGATTATTCAATTTGTAACTAGCTATCATGTTCAGTGTTCACAACTTTAAATGATTCATTAAAACTTATCTTACAAGGCAGACATGTAGCTATACATTCTGAAATATATAGTTAGTCAAAGTTGACTATAATAACATGATATAAACTACTAACACAACCTATACGATGTGGACATTTATTGTGTACAATCAACTCAATACCCGACAGATAAAAATTCACTAAACAGTGAAAAAGATCTAAACTTGTAAAATAAAAGTTTTAGCTAATTTATTAAATGGACAGTCATGACAATCTGTACTGCTAACTCAATCTCTTTCATACAAAATATTATCTTACAGAAACAGTCCAATAATGATCCACTAAATATTATAAAACAAACAAGTAAACAAAGCAGCCATAAAGCTACCTTGCTTCGAAGCCAGTAGATATATCACTTGTATGAAGAGTATAGAGGTATGTCCTGGTACCAGTCACCCAATCTTCCATCCGGTTCTGGTCCGTGCAATAGAAAGTTGTGTCACTCACATCACCAGAGCACCCTGTGACACATACAAGGTTTCCTTGGGAAGCCAATAGAGTCTCATCTTCTGGAGAGCATGTAGCGTAATTACTCGAATAGGATCGCCTCCATGAAAAACGGTGGAATATTTCAATCTATACAATAATATTATAGCTAAATGCTTTATTTATTCGATTATATTATGTGATCAATTCTTACAAGGTTCTAGATAAACTTTCGGAACCTGTTTGCAATATAAATGTTTCATACTGATGCGTGACCGTTAGACGGTTGCATAACCAGAGCCGGTTATCCTGTAACGCAACCACTTTATAGCATCACTATCTAACCTTTTGGTGATAGCTGCCTTTAAAAAAATCAATTAGCTAGCCATCACATTTCCGCTACCAGTTTTGCTAACTTATTAACTATGAGATAGCTATGGCTTACTGTTGTAGAATCATTCACAGGCTTCCACTGAATAATTCCACCCCTGAAATGAGTACTTTCCCCTATTAATAGACCTTGCAAAAGAAAGCACACTCAGTCCAAAGTAGTCTAGTTGTTCTAGTTGTAGGTTTCACTGGTGCTTAAATCAATAAAATAAAAAAACAAAACCACACACACCTTAAGACTCACTTCAACTTTTCTTCTTGATATTCTGCATACATAGCAAAACCACTCTCCACAATAACCATTATTCTCTTGCCTAGCTGTAGTTACTTTATGTGAGCTCAAAGTTAACAACATAAAAGAAACACATATAGCTAGCATCACTATCTAACCTTTCGACGATAACTGCCTTAATAATGAATAAACACAATTAATCCTCATATTTCTGCTACCGATTTGGCTAACTTATTAACTATGAGTTAGCTATGGCTTACCGTTGTAGAATTCACAGGTTTCCACTGAATAATTCCACCTCTGAAATGAGTACTTTCCCCTATTAATAGACCTTGCAAAAGAAAGCACACAGCTAATAGCCTGGCAGCCATTCCTCCTCTGTCTCACCGCCACGGAGAGAGCCAAGGGGGGAAGCAAAAGTAAATTACAAGTGCGCCCAATGGGTGGGGAGTACTTAGTTTATTACTTCACGAATCAGCTGACTGCGCATGCCTGTAAAAATGAAGCACTATAAGTGCAGTCTCGTAGCCACCCATACCGGAAGTAATAGAAACGCGTACAATTCCTTTCAAAAGGTCACCACATTAAAAATGATGCTTGCGCGTGGGCGTTCAATATATATTTTTTTAGTTTGCAAGGAAGCCACACAGTGCGCTTGTCTTAATACTGTGGTGTGTTGCTCAGTCAAGCTAACAGCATAGAGTGAGGAAAAAACCAGACCATTTTAGCATCAGAACACCTTTTAATATGGCAAGTTATATACAGTGGAAGCTCTCTACAAAGGCCATGCTTGGGGTCAAGTCTTTTGACCCTTGTAGAGAGTTTGGCTGCTTTCAGAGTTTATTTTTTATTGTAGTAGATCACTGTGGTCCATTTACGCTTGCTGTTGTCAAGTTGTTCTTCGGAGTCCCTTTGTAGAGAGGTTCCACTGTATTTCTTATTAATTCGGGACATAGCAATCTGCAACCAAATTAGACTAGTGATATATATGTCATAGTGATTCATGCATTTATGATATACTAAATTAATGTATCTGCTAAACAAAGAAAAATTTTTTTAAGTGATATTGAATGTATTATGATAATACTTTGTATGTACAATCCAAAGAGTTCAGTGTGGTGATGTGACTGGCAGCTGGGAGGGAATTGAGGTAGATATGCTGCCACCACTGCTATGCAACTAGCTAGTTAGCAAATCACACAACAGAATTCCTTCTAAAGTAAAGAGTTCTAATTCTTTAGCTTCAACAAGAACATCAAAATCATGAAAATGGTGATAATGATGCATGTGTTCAGTCTGAGCATGCTCAGTTAAGGTGTGTGCAATGAGTCAGCATGATTCAGCATACATACTACTGGTAAAGGATGAAACAGAAATAAACATTATAATGGGTAAGGTAAGGTTCAGTCTTCCTCTTGCATTGTGTGGTGGGCGTGTCCATAATAGTGGGCAGGGTCACCACATTCAGTGCTAAGGAGAAGAGGTCCAAAGACGACGATCCATCCAGACAGAAAAATGTGGTCCTTGCCAGTTATGCTGCAAATCTGCTTCTTATTACATACACCTGTCCACTTGAGATCCTGAACTTTCAACAAAACTCCGGGCCATGGAGAAAACTATCACAGTTGACAGCTGTATTTGTCATGCATGTGAAAAAGACATAGAAAGAAAAATTAATTCAGGTGACTATGTACCAGGCTGGACATTACAGAACAAAGAAAACATAACACTGATGATGGGAAGCTAGTTCCACTGTGCCAGGTTCATTATAAACAAGTGCATCGTACAATCAACCCTCAAGTATACATGTAGTGCACAATCAACCCTCACATGTAGTGCTAACATAAAGGGGTTGTACAGGCACTGGCCTAACACTATTGCCATTAAATATCATTTTTGTCAAGTCAGTGATATGGATTTGTACATCACTGAAAATGAAAAAATATGCACAAGTTGTAATAATAGTCACCTCAAAATAATTGCTAATTTTAAGCAAAATAGTCATGATTATGAATTAAGTGACATTATTTCAGACTCAATCCCAGAAGATGCAGTCGTGGAATGAGATTATAAATTGCCCTTGTTTCTTGTCGAGGACTTTACTTTGTGACTTAATTATTTTTTATTATCTTATTCATTGTCTTTTTATTTAACACCCTTTTATTTAACACCCTTTGAGTTATAAATGTGCAAGTGTTTATCTGTTCATCACATATGTGTTGTATTTTTCAACAACTTGTAACCAATAGGCATATTAGCAGGAAGTCCAACAGGAAACACAAACAACTCGGGACATTGCAATCTGCAAGCAATTACTCCCTTTTAAGCCATATCATCACTAAACATACTATAATAGCTATCTCTGAAATTATTATTGTAACTGCAAAACGTACTTACCTTTAGTTATGATCAGTTATAATTTTACTTCCTTCTTTGCTGAAACCAATACCTGTGATAAAATACCAGTAAAAATTCCTATCTTTCTGGAGTAGAACAAAAAATTAGCGCTATATACTTTTTAAAGTGTCTTGTGCTCTCTTTAGACACAAGAGAGCACAACCTACTAGTGACAGAGCAGAGCTACGCCCCAGTCAAACTCCATTTCCTTGTCTTTTGGTACTACGACCCGAACCATGAATTACGTCACCGGTTTTTCGCAAAAAGGAAACCCGGAATTACGCGAGTTGGCTACGCGACTGTATCGTGCACAAGCTAGCAATAAAAAAATATCCCAGACAAAAAGCGTTTAATCTGGTATAGACCTATTGATGTAATTATTCTATCTCCATAAGAGAAGATAAAAGTACGAGGGACACTTCTTAAGTACAAGTTCAAAAGCCTCCACATCACTGGGTAAAGAATTAGCATAAAACATCTGCCACCAAGCGAGCATGGTGACAGGTAAATGATAACGATCACAAACTTCACATACAAAAACTAGTTCAGCTGATACCGTAGCAGTCAGTCTTAGCCACACGCGTTGGGTAAGGGATTCCTACGACAGACTTCCAAAATATACTTCGCGCAGAATGGTTTTCCGGGTAGAATTAAGTCTCGCCAGCTAGACCCTTTACCTAATAGTTTGTTGTTTTTCGAGGAGGGGCTGCACGCCAGACTACTAGGCCCATGAAATGGTTTTTCTTTGGCGTCCTTCACATTATCACATTCTAGTCCCTAAAAGTGTGCCACAGCAGGTTCCTAGGCAGCTTGTAAAGCATTCCAACTTAAGACCTTTTACCAAAACTTTAAACCTCAATTCAATTTCATTTATAATATTAATACCTGTGAAGAATGAAGAGACACTGAAGCAAGTGAAAAAAAGAAAAAAAGAAAAAAAGAAAAGAAAAAAAGATCATGTAGAAAACTAAATAAATGAAAAAGAGATAAAGAATACGAAAATTACAAAAAATAAAATACACAAGTAGATGGTGGCGATTACTATTACGAAATTCCACTTGGTGTAACAAAATTATGAATAATAGTTTGGATAAGGTACCAAAAGATTGAATATGGAAAAGGAAAAAAAAACAAAAAAACCTGTATGTAAAGGATCATCAAAGCATTGTTTCCCAGGAGATTACTCAGAGTCTTCTGAAACTTGTGAGAGAAGAGACGGACGGTGGTATGAAGATGATGCAGGCAGGAGAGAGGGTCGATGTTGAGGTACAGGGGCCGGTGGAGGAGAATCTGGTGGAAGGAGCTCGTGCATCTTGAATTTATCTCGAATGTAAGGACGAACATCTTCCTGTGAAAATGAAAGAAGGTAGTAGAATTTATCATTAAACATAACAATAGAAAAAACAAAAACAAAAACTTATCTAATAATTTAAAGCCATTGTGATTCAACTTAATTTTGATGGCAGACAATTTTTAAAGAAATTATTGAGTATCATAAAGTATCAAAACAATTCATCGCAGTAGACCACTAACCTTGTCCAACAGCGACTTGAGGAATGGGACAAGTTCCAGGAGTTCTCTGTCAGAATCATCTACTATCCAGCTCTCAATAGGAATGCCATTGGATAACTGAACACACATGCACGCACACAAGAAAGAACCCTAATAAAGAGAACCTAACCGCTAATTTTATGTATGGTAATTCAAATTTTAAGCAGAAGTTTTACCAAGTTGGGATGAGATCACCAATCAAGTTTTTTAATGAGCTTATCCAACACAAATATCAAGACAACCTATACCAACTTCCCTTACCACCCATCACTAGCTTCCAGGCACACCTGAAGTAGGCATCCCTCTGAACTCACCTGGTAACCAAATGCCTGAGGCGAGTTGTCTATGATCACAGTCTTGGCCAGGTCCCGCCCAAGAATGCTCAGATCCTTGATGTAGCTCCCTCCCACGCACACGCAGTGCTCGCGGAATAGGCGGTGCTTGATGAGACGTCGAGAGCCATCTAACAAGTTGAGCAGCCGATCAGCGTAGACCTTGGCCGAAGCCGTGAATAAGATTACCTGTCACATGATAGGAAATACAAGAACATTATCTAATAATTTAAGGTTACGTTACCACCATAAATACTGAATACACACACATTTTTTACTACTATGTCCACTTACTTAAAAAAAATACACTGCTGACAATGATAATATTATACTTCAGCTAATTTTAATTCACCTCAAAACTGTTAGACACAATTTCCAGGAATTCTTTGAAGAAAGGTCGCAGTCTCACCCACACCTAGAGAGAACAATACCTCTGTTCAAAATTTTACTTTACACAGACACAAAGAAGGTAGCATACACAATGTGCCAAATGATAATAAAGTGTGACGCTGACTTCTTGCCCATTTAGAAATGGGGAAAAAAAAAAAAAAAAAAAAAGAGCATGCTATACAAACACAAATGCTGCTGTATTCTTTAATATTGCAGATATAATGTGTATGTGTGAGTGTCGAGTGTGCCTCCGCCCACTGATCTATTGGACACTCCTTAATTAAACTTCAATCAACTTCCATACCCTACACTTACCTCGTGTAATTGCCCGTCAAACTCGACTTCAAACATGAAGTCAGGTTTGTCGAGATGTGCCAGTGAACAGTGCACCAAGGTCTCATCCTATGAATAATAACAGTCACACAGTTTACATTGACTTCCTTGATCAATGTAACTTGCACTTTTGAAACCCCGTACCCAACCATTCATAATGACGATCCTTACCAAGTCAAGGACAAGTGTTATGTCTGGCGTGTTTCTTGTTTTTCTAGGAAGAGCTGCAAAGAAAACAAGATAGAACATGCAATAATTTATCAAATAAATGGATTAACAGAGTGCCACAGAGATACATTTTCAATGATGCTATTAATAGATAGCTATTCAATGTACAATGACATGTACAATTTAGAGCTTACACCATCTCCAATAATTAAAAGCTTGTATTTTTAAATTGGACTTTTTTTTTTATTCTAAATTATCCCTCTCACACTCACACACATATACTAATTTGGAACATCAAACTACACTGAATACAGCAGTAGTAGTAGTAATAGTAATAGTGGTGGTAGCGTGACAACAATCACTACAATTATTGTAATATTATTGAATCGTACACCAGCACACGTGAATATGGACTCAATATCTGTACATATACTCATGCCAAAACTAAGAGTTTCTAATCACACACACACATACACCACAAAAAATAATTAAATTTATCACTCCATTGACACAACCACACATTACTATAGCAACCACCAACCAGGATACAAGCCCACCACCCTCCTGTGTTACTCACCAGGAGGTCTGCATGTGAGTTCCTTGGATAAAGGAGGAAGATACTTGATGAACGAATAGCTGTAGACAAAACATACCCAACACATGCAATGATAAACAACAACTTCTAACAATACTATTATTATTACTAATATTACAGAAGGCATCACACCCTACATATGTATATGCAAGTTGTTGTTATAATTGCTATTATGTGTCTTAACTTAGTAGATTACTACAATCATTGTTCATTACTGGTACATAGCCTTTCATTACTAGTATTAGAGACACACAATGTTTCCTAGATACAGCACTAAGCCCCATCCTCACCCTGAACCCCTAAAGGAGGACACTTTATTAACTGCTTAAAGAACCTTCTAATAAATTCTTTATTAGGTTCCAGTCATTCAATATTCACCGGCAACTTGGCGGACAATTGGCTCCACACATGCAGAGTGTATTCATGAGCGGAGGATGAGCTTAAGGCTATTCAAGGGTCGACCACACCCCACATTAAATAGCTGGCGTAAGACAAACAAATTAGTAATCATGGGCCATCAGGTGCAGACTCGTGAATATCATTAGCAAAGCCCCAGTGCCAGCAAACCCACAAGCTAGTTGCCACGGAGACCAAATTACAAGCACTTCAGATAGCCATACTGGTAAAGAATTAACCTTTTCATAATTATTCTATGATTTATCCACACGCGCACACACACACACATGCATACACACACACAGAAGTGCTAAATAAATTTTACAACACCAGTGGCTAGGGCATGGGTAAACATAGCCTCAATAAGGAATGAAAAGATGAGCTCACTCTGACTGGCTCTATGAAGGAGGACACTGTTAGCTACAACCTTCCTCAGTGCAACCTGAGGCTCTGTTGTTCCTCTCTGACCATAGCCATCATTAAAATGCAACAACAACAACAACAATAAAAAAAATAACAAACATTTTCAAGCCAGCAGGTTCAAACAGAGTTTGGGAAAGGGAAAAACAATCTCCCATACATTATGTTCCTTTCACCAACAATTTTTTTCCCAGCCTCATCAAGTTTCTGAGAAGTATTGGCCACTCTGAAAGCCTGAACGTTAAATGTGGGATCAGATGATGTTGTTGTTGCTGCTCTGTTTTTCTCTCTCTCTCTCTCTCTTTTCACCTGAGCACAACTACAACTTACGGGTCCATAGGGATAGTCCCCCTGTAGTCCTCGGGCAATGGGTAAGGGATGAATGGAGCTTGGGGTGCAGGCGGACTTCGTTTAGAGGGAGCTGCAGTTAATATAAAAGCAAGAACATGTGAAATGTTAACTCTCTGAGAGAAGTCAATACCTAGGATAATAGTGGACTATTAAGAAATATTTCTAAACTGTTAAAAAATGCAAAACAATTCACCCAGGGGCGGATCCAGCGCTAACAACAGGGAGGGGCCCCAATATATTTAGATCAAAACTCACGAATTTTTTTTTAATATTAATGATTGATTTTAAATGATTTGAATATTAATTTTTTAATGAAGAGCATCAGTCAGCTTGCAGTTGACATATAAACTGTATTACCTGTACTGTATTTGGTACAGTCATCCTTATAATTTTTGGTTGGAAGGGGGAGGGGCCAGGCCCCCTCTTGGATCCTTCCCCGTCACCATATATTAATCATCAAAGTGACATACTCACAACAACCTAAACCAATAACTATAGCCAGTACTTGACAAATATTTTGCTGCCTTTGGATGAGCACTTAAAGAAATCATGAGACTGTGTCAACAATCACGCACTTGATAAGTACTGGCTGATGGAGGTTTATAAGAATAAGTACACAAGTACATAAGTAGCAATCCATAGCAAGGTTTGTTTATACAGAGCTCTTTCATGCAAACCTGTATATCTATGTATAGTGGGGGGGGTTTATAAATGGGAGTGGCTAAGTATAGCAGTGTTTCCCACTCCCAGAGAAAAATACTGTATGACACCCCTGAGGCATTTCTATCCTAAATGGAATAATATGTTTACAACAATGTAAAAATTAAATGTATTAGCTAACTGATATATGTCCATAAAACTCTGTCATACTGTGATAAAAAAAACCACATCCACTTACTGTCTCTCTTTCCGGAATGGGGCGGAGCTTTATCATCTGACTCAGTATCCTCACTTCCTGTTCCCTCTCTTCCCCACGCCACTCCTGCAGAGTAAGCCACACCTCCTTCCCCGCCCACAGCAGTTTCCGACGCACTTTCGCAAGGAGTCGATGACGAATAATCACAAGAGGCGTGACCATTTTCCCCACCGACGACGTCATTGCCATGGTGAGAGCTACCCCGTATTTGCCATGACGACAGGCACTGGTTGCACGGTTCGATCTTGGCGTCTCCATTGAGACCATAGGGCGTGGCATCAGCAGCAGTGTCGGCGGTGTTGTTGTGGGAGGGACTCACGGGAGAAGACCTGTTGAATTGAGGCACGGCAAATAGCTGGCCATCTTGACAATGCCTCATTACAGTGTAGTGGGTACCTAGACCACACCCCAAAACGACAACCCCATCATGAACAAGTAAATTGCGATGTTACTCAAACACGCTATTTATTATAATAAAAAGAAACTTATTGATTACATGTAGTAAAATCAATTCTTTCTATCTATCACTATAAAATACATTCTTCTGAAACACAAAAAGAGGCAAGACAAGAAAAAACAAAACAAAAAACAAACAAACAACAACAACAAACAAACGATTTAACAGATTAAAGTCACAAATAAAAGGGCATGCACATATCCTTACCACAAGTGGCGTAGAAGGAATACACTGGTGAGAACATGGACAGATTGGTTCTACAATAACAACGGGAATAAAAGCACAAATAATAATTGCAAAGAAAACAGTTTGTTAGCTATAAAAGCAGTTTCAGCCATCACCACACCTCTCACTCAGACTGAAGGATGTTGACATTTGCTATGCATGTTACCATAACAATTGCGCAATATAGAAAGTCCAACACTCCCATGTTATCATAGCCGTCAGCTAGAACTCTGAACTTGTGCCAGTATCGCGTTAAACAGATAATTGGGAAACAATGTGACAGATGGTTAAAAAATAAAAAAATAAAAAATAAATAAAAAAATAAAAAAAGTGAAAGCCACACTGATTTAAACCAGCGCCCCTAGCTATCAAATTAAAGAGTTGATAAAGACCGCAAACACGCTAGAGTGAGCATGCCAAACCTTCACAGGTTATAGGTAAAATAGTTTTCCCAAGAAAAAAAAAAAAAAGGTACATAATATTAATTAATCATTAATAATATAACAAAGTGGCAAAACAACAACAGCAATATTAAAAAATTTAATTTCTCACCTAACAGGACTGGCGTCAACCGTTGCGTTGCCACGGCAGCATGGGTAGGCGTGGTTGTTGTTTCCGTTGCAGTTACTGTAGTGAGGAGGAGAGAGCGGGAGAAAAGTGGGCGTGGGGGAAGTGGGCGTGGGGGAGGTGGGTGAGTTTGCGACGGAAGTGATGAGATTGTGGCGGAGATGAGGAGGACCGGCGTAGGAAGCAGCTGTTCCATAGCAGAGGGCGTGGTCCTACGCAAAATAACGGAACAATTACAACTATAGTTGGACGTTACAAACAATATTAACTACTATGTACCAGTTAAATATTATGTTTGCAAGATGTTAGATGGAGAACTGCAACTAGGAACCCAACCTGCTTGATTCAGAAGGGGAGACACTAGGATTTCAACTCCTTAAGCTATGCCCCCCCCCCCCCCCCCCACACCTAATTTCTGTGCTAAATGATATACTGAACTCAGTTTCTTACTGACAACATGGCCACTAGGATGAGCTATGGATGTACATAGTTGCTGGGACAACACAATGACTGAATCCACTGCATAGGACACTTGAACACTTCCCATGATTAAAAAAAAAAAAAAATAAAAATAAAAATAAAAAAAATCTATTTCAGAAGTTTTATCTCTGACTTACAATCTTATTATGATCACTAACACATGAATAGAAAAATATGAGACAAAAATAAATAAATAATAACAACAATAATAATAACAATAATAATATTGGTTCCTTCTGTTGGTACTTACTTCAGGTGTTATGTTTTGGAGACGTAAGGACGGAGGCTTTCTCCTACGAATACTGGGCACACCCACTGACTGCGCTGGGGTGACTGGGAGCTCTGTGAACACCTACACACACACACACACACACACACACACACACACACACACACACACACACACACACACACACAAGCAAGTAATGTACTGTATGTAATAAAATATACACTATTTATTACTACAAACACACACACACACACACACACACCCATGAATACACACACACACACACACACCACCTACTTATAACACTGTTCTAAAATCACGTTCCAAACACTTCAACACTAAGCTAAGTAAGATTGAGTTGAACTCCCAGCCGATCAAATCAAGTGCTCACTAATGCTACTCTTTCATGGTGGCTAACTGACTCCATCTTGGATGCTATCACATTACCTGTCAGATTACCTCACCAGGAAACTGTGGCAGTACAACCACACCCATCCTGTGTTAGTAACTGACACATTAGGTAACCATCTGAACTGCTGTGAAATATTTTCATGATTGTGATTGCATCATTACTTTCAGCAGAGCTTTTTTCTTCTTCTTTTGTGCAAGTGTGTGTGTGTGTGTGTGTGTGTGTGTGTGTGTGTGTGTGTGTGTGTGTGTGTGTGTGTGTGTGTGTGTAGGTGGGAGGGTTGGCAAGATTAGAAATTTATGGCAGACAACAAAGTAATAAGTAATAAAACATCTTATACAAAGCAAACAAATTATCACAGAACATGAAATGGTTAATACATCTTCATTACCATACACACACACACACACACACACACACACACACACACACACACACACACACACACAGCTGTCCACCACCTTACTTGGGACCACAACATGGCTGATGGATCCTCCTTCTCCACCACAACATTGCATCATTGTGTGACTGAAAAGACTACCCACCCAACCTCTCCTCTTTGGATGGGGTTACATGCAGGGTGGCCTTCTGATGCACCTCAACCACAGCCTTTTCACTTTCACTTCTAACAGTTCAGACTACAGACATCTTTCATTTGGACCTCCCATTAACCAGCACTGTGAGGAGAAAAAACTTTGGCAGGCACTAGATGGACCAGGAGACTCCAGGGCACAATAACTATAACTTGATCAGAGTATGTACAAGAAGGAATGAAATGTGTGTGTGAGTGTGCTTCTAACCATAGGTGGTCAAGAAGATCCTAAGAAGTCCCAAGTTTCAGTGTGGGGGGCCACCATAACCATTGCATTGTTGAAGTGACAACACCAAGCAAAGAATTGGGGGGGGGGGGAGGGGGGGAGGAATTACTGGAAGATAGCCAACTCTGACACAAGCCTGCTGCATAAATTACACACAAGTTAGCTGGCATATAAAAAATGGCTTCCTTTGCTTGTCTCCCTTAGTGTAGAGAAGCTCTAGCAAAACACAAACCAACATGCATTCTACATGATAATCACCAGTACCAAACATTCAAACTAACACATATGTTGGGGTAGTAATAACAATGGCAAAGGAAAATGTGCCAACTTCCCCCTCCCTCCCTCCCCCAACGAAAAAAAAAAAAAATTCAAAATGAAATCAATCAATCTATCAAAAGTAAATAAATGAATACATAAATTAGAGTAAATTGGACACTTCATTATTTTATAATTAATATTTTGGGTACTACATACAACAGTTGTTTCCTTACAAACCCCATCTTACCTTCACCCCTCACCATTTACTTTTATTTGGCCATTAAATAAAGGACAATTTGTTGATCTAATAAAATAGGTTTAGAAACCACTACTAAATGGCTACTTCGTTAATATTAACTCTCAGTCTTAACTACTTAAGTCCACTGGGCCACCTAATGGAGTCTAGGCACAGCCTCAGAAAGAGAGAGAGAGAGAGAGAGAGAGAGTAGGTGGTGAAGCTAATTGGATTAGCTAGAGAGGCCAACAGTACCAGTGCCATATTGAGTTAGTCTCATCTTGTGGTTTCACAGCCTGGTGCCAGTGGTGAGCTAGCCAGACTCAGTACAGCTCATTTCTAGTTGTTACCTGCAGTGGCAGCTGTTACCTTGAAGCGCTTGCATTACTAGGGTATGTACCACAAATCTGAGGGATCAAGTCACCCACTAATTCTCTTTAGAAGAAGACTTTAAAATGCCACAAGGACTGGCCATGGAAGCCAGACTTAGTCTGTCACATGGTTAGGGTGGAGGACACAGTCAGTTAGCTATGTATTAGAACACTTAGGAAATACAGAAAATTAATTACCACATAGAAGAGGGCAAGAGGGGCAGTGTATGAAAGGGTAAATGGGGGATTTAAATGGTTTCTAATGACCTAGAAAATACATCACACCAATTCTAATCTTGGCAATACATATCATCACTTTCTCCATGGAAAGGGTATTTGTGTGAGTGCTGTTGTGGTGTGTGTGGGGAGGGGGGGGGGGGGGGGGGGGGGGGGGGGGGGGGGGGAGGGGGAGGAGGAGAACAACAACAACAACAACAATAAAATTAAAATTAAATAAAAAATATTCAAAACTCAAAAGGGAGATCTTTTGTCCAGAAACAAGTGAGCCTGTACGTATACTAGAGGACCAGACCTGACTGGTTTATGTATACTATTGACCAAGGGTTCTCTATGTTGGTTGATGACCTAACTTCAGTTGTACCAGTGTGAGTGGACTCTACCACCTGGCTGGCTGGGTGAGCTGACCTCAGTTAGGTAAGGGGACAATGAACTTTGTGTGTAACAATACACTATCATGTACAAGTCAATACTAAGGACTTGAAAAATAGTACCTTCTAGAATAACAACATACACTGGAGATGAGAAAAAAAAAAAAAAACTACAACAACAAAAAAAAAACAAAAAAAAAACGTGTGTCCTACATCTGACAACTTCAAGGAGAAAGATAAGAACTTAGACTTGCATGAGGAACAACAAATGGACATACAAAATATAAATTTACACTGCACTGCACAAATCTTAGCCAATTTAAAACATAATTTTGGCATCCTCCTCCCCCATTGCTCTGTCTGTATCCCGTCTCTTACTTCATCTTCATCATCCATGTCTTGCTCTCCCTCAGACTGGAAGAAACCCTCAGGAGGGATGAAGTCTGTCGAACTGTTCAAGTCAACAACCTCGTCTCGAAACACGTAGTCTCTCTCACACAGCGAGGCAGGCTCCTCCCCCTCTAGCTCCGCCTTCACTGTATTATTGAGCTGACCAGGTGGGTGTGGCTTGGAGCGTCTTACAGGAGAGCTGTTTTCTCCATCGGTAGACACCTCACCACTAGAACACTCTCCCATTGAATTATTCCTGCGATTAAATAAATCAAGATACTATGTAATAGGAAGAAAATGGCAAAAAGAAGGGGATTCCTAATACACTGTACATGCATTGCTGATCACTCTTACAATGCCCTGTGCTATTCTAACCAGTAACTAACAGGCATGAGTGTAATGAATCAGATCTAGATTAGGAGTGACACACGCACACATGCACATACTCACCCGGAGTGAACGCCACTGTCTGTTGACATCATCCCATTGGAGTACTTCTCCAGGACACACCCACTAGCATCACACCCCGGGCTCTTCACTGTAAGCTCTCCGATGCTCGTGTTGAGTTCATCGTCTGTGCCTGGATCCACCCCCTCGCCCGTGGAACTAGGGGGCGGGGCTGATTCCGCGTCACTCCAGCTGGAATTGCGGACACGACGTAGAGAAAGGTCATCTAGCGACGTCAGTATTCCCACAGGAGACCCCACCCCCTCCACTTCTGAGGGCGTGAGCGAGGTTGACAAGGCGTTACCCCCACTCGTTAACTTTCGGGAGTGACTATCTTTACCACATTCATGATCATCCTGCAGCACAAAGTAGTCATAAACAATTTAAACTAAATTCTGTTGTACAGTTTGTAGAGGAAAGAGGGTTGCAGGTGGAGAGCAGGAAAGAGAATGATTCCCCCCCCCCCCCCC
>WLWD01004769.1_pt1 | contig 19118 bp, 8 predicted proteins | sample 6712731 | NCBI WGS metagenome assembly WLWD01 (sample SAMN12718690, study PRJNA576275) | sponge metagenome | isolation source: marine sponge | host: Mycale hentscheli | place: New Zealand: South Island, Marlborough, Capsize Point | collected 2014-11-01
GTAGCTAGTATTGATGACTGCAATTGAGCTTGAGAGAAAGTCACATCGATAAGTTATATTTATGGTTATCACAAAGTAGTTCATGCCAGATATAAAAACTTATATTTATCAATGTAGAGATGAACTGAAATAGCTATCTTATTAAAATAATTATATCTTTAGCCACACTTTAAATCACTGAATTATAATTGAAATGTTCAATTTTAACAAAAACAAAATTCAATTCTGTTTCAAAGAAAATATTATATTAATGCTTCGGAAGTGGGTTGCGGTCTAGCTGGTGTTGTTGATGCTTTTGTGTGCTTAGCTACACATTGCATTGGTATTGTGGTCGGCTGATGTCTGGTTTATCGCTATCTTTTCGCACTGACTCACGACTGCGCCATTTCTATCTTGAAGGCGTTACAACTACTGGAAAAACTTTACGAGTGGGCTCATACGGCTCCGTAGTTGAGGTATGTTGGCTACAAGTACTGTCGTGTGGAGTTTTGTTGTTTTGTTTTCAAGAGTACCTTAGGAAAGTCGCTATTTTCTAAGTACCTCAAGCTAGGAAGCTGAGGAGGTAATGGACATAGAGTCAAGTTTGATCCATATAAAACAGGGAATGTATTAGTAGTTGCTTTACAGAGCACTATATAACATGATTCCCTATTGAAAGTTTTGAAAATGGAAATGAAAAGGTACAGGCAATACTTTAGGCCAATACTCTTTCAGAATATCATTTTGGCTTCCAAGTATTTTAATAGAGTTGTCATAAAGTATCAGTAGTCGCCAAGAGAATATGCTCTATAGCAGAGTTTAATGCAGAGAAGGAGGGAGGGAGAACACTGAGATATCCCCTTCCATACCTCCCCTCCAATAAACTTCTCTGCCTCCTAATTTATCAAAATCAATTCTTTCTCTCTTATATAGCTATCTGTTAATATATACCAATATTGAGGGTTAGTATGCAATTTACCAATATAGTGACTCAAGGACAAAATACGAGTGGTGAAGGTTAGTAAGTCGCATGATTATATACTAATTTTATCGGCCTATAGACTAAGGCTGTGGACTATAGATTTATAATACTACAAGTGTGGGCTATATATATATAATTATATATATAATATACACACACACTTATATAAGCTTTTTCCTAAGTAATTTTACTATTAAATACTTGTGTCTTATAGATTAAGTATGGAGAAACAGTGTGTGCTGCCAAACAGATCCATGACTTATTATTTCAAGCTGGTAATGAAGGGGTTCGTAATTTAATAGAGAAGTAGTATAGACAAGAATGTCAGATAATGGCAGGTCTCCGGCATCCTAACATCACACAGTTCCTTGGTCTGTGTTTCCTTGAAGAATGTGATCTTCCTCTGCTGGTAATGGAGCGACTTGAAATGAGCGTAGACGACCTTATGGAGTGTTCCCCTAGTATACCCCTTTCAATAAAGGTCTCCATTCTCACCGACACAAGCAGTGGACTAGCTTATCTGCACAGTCGAGCACCTCCCATAATTCACAGAGACCTCACAGCCAGAAACGTTCTGCTGACATCAGCTCTCTCTGCTAAAATATCAGATATGGGGAATTCTCGTATTGTTAACTTAAGGCCAGGTCAGCAAGTTCAAACTCTGACCAGGAGTCCAGGGACCACTTGTACATGCCACCAGAGGCTCTCAGTGAGAGCCACCAATATGGACCCTCGCTGGATGTGTTCTCATTTGGCCATTTGGCTTTATTTGTCTTAAGTCAGGTATGAATTGATGGCATTAATTAGAATGAATAACATGTAGGTAAGTAGTGAAATGACTTCTGTCTGTTGATGAATATTGCAAAACATAGCAAATATTATTTTTGTGTGTAGAGCAACTGATTAATTGCTAGCTAACACACATTGTAATTTGGGTCTAGGAAAAATGCGATGAAGCCATAATTTTTGGGTTTTATCACTCGCTGTCATATCTTCTCTCCTTACTACATAGTTTCACTTGCTATCTTATCGTTATTACTGATATCACTTGATTAGCAACTGAATCAATGACCTGCGTCGACTCAGTTTAGCTTATGAATTTGTCATAAATGTAGATGCCATTTTTGCTTGCAGACAAGCATAAGCTTACATGCAATGATAGTTAGTGGTTCATGTTTCAGGTATTTCCAGGCGAACTTCTGTCCAGTACATATCCCTTCTAATCCTGACCAGCTCATTGCTCGGTCAGAAGTGGATCGTCATCAGACTTACATGGCCACATTGGAAGCCACATGTGCTTGTGGTGCATCTCATCCAGTGCTACTAGATATTGTGAGACAGTGTCTTCACAACACTCCAGAGAGAAGGCCTATCAGCCAGGACCTGCTGGCCAGACTACGTCATGTGAAGTCTGAAATAGAAGGAGCATACGGTGGGAGTGTTATGAAGCAACTCAACATAGCAAGTGTGCTCCATGTGAAGGAAATGAAAGAAAGAGATAAGGTAGCTATATAATAAGATTGGGAGAGTGCATTATTAATGTGTCAATTTAGTATAATATCATAAAGAATTAGACTCATTTTGTACTTTGTCATTAATATACACTGGTTCTTAAGAACACTTGCGTAGTATCTAATTTAATGTTGTTTTTAAAAATCAATGTATATTCTGAGTTAATTAGATTTGGAAGTTTAGGTAATCAAACACTTAAATTACAATGGTTTGGTACGTCATTCTGAGCTAAAGCCTAGTAGTAGATGATTGAAGGGAAACCCTAGTCAAATTAATTTTCTTTTTCTGAAAATGCAAATACTCTACTACTAGTGGTGTGCTTGAGCACAAATGGCGAGTGAGCCTGATAGTTAGGTAACATAAAACTACAGTATTTGATGGGGTGTGTAAAGTCCCACCACTTGAGCTCTTCTAATTACGAAGGACCAGACTGTTTACTTAAGATGGCGCTAGACTAGAACTACCCGCAACCGCTGGGGCAAGCTTGCAGTCTTGAGCAGCAGTCTTATAAAAGCGCGCACTCTCTAGCGATGTCTTGCAGAGTTCTCAGAGGTAAACAATATTTATCAACATACAAGCACAAACATTATAAGGAACACAAAGGATAAGGAAAGTTGTGGTTACACGGAAATCATGAATATAATTAAGAGGGAAGGGAATAGGAAATGGTCAACAGAAATAAATGACAAGTACGGATTACAACAGGTAAGGTAAACAGGCCCGTAGCCAGCGGTTCGCATTGGGGGGTTCGGATTTTAAGACGCAATAAGCCACACCTACTTTTGTTTCCTCGTTAATTCTTCTACAATACTAAAAAACGAAAGATAAGTGCACTAATTTGTTCTAGCTAGGTATTCAACTTCAAAACTATAATTCATTAAACACTGTTGATATTCGAGAGAAAAGCGGTATTATTCTCGTGTAACCAGGTTTCTAACCACTACGGTGAGCTGTATCTAAATAGTGCAACATTAATTCGCCTTATTCGTACTACAAGTTATTTAATAGTACGGCATGTGAACTGCCCGTTGAAAATGTATTTGGAAAATTCGAGTGAAATAGCGCTGGACAAAGTGAAATGTCACGGTAGCTTAAGTAAGAGTAAGTGCGCAAACATGCAGCTCTAGCCTTGGAAATGTACAGTTGTAGTTTCTAGTTGGAGACAACGTCATTCTTTAGCGCAGAAGCTATACCCCTATTAGACAGAGTTTTTTTTCAACAGATTAGGAGGAGCCATCGATTGAAGCAAAGTTCAAGAGAAAGTTTATCCCGAAGTACAGAGATAGTGACTGCACTATACATAGTAGTCACACTGTAAATGATCTTTAGCTTACTGTAGTCTCGTGCAGTTTTATAAAGCTGGCCTACTATTAGCGTGTGATAGCATGGGTAACCGTGCTATTCTAGATTAATAGCACGAACAACGCAAGCGCTACTGATTCTCAGATTACCCGTGCTATCACTCGCTAGTAGTAGGCCAGTGTGTTTTTTTTAATCATTTGCAGTGTAGCTACACTAGATAGTGCACTTACTATCTGTATATTTGAGGTTTAACTTTCTCAGACACTAACGACGGCTCCCTTTCTAATCTGTTGAAAAAAATCCGTTGCTTGTGCTATTAATATCGAATCGCACGCACTTTATAAAGAATAGATGTAACGTAGCAAGCTTTACTCATGCCGATATGAGAGCGAAATTTGTATCCAAGGAGCTGAATGAAACCAAAACCACTTTGTCAAATCTTCTCACAAAAGTTAAAGATCCTACTTCAAATGAGAACAAAGTAGGAGCTGTGTACAAAATCATGTGTGAATGTGGAGATTTCTATATAGGTGAATCAGGAAGAGCGCTAGGCATTAGAATTAAAGAACACAAATCAGCCTGTGAACATGGATATTTCACCATATCACCACTGGCAGAACATGTATGGCAAGAAGGGAGTCATGTGATTCATTGGAATCAAGTAAAACTTTTGGATTTTTCGCAGGGCATAGTTGAGAGAAAAGTAAAAGAAGCCATCTACATAACTAGTGATGTGCTTGAGCACAAATGGCGAGCGAGCTGCTACAGACTATACTATTTTTATATGAATGATTTTGACTTCTAACACTGAAGTTACTGAAAATAAGGTCCAGTTTTTAAATTTAGCATTCAGGGTAAAGGGATTTCAGTGCCATAGTAACAACTCTCTGCAACTGCTTGGAAGGAAAAACAACAACAACAAAACAATACACGTTATTTAAAAGTTTTCTTTGTGATATTCTTTAGCTAAGTAGTGGTTGTAACACACAATGATTTGACACAACTGGACATGCATCTACACAGACTTACCTTCGTGGTTAATCTAGTGGACAATGCATTTTCAAGTAAATACTGTTGCGCACGGCTTATAACCATGACAAAGAGCGCATTGACTTACCACCGTCACAAACTCGAATAGAAATGGAAGTCCCTTAAGTTTTCAAGTTTTAACTGCACCCGCAAAAGAATTCAAAATGGTAAACAATTCAATTTCTAGGGTGATACGGGTACTGATCGATAAACCAGAGGATTCTGTTTAGTGCAAATTTGGACGGGGTCGACCACATTACTAACACATAAACGCGAGGGTCAAAGTACAAAATGACATACGTACGTCCAAACATATATACAAATAAATAAATAAATAAATAAATAAACATCCCCGATTTTCAATTGTGTTACCCCTGTAAGTGTCTCGCTCGCTACGCTCGCTCACCAAATATGTCACCCAACAACTTAACCATGAATAGGGACTCTGGAATGGAGCTTTCCCCTTTAGTATTGAGAGCAGCTAGAGGCCACTCACATAAACAAACAAGAATCAACCTTAGGCAATATATTGCATTTTGTCAAGCATCACCCTTAGGCTAATTATAGCATTTTTTTTTTTTGATTTTTTTTTTTATAAATCAGCCCTGAATACCTAGAATACCTGGAGAGAAAAAAAACAATAATTTTTTGGCTGTTCTCTAATGTTTTAACTAGCTAGTTGCTGCTGACCTGAAACTCAGACACTCAGCAATTTGAAAGAATTCATGATGATGGTTTTCTAAGTATCATAGTATTTGAATGTGAGTGTGCTTGGAGCTTAAAAAGTTTAAAATTTGAACCTTATTCATTAAATTGATAGAGTGGAAAATTTTGTACTTGAGGAAATATAAAATATGGCCTCAAAGCACCATTATAGTAAATACCTTTCAGTTTTATTTGATAGCAAAAAAAAAAACAAAAACAAAAAAAAAACCAATGTTGAATACCAAGTTTTTCAAGTATGTGGGTATTTTCTGCTTAGCTACAAAATATAATTGAAACAACAATATATGTCTTCACAATTTTTTTTCTCAGCCTTCTTTTTACTCATTAGATGTATTCTCTCTCGTTCTCAGGCTTTTTTTTTTAAACAATACAGAATTAAAAATATTTGGTCGCCACCGAGAATCAAACCCAGTGGCAGAGCGCTTGTGCAGTTATACAAGCGGTCCTGGGTTCGATTCCAGGTGGCGACCAAAGCAGTCTGGTGACGACTGTCCCATAGTGTCCAACATGCGCATAAAACGATTGAAATGCTCTGTGATTGACTAAGAGAACAATTGAAAGTTAATGTGAACAAGAAATAAAATAGCAGTTTTAGTGATTAGCTTACTACAGTGCTTCGCATTATTATGTGTACGTTTCCAGATGCCAATCTTTTGCATTTAACTCTCCTTCTTCCTATCAGTGCAAGCTTTTATTGTTCCCCTCAATCCTTTCCCCATTCCTTCCTTCTGTAACTGTCATTGTTTTTGTCAGGTGTTGAAATGGGTGCATTCTTGCAAGCTAATACTAACACTTTCTTGTTCAGACTCTTCCCCACAAATAGTGTTTTAGTTTCAACTAATATGTATTCAAAGCATCACAATTGGGACTCTAAATTACGAAAAAGAGTGCACATTCTCAATGAGTCAACACTTGACTATTAGCCTAACACCCCACACACATTAGTAGTATTAGTATGGACCAAGTTAGTCCTCCAACTTCATCTTCTGCCCCCCCACCCTTCTATTACACAGCATCTTCCCAATTATCTAGATGTACTACTAATTCTTAATAAATCTGCTTTAGCTATAGCTAGTTATGGACTACGAGATATTTTGATAAAACAGTGAAAACTTGCATAGCTTGAAGTGTGTATCATTCCACACAACCTACACCGTTGTTGTCAGTTTATAAATTTGCAGCACATTGTTTGTGACTTCAATGTAATTTTTGTATTTCTACTTATTCTGGTATTATGAGTATTAATAGAGAAACATGTGGAGCAAGTCCCACATGGGAAGAACTTGGAACTGCTGAAACATGAACAGAATTAATGGATACTTGTGGGAATGGTTCTGTGTTTTTAGTCGGCAGATATGTAAGTCAAGGACCAAAATATTTTCTTGTTCATAGTTTGTGTGCCTTATCTTACTCAGAATAATCGCAGCCTCTCAATTGCACCATTTGGAATACCCTTCGTGTATCAGAGAGAGGCAAACAGCATACTATTCCTCTGTAAGCTGGAAAGTGCTAAGAATTCATCCAGAAGAAACCCCACCATATATGTATAATAGAACAACAGCTATTCAATTGGTGTATCATTATTTTGTCAATTTGTGTGGATAGATAAATACTATAGCTTTACTTGCACAACAACTATATGATAAACGAAATGGAAGAGAAGGGTGTCAAAGAGAGTGACATTTAAGTTTATAAGACATTAAAAATTTTTTTTGCATTTATTTACATTCAGATATAAAAAATTTCATATATAAAACACACTGTCAGCTATGCAAACACTATACCACTACTATTTTGAAAACAATCTTCAAATGGTTATGTATCAATTATTGCTTATATAGTCTTTGCTGTTTTTGGAGACTTTCCTATTGGATGAGATGTCACCAGACTGTGTCTGGGTGGCATCTGTAACCTTCACTTTTTGCAAAACAACAAGGATAAGTTTTGGCATGAGGAGGCAGCACATTGTAGCTGAAGCACTCAATAGGATGTTCAGCAGTAGCAGGAACAACTGATAGACTGTTCCAAGTTCTACAGTAGATATATAATAAGTAGGCACGAAAGCCAGCCAGATTAAGCACAGGGTGAACAGTGTGATGTTGACAAACCTGGCTTCATTGTAATTTTCTGGCACTTTTCTTGTGCGGAATGCAAAGTAAGTGCTGCCGATGAGTAGGATCAAGTTATAAAGGACAGTTACTAGTAGAGTCGCATGAGGGCTGTGATCGCACACAAGCTCCAGTGTCTTTCTGCTTGCTTTGACTGTCGTCACTCTTGGGGGCTCAGCTGCAAGCCAAATGGATGCAATGATCATCTGAATTAAAACTAACAAACAAGTGATTACTACTTGACTGATTGGACTGACGAAGCGTGGAAGAGAAGTCATTTTGTGAGTGGCTCTGTTGAATATTCTGTGTATCCTGTTTGTTTTGACCAGTAGTGCACTGAAGACCAGAGCAAAAGATAGACCGGAACCAATTCTCTGAATTGCACAGGTACCAGGTGATGGTTTTATCAGAAAAATGAAGGACAAGATGTAACAGAAAAGAATTCCACACAACAGGAGTGCACTAAGCTCTCTGCTGGAAGCTTTGATCAGTTTTTCATTGAAGAAGACAGTATAAGCTAACCCAGTAAAGATGCACACTACAGTACCTGCACTAGCTAGTATAGTTATTACAATCCCTAGTGGACTTGACCATGTGAAATAAGTCAGTTCAATAGGATCACAGGAGCTCCTGTCTGCATTCGGAAGGAACGTTTTATTGCACTCGTAGCACCCCTCCCCTGAACTGACAGTAAATTCTCCAAGGCAGTCCTTGCATCTCCAGCAACACTGAGCCTGGTCTGGTATACTTACAGGTTCCTGACCAGGTCCACAGGGAAGGCTGCAGACTGACTGAGGCGGTAGGTCACTCCCACTCCTCCACTCAATGGCATTCTTGTTGACAGTGAGGAGTCTGAGATGGTCCCATGTGGCTACCAGACGAAAGGATAACTCACTGTCCTCAGAGCCTTGGAGGTTATATATCATGTAGGATCCTTGTACATCTCCAAAAGAATCAAATAACCTGCTGTCGTTTTGTTGAAGGAAATTTATGTCAGAAAGGGACACATTGAGAAGGTACTGCCTCAGCTTCCTCCCATCCACAACACGATGATTAGACCGCATCACAACAACTTGGTCACATAGTCTCTTGCTGGGACAATTGTCAGCCAGCATTCTGTCTAGAGCTACTGCAAACGCATAAACCCCATTGATAACATAAGGATGCTGCAAACTTAGCGTCAAGTTGCTAGGCAGTCTTCTTTGTGTCTCCAATGAGCATGGGTTTTCACTGTTAGTGTCGAGGCTGCAATCAAAGAAAGACTCCCAGTAGCCATTGAACCACGGGTTTCTTGTGGTGTTTGGTGTAAGGCTGGTGAAATACTCTACAAAGTCTGCAACAGAGTATGAGACAGGCTGTACAGCAAGCATGCCTCTTGCTTTTGAGTACAAGTTTTCAGCAAGGCTTAATCCCCAGGAATCGCTGGCGATCCAAGTGATATTTCTGAGAGGGGAACTAGGGTCTAGCTGAACTCTGCGTTCAACTGCACTAAGCATTCCCCTGGCCTCTTCATCATGTCCGAAAAGTACTGCCACAGCCGCATTTCTAGCCCATTCTCTGCTCATCTCATCCACTGCCCTATCAAATACATTATCATTTTCCATACTACCTAATGGCAAACTTATCTGAACAGCTGAGCATGAGACACTCCCATTGCCCCCATTAAGTTCGTTGACTAGTGACCTTGAGCCGTCCGTTCCATACGTGTCTGCAGAATGCAGGACAAACACATAGGTCCAGTTAAACTCACGAATCAAGCCGGCTATAGCTCTCACTTGCTGCACATCTGATGATATTGTTCTGAAGAAGTACTTATACCTTGTCTGGTCACTCAGTACTGCAGCTGTGGATCCATAGCTTATCTGAGGTACTTGGTAGAGTTGTAGCACATTGGCCACCAGAAGGGAGCCATCACTGATCGCTGGACCCAGAACCCCAGATGGGAGTAGGCTGGTCTGATTACTAGGTACAGAATCAACATCCAGCAGTACAAAACTGAGAGTGTCACCCAGGGCCATGACAGGTATAGTGCAAGTATCCCTAATATCAAAAGTGAGGTTAATTTCAGGAAGAAGGTTTGGGTCTTCGTTGACTCTTTGAATGGCGTATATCATGGCTTCAACTCTTTCCACTGCACTGTTCCTTAGTTTTCCACACATTCCGTTTTCATTCACCCTTACAGGAAAAAGTCCAGCCAGCATAACCCATTGCCTGTCACCTCCGACCAGATCCACCTCCTCCCTGAATGCTGAAACAACAGTCAGGGTTGCTAGAAGACAGTGAACACACAGTAATCCCCCCAGCATACTCCGTAAGCCGTTCTCTAGTCTAAGTTCGCTCGTACGATTATTTAGCACTCCACCGCTTCTGCGTGGCGAAGACGTCGGCCCCACACTATTATAGAATCAGTGTCCCGTGCCAAAAATTTATGTCATAGTATTCGTAATTTCTCTCTCACTTGGTTCCGGGGAGCTGAGTTAGACTATATAAATAATGGCTAAGATCAAATGAAAGAAGTCCAGGGAACCATGACTCTGCCAGTTTAATTAGTGTTTTAGATGCAAGTCATTTAATTTCAGTAGCTAAATATTTGATAATTGAAGAACCAAAGGTATTTGGTAATTTAATCAATCAACTGTCTATTGATATAGGCCTGTGCTATCTTTATGTTGAGGTGGAGGAGTCTCTTTCCTTTTGCAAGTCATGAACAGAGTTTACTATATTAGGTGACAATCTTTACTATGAGTTGTAACAGACCCTAATTAAGGCTAGATTACTATAATTTCCTATGTACAGTATTGTCAAACTGATTTGTCTTCACCAGCTCTATATTGTCACTATTTCTTGTACCTAGATGTTTGTCATGCTTTCTTCCATATACATGCTCATGCCACACACACAATTAAACTGCCTTTTTCTTTTGGAATATTCAGTAGCAATATTAGAATGATATGATATAATAGTTCTAAGTGTAAAGAATTTATACATTGTTCATTTTTACGCTAGTAACTAGCTAACAGTAACGAGAGAAATCCACTTTTATCATCTTCATCATGAATCGAGCAAATGAACAATAAATCAAGTATAATTTTAATCCAAAAGGGGAGGGGTGAGAGGTTCGCTTAGAATTCACATATAGTACAGCAGCATGAGTTTGTGGAGTGCATAATGTAGTTCCATATAGCTATTGTAGCCAATAGAGCAACTCAAATAAAGAAATGAGTGAAGATAGCTGCTATGTGACATCAACCCGATTTATTTAGCTAAGTTGAGTCAACTCATACTCTCAGCTGACACTGCTTGGCTTCTACTGAGAGTCACTTGTTTGATTTTGCTCATATGTGTATGCATTCCCATGACCAACACTTACAGGGGTAACACAATTGAGAATCGGGGATGTTTGTTTGTCAGTATATATGGACGTACGTGTGTCATTTTGTACTTTGACCCTCCGTATTTTTGTGTTCGCTCCGCGTTCGACCCCGTCCCAAACTTCACTAAACAGAATCCTCCGGTTTAGCGACCATTACCCGTATCACCTTAGAATTGAATAGTTTACTGCTTTGAATTCTTTTGCGGGTGCATTTAAAACTCAAAAACTTATGGGAGCTCCATTTCTATTCGAGTTAGTGGCGGTTGTAAGTTAATACGCTATTTGTCACAGTTATTAGCCCTACTCAACAGTATTTACTTGAAAAGGTCCACTAGACGAACCACTAAGGTAAGTCTTGCGTAGGTATGTTCAGTTGTGTGAAAGTATTGTGCGTTACAACTACTATATCACAAAGAAAAATTTAAATAACGTGATTTGATTTTGTTGCTTCTTTTTCAATTCAAACTGTTGCGGGAGCGGTTACTATGACATTGAAACCCCTTTACCGCATACGTATCGACTTTATTTTAGTAGCTTGAGTGTTAGTTGTTAAAATCAAATTTTTATCAATAGTGTAGTTTAAGGCTCGCTCGCCATTTGTGCTCAAGCACACCACTAGTAATATCTTACTTATATAGTAGATGGTCACATTATTATATAGTATACTCCAATTGCAGGTCTCAAGTAAGAAGCTCATAGCAGAAAACAGAGAGTTGATGGCAACTATTGAGAGAAAGGACATTGAAAAAGAAGAGATCGTTCAGAGGCTTGAGAATGAGAACAGAGAAACACAACAAGCATTGGAAAGACTTCAAGACCAACAAGCAGAATTGGAGGAATCGCTACTGCAACAGCAAAAGGAAACTCAAGGTTTATTGGAAATCAAAGATAGGCTTGAGGCAGAAATATTACAATTAAAATCTGGATTGAAAGAGAAAGATAAGCAAGTGTATAGTACAAAGAGCTCCAAACAGGTAAGAGTATATTTTTGATCAGATTAATAAATGCGGTCTTTTTTTGGGATGTTTAGCTATTTGAGAAATATAATACTGTTACTGTTATGGGAAATTATTTGTACAGTTTATAGTGGTAAAATGGTTAATGCTACGAAGGACTGAACTAGTTGGTAATTGTATTAAGCTCTGCTGTGATTTGATGAACAGCTCAAAGGATAAATGCGCCTATCTAAAAAGTTGAAAAGATGTTGGATGTAAGTATTCGTGCCTGATTAGCTGAAACACACCCTCTCCGTACTATAATGCAGGATAGCTGTTTTAATATCAAAGGTTGAAGTTTGCTGTAACTATATTTTTGTACGTTATAATAATTGATTTGTCTGGTCAATGACAATGTTTGTTAGGCATTTACCATCTAAACCAAACCGTTTAATCATATTGCAGGTTGCATTATTGTTTTTTATAATTTCATATTGTTTCAGTTATTAACCCTCAGCGCGCATGCGCGAGAGGGTTATAGCAGTGCATTTGTCTGTCTGTCTGTCTCTGTCAGCATTCGATTTCATGAATGGCTGAAAACAACTTTTAAAATGAGTATGACCTGACGCAGTAGGAGAATTTTAAGTCCCTTATTAATTGACCACTTTTTCAAATTTCGAGCTAGTTTCAGAGTAAATTAGGAGAAACTTCAGCTCCAAACAAGCGCAAGCTATATGCAACGACCCTTGCCTTTTGCATACATTAGTTTATGTCATACTGCGGTCACGTGATCATTTATAGTTTGCGTATTTTATCTTAACTGCGTGTGTCCTCTGTAGTTAGAAGTATAAGTAATCCGAAGAAATCTTGGTTGTATAACTAGAAAATGGTTCCCATTGAAGTCAGCTGAGTGAGCTAAGGGGCTAGGCTAAAAGAAAAGCTATAGCTATAGAATAGTGTAAGTTAGCTAATGTAGCTTTGATATAAATATAGCTCAACATTTTTTAATCTATATAAAATTACCAGCAAGTTAAAACAACAAATTATAGTTTCAATTAGCACCAATGCTGGCTGTAAGTCTGTAATTATTTCACAACCATATTAGGAGTTACTATACTTACCAGTATCAGCTTTTTTTAGCTATTCTTCGAACCCTGTCTTTTTTATTTCGTTTATCTTCTCATTCTTCGGCTGTTTCGTCAGCTCTTTAAGCTCATTTTTTTTGGCATTTTTAGCCTCCTTAACTGTTTCTTTCTGCTTGGGATTCAAGAAATACTTGTAGTAAAATGCTGTTGGAGATTTCCATGGTACTTCATAGCGTGCGCAGGTGCTATGGCAGAAAAAAAGGTATATGTACGCCTGGGGTTACAAAAAGGGTCCACGTACACCTACGCAAATTGAAAAATAGATATCTCAACTCATTAGTTTACAGCTTCACTCGCTCCGCTGAATAATGTGCTGAGGGTTCACACCGTGGTGCTCTAGTTGGGTACAGTAATTATTGCTATGTATGTATTATTTATGGACAGATATAGATATCGTATATACATTTCTATATAAGTATAATTAGTATCACTCTTACCAAGTGCAAAAGGCAGATCGCTTTGGAGATCAGAAGCTATTGTTAATCCTCGGTTTAGTCTAGTCATAACTGCACTAAGTATTATGCATTGTAGTGAAGGATTGATGTTGCAACTTAATTTATTATTCATATATTGGCTAAACAAAGCATGAAGAAACTTTCACTGCAAAGTGACTGGAAGCATGGTCCAGACATGCCCGTAGCCATGGATGGATTTATTCAATCAGTGGCAATCAATGGTACAATTTACGTTGGAGGAGGCGATACTGATGATAGATATGATCGAAACGTCATAATGGCCTATGATACAGAGACAAGCCAGTGGGACTCTCTGACACCTTACAAAACCAGTAGGTTCAATAGTGTCTGGAATTTTGCAATGGCTTCTATAAACAATAAGCTAGTAGTTATTGGAGGAAGAGCTCACCATGAGGCTAGTAATGATTTATTGCAGTGGCAGCCGAACCAGTATAGATGGACAAGTACCTTCCTCCTATGCCTACAGCACGCTGGAGCCCTTCTGCTATTTTGTATAAACGTTGGCTTGTGGTAGCCGGTGGCTACGGTGATAATCGTCTCGATTGTGTTGAAATTCTTGATACCGAGGGCATGCAATGGTCAACCGGGCCATCTACACCGACTCCATGGGAAAAAAATGAAATCAGCAGTGATTAGTGTATCTCTAGATAGTCTTGTACGTCCTTTGCACTCTTCAGCATCGTACCAGTCTGAAATGTGGATTCGGCTGTCCTCACATGAATTCTTGCAACCCTGTCCATTCGCTAATGAAGGATCACTGTTTGTGTTTGGAGTTATGGACCAATATGGTAGGAAACATCAGTCTATCATCCAGCGCTTTGACCCGAAGACTGGTACTGGGATTAATGCTGGGAAGCTGCCACTTGCACGTTATGACTGTACCTGCATTCAGACGTCAGAAACAATATATGTGATGGGTGGGTATGATAACAGTGCCACTCTTAAAACTGTTTTCTATACCTAATTTTTTACAATAACTAAACCCACCTCAATAGAGTATTATTATTAAAACAAATTGCATACTATATACTATTATGTCATCTTGCCTTGCCCCACTGATTAGTCATTTTGCATTTGTGCATATTATTTTTGTAATAATGTAACATACATAATAGCTAGCATTTGCTTGTAAGAATTTTTTAGAATAAGTAATATTATTAAATTAACTAATAAACACATATTAAAAAAAAAAAATTTAGTTCAGTATTCCTGGGTATGTTGCTGGTAGAATGTTGGCTATATCTCTGATAATTGATGAGCCGTAATTATTATTATTACAATTTTTGGTAGATGAGCAAGTCCATAGTCACCTTATCACAACACAGTATTAGGTTAAAGTCCTTAAATTATTCTGCCATTGTACATTAGCTATCACCTGGCACTAAACTTAACTTTCAGTCTTACCATGCATATTCTGGCTCAGTAAATTAATAAAATAGCTCTAGAAAATACAATTCAATTGAGGGCCTCATTTGAAATTCGCCAGGCTACAACCTGCAGCATTATGGGAGCATAGCTACCTATAGAGCTTGTGATTGGTTCTTCTCACTGTGATATTCAGCTGTTATATACTAGGGTTCTATCTAGAAATTTTGTTAGGGTGGAAGTTCGGCCCAAGCCCACGGGAGGAGGAATTAGGGAAGTTTGGGGGAAGAACCTTCTCCAGCCCCGCCTCCCCCCACTCCACTAGGTAGAACTCGTGCTATCACTGAATCCATTTCAACATACCTTGGTTTTATTGCCACATCTACTCCACGGTGAAGAGGAGGGAAAAGGAGGGAAGAAGAGGGGGAAGTTTGGGGATAAGCTTCCCCACTAGATAGAATCCTGTTATTGCTGGACTCACTACCTCATACCACCTTGGTTTTATTGTAACATGCATCTAGCTCACACCACATCAAGTATTAAATCATGATCACTATAAATATCGGGTTATTTATATCAGTTGTATCAATTTACTATATTTTAATTCTTAGTGATTTGTTATTATAGGATGAGCTACTAACTCACATTTTAAATATACACTGTAAATTAACAGAGTTCGGGTTGTAGAAACAAGTAAAGGGTCCAAGCTAACTGTCTTAGTGGCCAAATGATAGATACTTTTTGTTGTGTTTGTTGGCCAGAACTAAACAGCAAATCTGAAATACAACCAGCCATTACTGTTCCAGTTTCTTGAAATATGGGAAATTTCCTAGTCAATGTCTCCCACACTCATGACCACATATTTTTCCTCGCTCCACAGCAATCTATGAAGCCTGAAATCCAGTGGACTGCTATGTTTACTATGACACATAATGTGATGTATCCGGCCAGTCAAGGGTTAGCTACAGTAACTGATGGTTACTGAGTAGAAAGGGTTGGCCAGGATTGACTCAAGAGCCACTTGGAGTAGGCTGCCACCAGAGTTGTTGGGGCTGCCTAATATTTTGGAGGGCTAACGCTTGGGGTACCTAAAAAGTTTGTGTAACATAGGCAGCACTTTGGTAGTACTGATTGCACTGGTAGTACTGGTAGAACTGGTATTAAGTTTTGTACGTCACTTTTAGCTTAGCTGGCACTCATAGCACTAGTTGTAGTATCATCTACTAGTAGTACCATTGCTGTCATTGCTAGCTATTTACCGGTGCCTGTGATCAAATATTTAAGCAAAAATTTTATTTTCGGTGCCAAACTTACTATCAAACAATTGTTTTACACCACTACCAGTGCATAGTTACACTATTAATGCAGTCATAATTACCTCTGACCTGGTAAGATCATGTGCAATATATTTGTGAACAATGGGTTTATATTTAAACCGTTAACTCTCAATATTCAGTAGCTATATTGCATGGCCATACGATAGCTTAGGTAACGCAAGTACCATTGATAGCACTGTGTCACTAGTAAGTAGCATAAGTAGCATTGACAGCATTGGTAGCACTAAGTACCACTTGCAACACTGAAAACATAGTTAGCACTGGTAATTGGCGAGCGAGCGTAGCGAGCGAGACACTTACAGGGGTAACACAATCGAAAATCGGGGATGTCAGTTTATTGGCGAGCGAGCGAAGCGAGCGAGACAGTATTAGGGGTGGATAATGCAAAATCGGGTATATGTTATATGTATAATAACTAGTGGTGTGCTTGAGCACAAATGGCGAGCGAGCCTTAAACTACACTATTGTTAAATTTGATTTTAACAACTAACACTCAAGCTATTAAAATAAAGTCGAGTTTTTTAATTACGTATGAGGTAAAGGGGTTTCAATGTCATAGTAACCGCTCCCGCAACAGATTGAATTGAAAAAGAAGCAACAAAATCAAATCACGTTTAAAATTTTCTTTGTGATATTCTTAATAATAGTTGTAACGCACAATATTTTCACACAACTGAACATACCTACGCAAGACTTACCTTCGTGGTTCGTCTAGTGGACAATGCATTTTTAAGTAAATACTGTTGAGTAGGGCTTATAACTGTGACAAATAGCGCATTAACTTACCACCGCCACTAACTCGAATAGAAATGGAGCTCCCATAAGATTTTGAGTTTTAACTGCACAACTGTCTTGTACAATGCGTACCCAGGCTGATCAAATCTTGACTTAATGCTGTTAATGGTGTGGTCCAAAATTTCAAAGTAGTGCTTACGAAAAAGCTCTTGTATATTGTTCACTCTCTGAATCATATAGTTTAGGTCTTTTCCTGTTTCGGGGCAAGCACCCCCAAAACAATTCAAAGCGGTAAACAATTCAATTTCTAAGGTGATACGGGTAATGGTCGCTAAACCGGAGGATTCTGTTTAGTGAAGTTTGGGACGGGGTCGAACGCGGAGTGAACACAAAAATACGGAGGGTCAAAGTACAAAATGACATACGTACGTCCAAACATATATACAAATAAACATCCCCGATTTTCGATTGTGTTACCCCTGTAAGTGTCTCGCTCGCTACGCTCGCTCGCCAATTATGTATGTGGGATGGTACGTATGCCCTTTAAACGCGCGCGCGGGGAACTCTTTTCTCCAAAAAACACGGCTTTTTAGGCTTGACCCCAGTTTATTCTGAAGCTACAGCATTAAGCAAGCCTTACTTTATACTTAAGCTCCAAAGTGTGATAAAATTCCTGCGAAAATACTTGCTTTTCAAGAAACAAAAAGTTGATTCGCCCGGTTACTATGGCATTGAAGACCCTTTTCCAGACTCAATTTCAAAACTTCGCCGTTTTATGGGGGGATACGGAGTGCCGGTTGATGGTTGTCAAGAGCCGTTGCCTTGGTAGTCAGAATGCCGTAGTATTAATGCTAAGGAAGCTACTACTTCTCGAGGGAAGCTGAGGTAAGTACGTAATTCCATATTTGTTAGCTAAATATTCAAAATTAACTCTGGCCTTTCTTTTTTGTAGCTAAGAGCTTGTCAACAGTGACTGGTAAATTCAAATAGTCAGATTGGCTCAAATTTGGTACTACAAAAGTTACCACTGCTCAAGAAAATGAGGTAAGAAAGTAATTTTGTATTTGTGTGCTAACATTGATTGTCTTTTGTTTTTGTAGGTGAGAGCTTGTTGTCAAGAATTCAAGGTAATTCAGATGGTCAAAGTAACTTCAATTTGATACTACAGAAGTTATCAATACTCAAGAATGATGTAAGTAGTAATTCCATATTTTGTTGGCTAAAATTACAAATAATAACATTGGTTTATTTTTTATCTTAGCTGAGAGCGTGTTCAAGAGTTACTGGTGATTGAGATTATCAGAATGGCAGATGTTTGATACTACAAAAGTTACCATTAATAAGGTAAGACAGTGATTTTGTATTTGTTTGCTGAAATCAAATGTCATAACTGCTATTATAGTGTTTGCATGAAGTAAGCTAAAACATAGTAACATTTTATGTTACCTAACTATCAGGCTTGCTCGCCATTTGTGCTCAAGCACACCACTAGTTTATTTGTATATATGTATGGACGTACGTAAGGCATTTTTGTACTTTGACCCTCGCGTTTTTGTGTTAGTTCGATTGTCGACCCCGTCCCAAATTGCACTAAACAGAATCCTCTGGTTTATCGATCAGTACCCGTATCACCCTAGAAATTGAATTGTTTACCGTTTTGAATTCTTTTACGGGTGCAGTTAAAACTTTAAAACTTAAGGGACTTCCATTTCTATTCGAGTTAGTGGCGGTGGTAAGTCAATGCGCTCTTTGTCATGTTTATAAGCCGTGCGCAATACAGGTATGTTCGGCCCTGAAACTACATTGTCCACTAGCTACTACTGCGAAGGAAGTCTGCTGTAGGTTCATGTCAGCTGTGTCAAAGCATTGTGTGTTTACAACGCACTACTTAGGCTAAAGAATATCACAAAGAAAACTTTCTAAATAACGTGTATTGTTTTGTTGTTATTGGTTTTTCCTTGCATGCAAGCAGTTGCAGAGAGTTTGTTACTATGGCACTGAATCCCTTTACCCTGTATGCTAAATTTAAAAACTGGACCTTATTTTCAGTAGCTTCAGTGTTAGAAGTCAATAAAAATAGTATAGTCTTTAGGCTCGCTCGCCATTTGTGCTCA
>WLWD01002076.1_pt1 | contig 19103 bp, 15 predicted proteins | sample 6712731 | NCBI WGS metagenome assembly WLWD01 (sample SAMN12718690, study PRJNA576275) | sponge metagenome | isolation source: marine sponge | host: Mycale hentscheli | place: New Zealand: South Island, Marlborough, Capsize Point | collected 2014-11-01
ATACTCGTCTAGGACCGTCTTCTTTGTCAAGTCCTGTTGCGATGAGATACTGAATAAATCTCCTCTTCCATTTCGGCCACTCATTCGGTCGTTCAAAGTCAAACGGATCTGGAGTATCGAATGAAGCTCTAGTTGATGCTCTACTCATTGTGCTATTCTTTCGGCATTTCAATTCAGCTGAATCCAACCGCTGGCACCATGTAATATATACTGTTGTAGCTTTACAACAGTAGCGTAGCGCTCTTAGTTCTTACTTGTTCACTGTTTTTAGCCCAGAGGTAAGACTGGTTATTATTACAAATACACAGACATAAATACATAACATTCAGTGTGAATCAATGGACCGCGACAAGTGTTAATTAGTGATGATATAATCGTGAATGGTTGACAAGGTTACTAATGGATTGTTGTGACAACGTCTAGGAGACTGTCAGATCATGCCACACAAGTGATTGGCAATTCTAGGCACACATTGTAGTACCTAATAACAATTAAATCGGTTTATGTATTTGTAGCACATCAACATGGCAAAGACATATTGTGCACACTCTGTTGGTTGTACTCTAAAGTTTTCAAACACATGATGATAGCTTATTGTTCAAGAGAATGATCAATACTCAATGTTGAGATGAATTCAAGTTAGTCTAGAGTAATATAAGTCACAATTATTATGTAAATACTGACTTTCTTTTCATTTCAAATTGTGCATATTGTGATATACATTCAGAAGATGAAGATGATTCCACATTATTTACCGAGTAAGCGGTTCAGTGTGCCTTACTAGCTCTATTAGATTTTGCTGGCTATTTATTCAATTGAGTATTGGTAATGGTATAATAATAGATTGAAACACCACCCTTGGGATTTCCTTTGTATTTGATAGGGAAGAACCATCATAACACTTGCTCAATATTGTAGTTAAACCCAAAATTTGAAATGTTTAATTAGTGGAATGTTGTTGTGTGTAGTACTTTTGTTGGCAATTATAGTTAACCGATTACGCGCGAATAATAATTTTAATTGCACCTTACGTAATGCGGTCACGGGCGCACGCGAGACACAGAGGATTGATAGCTTGGTGGGAGGGTGACACTAAGCGAGAGAAAGAAGACGAACGTTTGAAGATTGCCTTGGGGACAGTATTATCGAACGATAGAGTACGCTCTAGGCTATTGGGAAAGCATAAATTCGACGCTAAGGAGCTGTTCCCGACTGAAAAATAACAAAGTACTCGCACCGTTTGGCAAAAACTTTTATGGCATCACACTGAGGCTCTTAGTAAGCACACTAGTAAGGTTGGAAGTATGGTTTCATGGCTGAAGCAGTTTGCTACTTGATCATAGAGGTAAGAGAAAGTGTTTTTGCACGCATCTGTCTTACATTCAGGAAGAATTTGCTGTTATTTATTTAGGGTGTGTTTTATTTTGAACTGAGCAATCTGTTATAAATTTTGTGAACAGAGAAGCTTTTTATGGCTTTTGTGCATGAAAACAGGTACATCACAAATAAATGATAGAATATTTTAGTGTATTCAGTTTGGTACTCCAAGGTGTCTTTACTTTTGATGTGCTGGTAGGCTGCATTGTTGACAGAATAGTTAGTGATCTTACTATCAAGTGCAACTGGTCATAGCATACTAGAAGTATATGTCAGAGGGCTCCCTGCAGTCTCACCTATTGTATAACAATATTTATTTTTACTTATTGTTATAAAGAATGTGGTTAAAATTCCTGTAGAAATCGCTACCTTTCAGAATCATCAATTCCGTTCTCTCGTCAGAGTCCTTGACCATCTAGTGACTGCTGCAGTCACTACACCCATCAGTACTGAAGTCATTCTTGCTGTCATCAAACTCCTCGTCACTACCATCAGAGTTGCTGCCATTCTGGTCACTGCCATCCTTGTCACTGCCATGCTGTGCCAGGTCAAGAATAACGTCTTCATCACTAGGATGCTGAAGTGCCAGTGTTCCACTTGCCAAGATAGCTTTCTACTTGTTTTATCATGAGCAGTTATAGCTAAAGTAATATTGGTTTCTAAAAAATGATTCTGTGTACCTTTATTATAAAATACATAGACTGCCATAAGAAAATGTTGAGTAAATTTTGTCACAACAATAAGACTTCTTTCTGATAAAGTATAAATTGAAAATATATTTCATAATATAAGCCTAAAATATACTTACAACAATATAGAATCGTCTGCAATTGTGATTGGTGGCGTCCTTGACTCCACAAAGCTGTAGGGCGAAATGGACGCGAAGACGCTTTTTTGACGCATTTTCGCGTCCTCCGCGGTTATCGATTTTTCTTAATTGACGCGTTTTCGCGTCCTTCGGCATTAATCGGTTAATAACATTCACAAGTTTAAACTTCATTGTATTTTAGCTATTCGTTGTTCATGCAAATATTTCACTCGTAATACATGATATACACATTGGGATAGTACAAACAGACTTTAAACTAAGAAAAAAGCAAACATCTGCCACATTAAGTTTACTTCCAATGCTTCAGCACTCTAGTGCATCTTTCAACTTTTACAATGAAGCCCTAGAGCCATTGACTGAATAGCCCTTCCCAAATCTGACTCCTTTTATATTAAAAGATTTTGCACTGTATTGCAACTTTGTTTATTTCTACACATACTACATTAAAATGTGCAAGGTAATCAAATATTGACTCTACGTTCATAAGTTGATCACTCTCTCTTATTCATGTCATATTGTGTATGACCAATCAGAGAGTACTACAAGTTTAGCTTCTGACCTGTGATTGAGTAATGTTGTTGGTCATGCCGGGATAAGGGGTGCAGCCAAAAGCGAACACCTCCCACAAGAGAACACCAAAACTCCACACATCACTGAGAAAGCTGTACTTGCCATAGCTCAGAGCCTGTAATCACAAACACACGCACAAACACATACACACACATTCACTTGAAATGTTTCAATGTTTGTCACACTATATTTCAGTAACCATTGTGGTCTAGTTGATTTACAAATATTCATGTTAACTCTAAATATTGTTAAAGCTACAATTGCTCTGTTATAAATGCTTTTGTGAGGCATGAAGTTATAATATTTATCATAAAAAAACAATGAATTTAGGACCAAAATATATATACTTGCCTCAGGTGCTGTCCATTTGATTGGAATTTGGTAAGCACCTGCAGGGAGTATGTAAACACCGTTCTCAGCCTCTCGACTCATGCCAAAATCAGATATCTTCACAATGTCATCTTCTCCCACTAAACAGTTGCGAGCAGCTATATCTCTGTGGATGCAGTTCTTAGACTCGAGATATTTCATTCCCTGAATAAACAATAGATGAATAATGATGGCAATTGTGGTTGCTATAGTGATGATAATGGTAATAATGAAAAAAAGTGTTTAGAAATAAGGAATAGCTAGTTATAATGACAAGCTTTTCGAAGCATTTAAAGATATTTGGTGTCTCTCTACAATAATAATAATAATGTTAATATCAGTAATTAAAATTTAAAAGTAAATCCAAATATACATTTTTAGTCTATATCATACATCTAGGTTTAATCTCCGTATTTCTAATTCTAGTGTTGAACTAACTTTGCTGGCATCCATACTCATGCACAGCTTCTTCTTAGTCTGGTAGCTGCCTCTCGTTATGAGGTAGTCATGTAGAGATCCTCCAGACATGTACTCCATCACAATACACATTGGCCCTTTACCTTCATCACCGCATACACCCAATAACCTGTACCATACAATGAATGTAAAAATTACGTATGTGTACATATTCTGGTATTCTCAATTCTGAGGCTAGCCATGCCGCTGTTGGCCACCATTTGTACAATCAGTATTATAAAGACAGAGTTAAGCCTGACAATTAGCTAACCCCTTAACCAGATAACATTGGGATATTTGTACTGCTTCATAGCATGGGCTTTCGTAAAATATACTGGACTACTTTCCAGACATAGAAGCTCATAAACAAGGGCTACGGTTTCCAATGCTGATGTTTAATCTGCTTTGAGAAAGGCACATGAGCATGATGCAGACAATGCTAATGATACTGCTTATCTAACTAATTCTGTAACAGTGTCTCTTTTGGAGCTAGTTGCACAACATTGACTCTATCAAAAGCCACCAACCAGTCCTCACGATTGTACAGCTACTGATGCACAAAGACTATTGTAAGCATGTTCAGCAATGGCTGAAACCTTCTCATCACCTATCTTACAAGCATCCTGATGTTCTTTCACTTTCTGCTCAAGCCTTCTAGTAGTTTCATCTATATATACTTTACCACAGCTGCAGGGTATACTGTACACTTTGGATGACTCAGTATTTCAGTGACTGAGTCATTGAATGAATCAAGATTCTTCTTTATTCATTGGATATACTTAGTCCACAAGCAAAACAAAATTCACAGGCGAGTTCTTTTTAAACACCGAGACAAACTCAGCTGTTTAGCTAACAGGAGATGCTCACCACACAAATTAAATGACAAATTGTGATATTTTTTAGTATCAGGAGGATCAGAGGTAGACTGAAGACAGTGGTAAATACAGAAAACATTTACAGAGGGTGATTAAAAAATTGTTTATGGCCTCACGAACAAATTATTGCAACCATATCCACTGTGTTTTTTGACAATTCATGCCTTTGTTTATCTTCCCTTCCCTTTATCCTTGTATCTCCTTTTCTTATCTCTGCACTTTTGTTCTTGCATCATACAATTGAATACCACAATCATTTCATGGGCTTTAAACTCACTATTCCAGATTGATTTTTATCATTTGCCTCTGCCACTGCAGGTGACATTATGTACTCATTGTCCAAGGATTTTCAGTGAAAATTTTAATGACTCTTCCCATTCCACCCAGATTCTCTAGTTTGAAGAACTTAGCTTTGGTGTTATATAGGAGGTGTTGCCTGGACATCCCGCTCTATAGTCTTTGTGCATCAGTAGCTGTAGGCAGCAACATCAACCCATTAAATGGGAAGAGGTTAGAGTTGTAGACAGAGCCAGTAAGAATCGTGAGTTAAAGGTCAAGGAAGCTCTACACATACAGATGACATCTGACAACAACAAGTTTAACAGGGACATAGGTTTAGATTTCACAGGATGCTGGCTATCTATGTTGTGTGCAAATCACCCTCCAGGATATAATAAACAGTAAGCGTACCCTCCAGAAATCTTGCTGTTTACATTGTGTTTATTATATCACCACGGAGAGTTCGGCCTTAGTTGACCCCTGAAAAGGACTTCGGCAAGAAGTCGAAACATCGGGTTAAGTTGTAATTAACAATATTGGCTGTTAGAACGAGAAAAATTTGCTCTTTTCTTGATTCTTGAGTGTAAAAGAAAGTGTTTCCTACTAACTAAGAAGAGTGTTTATATTTTATTCTCTTACATGCACAAAGAAAAAAATTTTCATTCAATGAATAACACTAAAATTTAGGGGGCCTATAAGTCATCCTATTCACCACACTGAATCAGCCACTGGAGGAGTTTACGAAAGCGCAACAATTGGAATTATGTGCAGCTCTGCAGAAGATCGCAGAACAAAGACACACCTATCAGTCTTTACTTAACAGATAGCCAAGATAGACTTCTACCACAGAAATTATACCTTGACTGTGGCAAATACTAGGCCAACAGATTCATGATACTCTTCTTAATCAAATGAGTAAAATAAAATATTGAGTGTGTCAGTATATCCATAAATTAGTGAATCATTTTATACTCGTTCACTCAGCAGCTTCAGTTTATACTCAGCAGCTTCAGTTTATACTCAGCAGCTTCAGTTTATACTCAGCTTTTCTGTACTTAGCTATTTCACAAAATTATTCACAAAACAATTGTTATCAAATATATAGCCACAGGTCAAAATTCTCCCCATTGTTTTTTACATCAGGTCCTCAATGATCTTTTGTACTACAATTATAACAAGTTTGGACAGTAAATAAAAAAAAAATTTGGCTTAGTTTGACTCCTCCATTGTTTTGCTTTCTTGTTGAAACTGTTGGTACCACTATTATATTGCTGGTATCTTTTTCCAAATGTTGCAATCTTACAGGATACTTTAGTACAAAAATTATATATACAGTTAAACCTCTAATAAAGGACATTCCAAAAAGCGGACAATCTATAAACAGTGGACAAATTACTTGCCCCCGATCTCACTTAGATTTAGTACATTTTGAACCTCCAAACTACGGACACTCCTGTACTCCGAACAATGGACACAGTTCATGTCCCATTGCAACAAAGTTTTACTGAAGTACCACTCGCTAACGGACACAGTGAACTCCTTGACCTCTTTACCTCAATTTTCTATCTTTACCAGTGCTGGTGTGACTAACTGAAGTGGCAAAAACACTAGCTACAGTATGGCTTCTGTGAAGCGCAGAAATATTTAACTTTGAAAGAGAAGGTTGATTTGATTAAGACAGCAGATAAAAACAAAATGATCCTCCGTGAGTTAGGTGAATTGTTTGGATGTGGAAAAACACAGGTCGCTAACATATTGAAAAACAAGGTTTAAAATTTTGTCCATGTTTCAGCCTAATTATTCTGATAAAAGATTTCATGCCCGCAAGACTTGTGGTAGACGATCTGAATATTGTGAGATTAACAAAGCACTGTACAACTGGTACAGCATGGCTTGTTCCAAAAACATATATTATCCTATGGGCTCAACTTGTAGAGAAAGCCAAGAAGATAGCAGTTGCTCTTGGAAATCCTGAGTTCAAAAGTTCAAATAGCTGGCTTGAAAAATGGACGAAAACTTACAATACTAAAAGACTACAGATTAATGGTGAATGAGGCAGTTTAGATGGTGCAACAGTTCAATCGTGGATAGAAAGAGTTCCACAAATTGTTGCTGGATATGTATAGAATATATGGAACACGGATGAAACTGAGCTATTTAGGAAAGCATTGCTCAACCGAGGATTTGGAGTGAAGGGAAATAGTGTAAAGGTGGCAAGCAGAGTAAGCTAAGGTTTACTTTGGTACTTTTTGTATCTGCATCTGGGAATAAAGAAAAGCCTGTGGTGACTAGGAAAGTATGACAAGCCTAGGAGTCTAAAGCGTTCGAGAAAACTCAATTACCTGTTGATTACTGCAGGCAAAAAAAAATCTTGGATGGATGGGAGATTATGAATCTGTTTTAAATTCTCGATTGAGCAATACAAATTGTAAGATTGTGTTATTGCTTGGCAAGGCAGGTTGTCACCCTGATGAATTGAAAGGTCAGTTTAGCAATATTGCTCTCTGCTTTCTTCCACTCAATACTACATCCAAGTTGTAACCTCTTGACTTAGGAATTATTAAAAGCTTTAAAAGTTATTATCGTAAACATTTCTTAAGTTTGTTCTAGCTAAAATTGATGAATGCAGTAATGCTTCATAAGTATGTGGTTCAGTGAATGTTCTAGTTGCAATAAGATGGGTAGCTCTTGCATCGTATGAGGTGTAGGGATCCACAAGCAGAAGTGTTCAGCTAAAGCTGGGATTTCTGATTTAGCGAGCTTGATGAGGATCCTTTCTCTGAAATCGATGGGTTATAAGAGAAGATGCATAAAACTGTGAAGCATGGAGAAGCTAGCTCAGTGGAAGAATACTTTGATGGAGAATGTGATATCCCAATATGTACAAACTTTGGTTCATCTGATGAATGGGGAGAAGATTTTCTTTAATCACTAAGTTCAAATGAGGTTGATGAAGCTGGAAATGATGGCAGTGAAGACGAAGATGACAAAATAGAAGAACAGAACCTTAAACTTAAAACATACAATGAGGCATGTGAATATCTGGAAGTTCAGCGATTTTTGGAAAGCCAAGGCCACATTTACTTTCATTATTTGTTGGTGAAACTGTTGACTCTGTAATTAATTTATTATTATTGCTATCCCCCCCAAAACTACATGATTATTTGCAATAAACTTTTTTTTCAATATACTTAATGTTAAACCTCAAATTTATTAAAATATGGCACTATTGAGCAAAACTCTGATAAAGGACAACCTTTGTACAGTGGACACATTGGCTGCCCCCATCATGTCCATTGTTCAGAGGTTTCAACTGTATCTGCTTTCTGATGCACACAACAGGTCATCCCTCATTTATGAATATCAAAGACATGCATTGAAAATCAAGTGACATATAGATAACCGTTTTATTCAAAAGTTAGCTTTTATGACGTTGGTGGAATACGTATACGTGACATCACAACATTGGAGCATGCGCACAGTAGAATTAAAGCATCTACTAAACTAGCGGATAAACTTGCAGGGAGATGAAAGCTAAATTTTGGCAATTTTTTTTTTTGGGTAAAATACTGGGGTGATGTATTTTTTATAACAACGAATATAGGTGCCAGTATTGAAGCTCAGCTATCAGCAAGAGTTATTGAATGCCAAAGATCCTCACAGCACTTAGTTGCATTATGGAGGTAAGTCCACGGGTAAGGCTGAGGGTCAGTTTTGAGAGGAAATTGTTGCATCCAAAGGACTTTAACAGCACTTGTTTCATTGTGCATTCTAGGTTGGAGAAGTTTCTGCTACCTGGCACTGAGAAATAGAAAAATTCTGAACAGAAGCCATTGCGTATAGGGCAGGGCTACAGTTTAAGAAAGATTTATGATCAGCGAAGGAGAAATTGTAATGTTAAAAAAATATATGGAAAGTTAATGGGAATTCTGCCACAAATTGCTTGTTCTTTAATGAAAGAATTAAAAAAAAGTAAGCAATGGTATACCTAAGCTAAATCTGATAGTAGTAGGTCTAACTTTTAAAATTCACACTTCCTACTCTTTAGGCTGGACCAGATAAAAAAGATCTGCCAAGCTTACAAAGTACCTCTGGCATTTCACACTAAGATTGAGGAGTGACAAGTATGTCAATGCATGTGATGTACTGGAAACAGTAAGTTTTCTAAGTGGCACCCATAGTTCGTGCTAATTTTGTGTGGACTACATTTAAGTTTCAGGCCAAATTTCAAAGCAAAGGCACTAACCGTTCCGTGAGGAGGGTATAAGGTATAAGGTAATAGCAACTTGTAAATTGTTGGATGCACTACCTTTATGAAATGTCACATCATAATAAATCGAGATCAAATTGCAGAACTGCAATATTTTTACACTTAAGTTAACTAATTAAACACAACAAGTAATGAGTAAAATTTTCAAAATGTATACTATAAAAACTTACTTGTATCATTCGTTTACAACATTGAACATTAAGTTCATGAAGAATTTATGATGATGTCTTCTAGTTATACTTGATAAGAATCAACAGCAAAGGCTGTCCAGAGAGCCAAAGATAAGCCATGTCGGAGTAATGCGTGATAGGCTATGTGCAAACAATTGAAATTATCATCAATTCAAAGTGAGTTTTCTGAATAAGCTTCCGGATTAAACTCTTTTCAATCAAATTACATAATCAAGTTCATAGATTGCATCAGCATGAAAAATAACATTACCAAAGAACTAGACTTAGTCCACTATTATATTTCATGTTTTGCATTGCTACATATTTGCATGTGATAAACTGTGATATGCATGACATAATATTTTATCAAACTTCGTCCATTTGATTTTATATACATTGTTTAGTTTTTATACTACAATTTGTACTGTAATCTGTCTTAAATCTACATGCATGGATAAATAATATGAGGGTATTAAGTTTCAATAATCATAATCCTCATAGCTTTCAAGTTTATCACTAACTATTTCGAAGTCATAATTGGAGTGATGTACAGGACTAATACTTCGTAAGGTTAAAACTTTAAAAATTGCACAACTTTGAAGAGATTTTAAGAAAGTTTCCATATGTCTGTAGCTTTCACCAAACGTTTTGCCATATGGACTATGATAAAACTGTGGATAATTGGGTTTGGCTATTAACTCAAGTTTTTGCAAGCTGCAGGCCTCTTTTAAAGAAAAAGATAGAACCAAAAGCACAGACTCGTTAATATTTGCACCAAAGGATAAATGTTGAAGTTTCTGTAGAGCTCTAAAGCCATACACAATGCTTATAATCCCAGCAGTATTGTCAACTGACAAGTCATTTATATGTAACACCTCCAGATCTAAGCAAGTGCTTAAAGATTCACCAAGCATATCTGCACTCTCTTCAGACATGGAACTGCCACTTAAGTCAATGTGAGATAAATAAGGATGCTTTTTAAAGAAAACCGAAAGTGCTGCAATGCCTTCTGATGATATTTTATTATAGCCTATATCTAAGCATTTTAAACGATAGCAAGATTGTAAAGAATCAAGTAAAATAATCAAACTGTCATCATTAATAGAATTACCACTTAATTTAAGAGTTTTCAAATTTTTTGGCCCAAAACTGTATGACAATGTCTTCACACTACTGCTAGATATGAGGTTATTACTCAAATCCAATACCTGAATATTCTTGAACAAAGATTGCAGCTTAAATATTTGATCATCATTGATATTGTTCGCTGAACAGTATAATTTTCGTAAATTTATACAAACTCGAATAAAAGACACTATGAAGTCTTCCTTACTATGTTGGATTCCGTTAATATTTAAAGCATGAAGAGAGTAATGCTTTAAAGATCTAAATGATTTTAATCGCATATCGAAGGCAATTTTATTATTTTCAATATTTAATTCTTGCAAACCAGTGTTTGAAGATAGCAAAGTAACCAGGGATTGTAAAGAATGATTTGTAGAGTTATCACTTAAATCAAGAGTTCGCAGTGTCCTGTGCCTTTTATAACAGTATGCCAAAAGTGCAAATGAGTCATGAAATAAGCAATTGCAAAGTATAAGCGTGTGGATGTTACTAGAATTTTCAAAGAAATGCTTAGCTTGGCTTATGTCAATATTGTTGTTTCCAAGATTTAAAGTATTCAAGCTCGTGCAAACTGTAAGAGAGTTCAAAAAAGTAATGTCATGGATGCTACAGTTTTGCACATTAAGATATTGCAACAAAGTACAACTTCGCAAACCTTTGCATATTGCTTCAAGTCACGAATTTTATTATGACTCACATTTAGACGCTGCAGACATGTACACCATTTCAATCCATGTCCAAGTACTTTTGCAGACTCTTCACTTAAATTGTTGCAACTCAAGTCCAGCTTAATTAAATTACTGGAATGCTTCAACAAGTAAGGGAAAGCCAGAAAACATTCGTCAATGATTTTACTTTCACTAAAAATTAAATCACACAATTTTTTACAGCTCTTTAAACTGTAAACCAATGATACAAATCCAGTATCACAGATTTCATTGCCATGTAAATTTAACAACTCTAAATCATCATGATGTACTAAGACATTCGCAATAGCTTCAATGTCGGGTGATTTCAACTTGTTTTCACTGATGTCAAGATCCACTAATTTTGTAAACACCTTCAAAATTTTTATCAAGCTTGGGCAACCCTTTCCAATGTTATTATGTCCCAAATATAGTTTTTTCATACCTTTGCAATGAATGATTGAATCAGCAATAGCTGACATCCCATTTACTTTAATTGCGTTTCTGCTAAGATCGATTTCAATTAGCTCAGTGCATGACTTAAGGTGTTCAGCTAGTGATAAAGCTCCATCGTCTGTAATTAAATTGCATCTAAGCTTTAAGCTCTTAAATTGACAGTTTTTACTTATAAGCTTAGCAATAGCCTTTACCCCATCATCACGTACATAATTATCATTAAGCTCAATCTGAACTATTTTGTCACAATTAGAAAGTGATGCCCCAAGACACAAAGCGCCATTTGTTCCAATTTCATTTTCATTCAAGACAAGCTTTTCCAAATTAATGCAAGATTCCAATGCAGATGCAAGATCTTCGATACCCAAATGACTAATTTTATTATTGCTTAAATCAAGAGAATGAAGTCCAGTGCAGTTCTTTAAGTATGAGGCCATTAATTTCACTCCGTGATTGTCTATATTACAGTCTATCAAAGTGAGTGACAGTAAATGAGCACACTTACATATCATGCTAAAGACTGACTGAAGTCCACTAGAAGAATTATCACAAGACTGAAGGCTAAGTTCTTCCAAATTCATTTCTTTGTCAAAATATGAATTAAGCTGAGCCATACCCTCGTCTCCTAAGCGAGTAGAAACACTGAGCACCTTCATAGAATCAGTGTTAGATATAGGAATACTCCTCAATGATATGCTGTTACCAAACAAAGAAAGTTTAATATTAGTATCACTGGTCTTGCTAAGCAACTTTTTTACCCCTTCATCACCTATCAGGTTCAAACTCAAATCTAGAACTACTATAGAACATGATGGTAAAACTTCAGCAATAGATATTGCTCCATCATTTCTGATCTTGTTAGCAGTCAAGATTAATTTCTTGAGTATAGCATTAGACTGCAGAGCTTTGGATATTATAGTAGCCTTTTCATCATCGATATTACAATTAATAAGACTAAGTTCAGAACATGTGCTCCCACACTGAAAATCAATTGTCAGTGCAAACAATTCAGGATTAGAAAAAATGCAATTTGAATAAGATGCTATTTTTTTCTTTAAAATAGAAAAAAAGTTGAAATCACAAGTATTTACTCCAAGTGAGTGATCTTGCTCATGCGATGAATAACATATTTTTTTGAAATTCTTACAATTGGACTTAAATAGTTTAGTTATTTCTTTTATTTGACAACTGCTTATCCGATCTAGCTTGCTATCTCCCACCTCTTCACATAGCTTAAGCACACATAAAGACTTGTGGCACAAAGATGTCTGCAAATTTACTATATCAGAATGATCCTGAATAGTATCAGCAATACCCAGTACTTGAAGAGATGGCAAAGCATTTACAAGATTATTTAAAATTTGAAAATTTCCATTTACACTACCTCTGAATTCTATGCTTATTACTGAAAGATTCCTTTTCCACTGCCTTAGTAAATGCATCTAAATTTTCCTTAGTTGGTGAGCAGTCCAACGTAATATGCATACATGGATTCTTTTTTGCATTAGATATGACATATCCTAGAGCAGTAAAGTCAGAAGAAGTCATAAATGAGTCAGTAAATTGTAGGACTGAACTACATACATGGTCGCAAATGTGATTTTGTTGTGCTTCAAAAGCACATTGAATACGAAACAGAGGCTTAAAATTGGAGTTGTCCATCAAATCCTTGAACAAAAAATCAGAATCAAACTTCACTAGCCCACAAAAAAATTTAAATACTATTTGCATGTGTTCTTTGGATGCATATTCCATCTAAATTTTGTGCCGAACTTCATCATTTTGACAGTAAATATGATAAGCCGCCAAGAACTCTTGAAAAGTTAAGTGACAAAAAGTGTACATACTTTGATAACCAATGGTATCTATAGTTATCAAGCCCAGCGAATCACCGATTTTTATATCTTTATTGAATTTATCCACATCAGACTGCAACAAAATTTGTACTGAAGCATGTGTTTTTTCAAATGCAATACTACATATATCGAGAAAAACTTTTCTGTCATCTCCAGTTAGAGAATGCACTGATTCTAAATAAGTGTGCTTTTTATTTTCATAACGATAGAGAGACCGTAAAATAGCATGCTTTGCAAATTCCATATAAATCTGAGTTTCTGTGTCCGGCAAATTTTCATTTACATCAAATAAAAAACAAATCATAGCTGATTGAATAGGCAAATAACACATATGGTGGATATTAGGATGGTTATCTAAATATCTTTTTAAACTGGAACACCTATCTGTGGTAGAAAATTTGTAAGAATTTATGTATTCTGATATTTGCTTGTTGAAAAAACCCAACACCTCAATTTGTTTGTCAGCTTCTCTGTATTCAGCAATAGCAGCTGGACGAGATGCTGTTAAAACAATTGCCTTTTCCAAGCATTGCTTCTTAATGAGCTGATATATGAACACATCTTTTCTACGTGGTTGATACTCGTCTAGGCCATCGAGTATGAAGCAATACCCAAGACCCTTACTCTTTACACAGTAGCTACATATCGTAGCCAGATCTAACTCATCCTTGAAATATTGACTTACTACATCTTTCAGCTGTACATCTGGATTACTTTGAAAGCTACGAAGATGAACTAAAAAGAGCAGACGCACTGACTGAAAATGTATGTCACATTTAGACCAGTCCTTTGCAATTTTATTAACAAGGGTGGACTTGCCACTTCCTGGGTGACCTGCAATCAGAATTCTGTGTCCAGGTTTCATCGAAGTAAAGCTTGACTTGTAGTCAGTGTCGTTTTACCTAAATATATATCATCAACGTCTCCTCGGATAGAATGGCGACTGGTGTCATGCATAACCTCAATATTCTTTCTGTGACAGTGGCTAAATTGACATAAGTACTTTGTTTAACCTGAGGCCAAGTATCAGCTTTAACTTCTTTTTTCGTTGCATAATTCTCAGAAAGACGTTTGGTATATTTGTCTATTGGCGTTTGTAGGACCGTTACCGTTAACAAGGACCGCCGCCTTTACAGTAGAACCGCCGCCTTTACAGTAGTAATAAAACCTATTCTAGCGGAATCCTCGTAGGTTCGCCACCAGAGTCCGTAGTGTGGCCGTTATATCCCACAGGTACACCTAGGCTCTAAATATTACTTTAGGATTAAGTTTAATTTAAAGTCTAAGACACTGGCCTGGGACACAGCTAACAGAAATTAATAAAGACAGACTGAAAAAAATACGAGACACGCACAAATATAAAGTACAGATTCAAATCAACTGCGCATGTGCAGACTGACTCACATATAGTTGACCCTTTACCAAACAAACACACAACACACAATAACTACATTAGAACTGAATATGATAATGAAACAAAACAAGACACCTAAAGAAAATGAAGTCAATTCTTCAGTCCACACACACTCTTCTGATCTCTTCTCTCTTCTCTTTGTGTCTTCCTTGACATCAGAGGGCGGCCCCACAGCGTTTTAACTCTAATGTTAATTGAGCTGGAAATTCTGTTCTTTTCACCAGTACAGCTATATACTCCATCCTGTCCGACTAAAACACAGATGATACTTCCCACTCTGTGCTCAATCTCAACCCCATTTCTAAACCAGGAATACCTTTGATTTGGCCCTCCTAGTCTTGCTTCCAGTAATACAGCAATTTCAGAATCAGTTTCCTCAATTTCAGTAACACTGGCTATAATAACAGGTGAAACTGATTCTGAGCTACTTGAAAATACTGGCAGTGGATTACGAGTAGCAAAAATCAATTTCTTTAATTTGATTGCCTCTATTGTTAAATACACTGATTCACTAGAAAGTACTTTGAATAATTCACTTAGTCTTACATCATCTTGTGGTAACCACATATCGAGCAATTCGTATAAGCGAGAATCATCGTCATGAAGCTGTTCATTCGATTTAATTCTCTTTACCAGAGCACTATCTCTAAAAAAGTAGTCTCGCTATTGCCTCCCAAACAATAAGAATGCTTACAAAGATTTTCATATATGGTTGTAAGGTCTGACTTGTATAACATACAGTACTGTCAGATCCTTGTTCCTTTCGATGGCCTGTCATCTCTGACAACAGAAGATCAGAACCTAAAAATTTACTCAATACTTCACAAAATGCTCTGCAATGAGAATACTCATATGTGGCATTCTGTGAAACGTAAAACAACTGCAAGATGTAGCGGCAACATAATTCTGGATAAATTTCCTTTTGTAAGATGTAAATATTTTTTAATACCAATTTATTAATTAAATGGCTCTTATTCAGTCACCCTGCAAACCGTCTAATTTCAGATTTAACTATCAATACAATTTTCCCTTCAAATTCCATTATAGTTTGCAATGTTGGGACATACTGATTCCCTTGTTCTTCACTATGAATTCTTGATTCATCTTGCGAACTATTTCTGTAAGCTGAAGGTCTCCTATTAAACCTTCGATAATTACCTCTTCGAGATCGTTGAGTATTCCACATTCCTAAAGTTTAAAAAATAAAGCTAAAAATGTACCCTCTATCAGCCAAAATAGTTATTTCTTTTTCATTCCTTTAAAATTATTAAAAATCATGATTAAATCACTGAGTTAAAAAAAAATAAATGAAGCAATCAAATACCACAACTTAGTTGTTTTGCAACAAATGACTATGTTATAATGGCAACAATTAAACAAGTATGCATTATATAGTATGGCTACAGTTGCTGCAATTGATGAACAAGCAAAGAGAGCATGTTACTATAAAAGGTATTTTTAATAAATAATCATGTATATAATTAGCAAGCGAGCAAGACTTTAGGGGTTAAAAATCAAATATCAGTTTAATCTGGAACCACAGATATATATAAGTCATTATAACTCTAGACGTACAATTATACAATTATTTTTAGAGAAGTACTTGCTTTTCCAAGTCACATAAGTTGCAGCAAGTGATTACCATATCATTAACCCTTTCACCGTCATTAGCACCATATGGCACTTTTACCAATAAAAATTCAACTGCTTGCGATCTGATCCTAAATTTGGTCTCAAAGTATGCAGAATGAAAAGCTTTAATCATGCTCTAAATAGGCGGATTTTGTGTTGTAGGTAACTAAGGGCAAAAGGGAAAGTAAATTATTTCACTTGAATGATAATAGCAAGGTTCCATATGGTCATTATGGACATGATAAATTATTCGAATTCACAAATTATTGAATTTGCTTTGTCCACCATTTGAATCTGAGTTTCAAATGCATTAATCATGTACTTTTGATGAAGCCACAATACCTTTCAAAGGTAGACTTCGTTTCAAGCAATACATGAAAGATAAGCCAACGAAATGGGGGATAAAAGTTTGTTTTATCTGATGCTCCACTGGGTATGTGAAAAAGATGCAAGTATATACAGGTAAAGGTTTAGATAATGGTGTTTCTGATGTTGGATTGTGTACCAAGGTGGTGTTTAAATTGATGAAAGGTTTTGACCATATGGCAGGGGCGTCGGAATCAGTGTGGCCACGCGGCTATGGCTGCACCAATATTTTTTTATGAAAAGGGGCATGGTCTGTATTGTCTCATAGCGTTTCTCTTTCATAGTCGTTGTGGTAATGTCTACTGCGGAAAGTAAATGGCCAATTGACCAATTTGGAAGATATTCCAGAATATCCGCACCAGCCTGGTCCTTCTTTCAGCTTTCCACAGCGATCTTTTGGAAAATCCAACATAGTTCGGAGATTGTTCCAGCATTGTTGGTTTCAGAAGTGGCCATATTTGCACTATAAGGAGTATGCTGGTGTAGTTTTTTTGCCATACTTGCTTGAAATTGTTTAAAGGAAAAAAATCAAAGACTGCCACAAAAGCAGACCAAGCATTTGTAATTTATAATTTTTCTTTAGTTTAATGCCCAAGTAGTTATGCTAGCTACAGTTATAGACACCCTACATTGTATTAAAAAAGTTATTAATTTGAACCTACTGATTGTTTATATAAGAATCTTTTTTTTTGTATTGTAATATAATAATAAATGAGCTTGTACTGAATTGTTTCGTGTGATTCTTATTACTAGGTATGCAAAGGATATTCAAATTCAAAAGATGTTGCTGTTAGGACTTGAAATCATGAGGTCAGTGCTTGTCATCGTGAAGCAGTAGACATGATTGTTAGTTTACCAGCAACAAAGCAGCATATTGAGCAACTTCAATCACAGCAGTATGCAAGCAAATATGCCAAGAATAGGAGGATTCTCATGAGAATCTTGTCATCACTTAAGGTTTTTAGCAAGACAAGCTCTGCCATTGCGAGGTCACGATGACGATCATGATGGTAACCTCCTTCAAATAAAGAGGCTTCGTGGAGAGGAAGATAGTAAAATTTTGGAGTGGTTGCACTGAAAGTCTAGTAAATATCTGTCTCCTGAGACACAGAATGATTTGATCAAAACAATGGCAGCTCATGTTTTACGACAACTATGCTTTAAACTTCTGAAGTCGCAATTCATCTTATCATGATTGATGAAACCACTGACATCACTGACAAAGAACAAGTTACCATTGTATTTCGTAGTATTAATGATGAATTGGAAGTTGATGAAGATTTTATTGGATTTTATACTGTTCCCCATATTGATGCATCAACATTATTTTCAATTATTTAGGATACATTAGCTCGGTTCAATTTGTATAAACTTTGAGGACAATGCTATGATGGTTGTACCACCATGAGTGGCCAGCGTTCAGGTGTAGCAAAAAGGGTTCAAAATGAAGAGACTCGAGCAGTATTTACACATTGCTATAGTCACTATTAAACCTCGCAGCTGGTGATTCCAATAAGGGATCAAGTCTGCTCTTGACACTACACATGAAATCATGAAGTCAATGAAGTTATCTCCTCGTTGAAAGAAATGCAAGATAAGAAGGAATTGTCAACTGGAACTGACAGCATTGCTATTGAGCTTTTATGCCCTACTTGTTGGACTGTAAGAGCTGATTCTCTGAAACGTATTATGGAAAATTATTCTGAGCTATTGGATACCTGGGACAATGCTTACGAAGCTGCATGGGATTCAGAAACCAAGGCTCGTATACAAGGATTGATGGCACAAATGAACAATTTTGACTATTTTTTGTTGTTGGTATTTTCGTTTGTGACTGGGTTTTGAGACATACTGACAATCTCAGTAAAACATTACAGAGCAAAATATGCTCATACCTCATAGCCATTTTGTTCAAATCGTTCTTTTGTACTAGTCATTACGAGATCAATTGCTTCATAGTATAGTCACCTAAAGTATTCCTCTGGATTAGATGGAAACTCACTATTTGCTTCACCTTTTGAGGTCTCTAGCGTTGACGTGGAAGTTTTGGTTCTAAATCAAAATACTTAGCATGTTTCAACACTTTTAGCCAGAAAAGATTGAATGAATCTTCACTTTGGATGGTCTGAAGAGTGTTTACCATCAAATTGGCTAACTTTTGCCCTTCTGCTGCTACAGCAACTGCTTCTAAAGTCCAGTTGTGGAGAGGAAGATTCTGTTGAGCTTGAATTCATTTGCCAGTTTTATCAAGATGATATTCGTAAGAAGTTTGGAAAGCTCAATTACTCACATTTGGTAATCAATTTCAACGAATAAACGCTGATAATGATAATAAAGATCAAGTAATTATTTTTGACATAATAAAATATTTCT